>Ga0302347_1001328_pt1 | contig 30394 bp, 29 predicted proteins | sample PhyWR1_FD_202178 | JGI IMG/M metagenome (GOLD analysis project Ga0302347, IMG submission 202178) | Leaf surface microbial communities from wheat plants in UC Gill Tract Community Farm, Albany, California, United States - DLSL W.R1 (v2)... | ecosystem: Host-associated > Plants > Phyllosphere >...
GAAGGCGCTGTAATTTTTCGTTTTCCCTAAGGGAACTAAACGTGTTAAACCGTTATCCTTTGTGGAAGTACATCATGCTGATCGTCGTTCTTATCGTCGGTACAGTCTATGCACTTCCCAACCTGTATGGTGAGGATCCGGCTGTTCAATTAACTGGCGCGCGCGGTGCCGCCGCCAGTGAACAAACGCTGATCCAGGTCCATGACATCTTAAAGAAAGACGACATTTCCGCTAAGTCTATTGCGCTGGAAGAGGGATCTATCCTTGCGCGCTTTGATTCAACTGAGAGTCAGCTACGTGCACGTGAAGTGCTGATGAGTGAGTTAGGCGATAATTATGTTGTCGCACTGAATCTCGCGCCTGCAACTCCTCGCTGGTTGTCTGCTATTCATGCTGATCCGATGAAACTGGGGCTTGATTTGCGCGGTGGTGTGCACTTCCTGATGGAAGTGGATATGGATACGGCGCTGGGTAAACTTCAGGAACAAACCATCGATGGTCTGCGTAGCTCTCTGCGTGAGCAAAGTATTGCTTACTCCAGCGTTCGTAAAGCCAATAACTACGGTGTAGAAATTGTCTTTCCTGATGCGAAGGTTCGTGACCAGGCTATTTCTTATTTAAGTCAACGTAACCGTGACTTGGTATTCTCTCGCGTTAGTGATAACGCGTTACGTGCAGTAATGAGCGATGCTCGCCTGAGCGAAGCGCGTGAATATGCTGTGCAGCAGAACATCAATATTCTCCGGAACCGTGTTAACCAGCTGGGTGTTGCTGAGCCACTGGTACAACGTCAGGGTGCAGACCGTATTGTGGTCGAACTGCCGGGTATCCAGGATACTGCACGTGCGAAAGAGATCCTTGGTGCTACCGCAACTCTCGAATTCCGTCTGGTTAATACCAATGTGGACTCCAGTGCAGCTAGCTCAGGACGTGTTCCGGGTGATTCAGAAGTGAAACAAACTCGTGACGGTCAGCCAGTGGTATTGTACAAACGCATTATCCTGACTGGCGACCATATCACTGACTCAACTTCTAGTGTTGATGAATATAACCAGTCACAGGTTAATATTTCGCTGGATGGCGCTGGCGGTAATACCATGTCTAACTTCACCAAGGATAACATCGGCAAACCGATGGCCACCTTGTTTGTAGAGTATAAAGATAGTGGTAAGAAAGATGCGAATGGTCGCTCCGTTCTTGTTAAACAAGAAGAAGTGATCAACGTAGCGAATATCCAGTCTCGTTTAGGTAGTAGCTTCCGTATTACGGGTATTAATAACTCAGCTGAAGCTCGTCAGCTTTCCTTGCTGTTACGTGCGGGTGCATTGATTGCACCAATTCAGATTGTTGAAGAACGTACCATTGGCCCGACTTTAGGTCTGGAAAATATTAAGCAAGGTCTGGAAGCCTGTCTTGCGGGACTGTTAGTTTCTATCATCTTTATGCTGTTCTTCTATAAGAAGTTTGGCTTGATAGCAACGACTGCGCTGGTCGCTAACCTGGTGTTGATTGTTGGAATTATGTCTCTGTTACCAGGAGCTACACTGACGATGCCAGGGATTGCCGGGGTGGTACTGACACTGGCGGTAGCGGTGGATGCTAACGTTCTGATAAATGAACGTATTAAGGAAGAACTGAGTAACGGACGCTCTATTCAACAGGCCATTGATGAAGGTTACAGAGGCGCATTTAGCTCAATTTTTGACGCCAACATAACAACGCTGATTAAAGTTATCATCCTGTACGCCGTGGGAACCGGGGCCATTAAAGGGTTTGCGATCACCACAGGTATCGGTGTTGCGACATCTATGTTCACGGCAATTATCGGTACCCGCGCTATTGTAAACCTGCTGTATGGCGGCAAGCGCATTAACAAGCTGTCTATCTAAGGAGTGCGTTGTGGCACAGGAATATACTGTTGAACAATTGAACCACGGGCGTAAAGTCTATGACTTTATGCGCTGGGACTACTGGGCTTTCGGCATCTCCGGTCTCTTGCTTATTGTTTCCATCGCGATTATCGGTGTGAAAGGTTTTAACTGGGGACTCGATTTTACCGGTGGTACGGTCATTGAGATTTCACTGGAAAAACCAGCTGAACTGGATGTTATCCGTGGCGCACTAGAAAAAGCGGGGTTCCAGGACCCACTGGTACAAAACTTTGGTAGCAGCCGCGATATTATGGTGCGCATGCCACCAGTGAGTGGTGAGGTCGGCGGACAGACACTGGGTAGCTCAGTGGTTAAGATTATCGATGAGTCAACCAACCAGCGCAGTGCGGTGAAACGTATTGAGTTTGTAGGGCCGAGTGTCGGTGCTGATTTGGCACAAAGTGGTGCTATGGCTCTGCTGGTGGCCTTGATCTCGATTCTGGTCTATGTTGGATTCCGCTTTGAGTGGCGTCTGGCTGCTGGTGTCGTTATCTCACTGGCGCACGATGTCATCATTACTGTTGGTGTTCTGTCGTTATTCCAGATTGAAGTTGACCTGACTATCGTCGCGTCCTTGATGTCGGTTATCGGCTACTCACTCAACGACAGTATCGTGGTCTCGGACCGTATTCGTGAGAACTTCCGCAAAATTCGTCGCGGCACGCCTTATGAAATTTTCAACGTCTCACTGACCCAGACACTGAAAAGAACCTTGATAACATCTGGTACGACACTGATTGTTATCCTGATGCTTTACCTGTTTGGTGGTTCGATGCTGAAAGGCTTCTCACTAACCATGCTGATTGGTGTCACCATCGGTACGGCTTCTTCTATCTATGTCGCCTCTGCTTTGGCGCTGAAAATGGGTATGAAGCGTGAGCATATGTTGCAGCAGAAAGTGGAAAAAGAAGGGGCTGATCAGCCTTCTATTTTGCCTTAATCTGACGTAAGCCTGATAAAAACCGTAGTCGATTAAACGACTGCGGTTTTTTTTCGTCTGAAGATAAGCCTACTGACAGCAGGCATAGGTATCTACACATCTCTGAACTGACCCAGCGCGCTTGCCGCCAGCTGGGTCAGCTCTTCCGGCGTATACTCCAATAATAACTGTCATGTATTGAGCAAAATTGATAAGCCCGCCAGTAACGCCGTGGCACTTTCTCTCCTGCCTCGTTTCTGTTGTCTGCCCGACAGCCGACACACCAACTGCCGCGCCCTCACACTCTCTGCGCTCGTCCCTCTTCATTTATGCCTGATTTTGGCAACGTTGTGTAGATACCTATGCCCTTTAGCGCGGGGAGGATGTTAACAGGCCGCTCTGCACGGGGAGAGTTAATCTTCATGGTGAATATACAGGTCAAGAAAGTCACGAACGTCAACACCAATTTCCTTAGCATGAGTTTCAAGTGCGAAGTGACCGGTATCATAAAAATGAATCTCAGCTTTCGGCAGATCACGTTTCCATGCTCTGGCACCTGCCTCCATGAAAAACGGATCATGTTTTCCCCAGACGGCTAATAATGGTGGCTGATATTCACGAAAATACTGTTGAAAAAGAGGATACATCTTCACATTCGAGGCGTAATCCAGTAACAGGTCAAGTTGAATATCCGCATTGCCAGGTCGCAATACCTGCATTCCTTCAAGCGAGTAGCCATCAGGTGAAACCAGGCTCTGATCGGTAACGCCTTCCAGATACTGCCATTTGATGGAGGCCGGTGTCGGAAATTCACTCAGCGCACTCCGGTTCTCAGGAGTAGGGTCGCGCCAATATTTTTGAATGGGTGCCCAGGCCTCGCCCAGACCTTCTTCGTAAGCATTGCCATTCTGGGAAATGATGGCGGTCACACGCTGCGGATGCATTAATGCCAGTCGCCATCCGACAGGGGCTCCGTAGTCGTGAACCATAAGGGCATAGGTGTTGAGATTAAGCTCTTCGGTAAAGCGGTCAATGGTCTTGGCAAGCTGGTCAAAGGTATAAGCGTATTCACCCCTCCCTGGTGCCTCGGTAAAACCAAAGGCTGGCAAATCAGGTGCTACCAGATGATAACGATCGGCAAGCCCGGCAATAAGGTCACGAAACATAAATGATGAACCTGCGAAGCCGTGAAGCATAAGTAAGGTCGGCGATGCAGGATCGCCGGCTTCACGGTAGAAAACGTTAACATCGCCTGCATGTTTATATCGGTAATGAATCTGTGTTGCTGACGAGGAAGATGTGTTACCTGCCGCGGACAAACTTTTAGCGTTAGAAGTCATAACAAATACCATGTAACCGTTAAATTTAGAAATTGAAGGTTACATGTAAATTTGGTAACCTGTCAAAATTATTTTATGAGTTACGGATATTTATGGAATGTAAACAGCCCGCTTTTCCGCCTCTCTTTCTGGCCGATAACCTTGCACTGGATTTTATTAACAGTGAATACGGGACAGGTGATGAGAGACATGATTGTTTTGCAGACGATCTCAGCGTTACTGACTGGCTTAAAACGGCGGAACTGGTGCCGAAAGATACTGAAGCACCACCCGGATTATTAGCTGAAGCCCGCCAGCTCCGAGATGCTGCCAGGGGTATCGTGTACGCCGCGATGAAGTCTGTTGTAGTCGACTTGTCTGTAATTAACAGAATACTGCAGGCCGGGTATCCTGAAACGAGGCTGGAATGGGATGACGATACGCAGCGGTATCGTATTGATGTTCGTTCAGGTACTCACAGTCCCGAAAGTCTTCTCTGGCCTGTTGCTGATGCGCTGGTGAAACTGGTCACTGACGATAAATTCGAATACGTGCGCCAGTGTGAAGCACACGATTGTATTTTACTTTTTCACGATTTGAGTAAGTCGCATCGCCGCCGCTGGTGCAGTATGGCGACCTGCGGCAATCGTATGAAGGTAGCGGCCTTCAGAAACAGGAAAAAATCTTAGGTGCTTTTAAGCGCACCATATCAAAATCGTGCAACAGAAAATCTAATTATAGCTTTTTCATTTTAGGGGGAGTGGACAGTGCCTGTTCGGACAACCAGCAGGTCTGCTCAACTCAGCCCCCCTTAACGTGAGTTTTAGTACCACTGAGCGTCAGGCCCCTAATCTGGAAAAGGAGTTTTGCGGGGCGGGCTATATGAATTGAGGGATTGTAGGAGCAATAAATATTTAATAAAATCATACTATTAAAGAGGATTAGCTTTCACCGCATGAGCTGGCCCTATAAAGCGCCCCACATTGGACGATTGATAAAAGTGGGGCTGTAAGTAGACCTGTTTTAGTTCCTGGCACAATAGTCCGAAGAACACGGAATGTTACTGGAACTCAGTAAACCGGGGAAACCGATTCTAAATGCCTCGATAGAAGGATTTTTAACCGGACGAAGGGGAGAAACTAAAACAGGTCAACTTGTAGTGAGGCTCTGAACTTCATCAGGACAGTCAGATTAATAATAACGAGGGCAGTCTGTGAGAGTTCTATTTAAAAAGGGTTCCATGATGAACATGAAACCCTTTTTACGCTAACCACTGATCGACTCTTCAGAACCATTCAGTGATTAGAAGTTATAACCTGCTACCAGGTAGTAACCAAATCCATTTGACTGGATTTTATCATCCATAAATACTGGACGATCGCCATTTTTCCACTGTCCGCCATTATTAAAGTAACGGGCAACGAATGAATAATGGAAGTGATCGTAGTTCAACGCCAGGATATGGCTGGAAGCGATTGAATTGCTAGTACGGTACTGCGAATCGCCCAAGTCTGAACCAAAGTCAAAGTTGGTAAAGCCGATATAGGCTAAATCACCACCCAGGACTTGGGTCAATGGCACGAAGTATTTCACTTTAACGCGGTAGCCATCCCACTCATTCTGATTAGCTGCGCCATAGTTCTGCCACTGGTATTTAGCGTAGACGTTCAGCGCCAGACTCATTGGTAAGCCGGTATCAATATCGGTACCCAGACCCATATACCAGGTGCTCTGACGGCCGTCTTTATTGCGTCCCATATCGTAGATATAGTTGTTAGCAATAAAGAATTCTTTGAATGGACCAAAACTCAAATCAGTGTTGGTCAGTTTATCGATAGAGAAACGAGGTTCAATTTCCATAAACAGCGGGGAACCTTTATTCCAGATACCACGAGCATCGGTATTACCACCGAAAAATACTGGCGCATCAACGTAGCCATAAAAATCCAGCCAGTCTTTACGAGCAAATGCTTCATATTCCAGATAGGTATCGTTGCGCAGCTGTGGTCCGAAACGGGTGTGATAGCTGCCGACTACGTTAACACTCTGCTGCCACCAGTCTGAAAGATATTCAGAACGATCAACTTTGACCTCTTCTGCACTGACAGAGAACGAGCTAGCAAGTGCAAGAGCAGCGCCGGCTGCCAGGATTATTTTTTTCATATTTTCGCCACTGTTTATTTCATGTTGAGAAATTGTGAAACAACTTTCTGCGGAACTTAATCCCACAGGCTTCTCACGATGTGACTATTATAGATGCCGCTACTCACAAAAATATGTTCTATTTCACACTTTCATCATTCAAGTAATCGATTGCGTTCACGTTTTTACTTATTCTATCGAATTTAATTCTCTTTCCCATGTCTTATTGCGAATTTTGAATAACAAGTAACCAATTGTTACTGTTTGCTGGCTAATTAAATGGTGGTGTTAATAGATAACGTTGCCTGGTCAACGGATAATCGGTTTAGTGTTCCGAAGTGATAGCTGTTGCAATGACAGATTGAATATTGTGAATGCGTACCCAACGTAGATTTTCTGGAGAGATATCAGGCAATATCAATGTAATGGTTGCTTCTCCAGGTGTCGCTAACTGTACTGGAGCAGTAAACGATTGCTGCCCATCAGCTGCGGTGGATGTAGCATCTGTTTTCTCTGTACGCATTTTCCACGCAATAACACCTGAAAAAGCAGGCAGAGGCTGTTGAGTGTTATCCTGAATTAACACCGTTACCTGTGTTCCACTGGTAACGGTAGTGATATGAGAGAGTGACATCTTCAGCATTCCGATCTGGCTTTCCAGTAAAGCTGAAGCCCCTGCATTGGGTAGCAAATAAACACCTTGAGTCGACTGGGCATTCAGGGCATTTTGCTCGCTGAGGATAATGGCTTGCTGGCTCAAATCCACCATATCCTGATTCAGATTTTTTATTTCGTACTGAATCTGATGCAAACTGGATTGCTGCGTACAACCGGCCAGATTCAAAAGACTAAACGCCAAGAGGGTTATCAGGCAGCACCGGGGCATAGTGAGATATCCTCCTGAAAGTGTAGTGTATGACGAGTGATAACTAAAGATAGCACTTTATTTCAGTGCCGATGCTGGAAGCTGCCTTTGTACTCCTGCAACTTCGCGGTAAACTACCCGTCATTCTTATTATCTGTGCAGGAAACGCTATGCATTGCCCATTCTGTTTCGCCGTGGATACTAAAGTTATTGACTCGCGCCTGGTAGGTGAAGGTTCCTCAGTACGCCGCCGCCGACAGTGTCTGGTTTGCCATGAACGCTTCACCACCTTTGAGGTGGCTGAGTTAGTTATGCCCCGGATAGTTAAGAGCAATGATATACGTGAACCCTTTAACGAAGATAAGCTGCGCAGTGGAATACTGAAAGCGCTTGAGAAGCGCCCGGTCAATTCCGATGACGTCGAAATGGCTATCAACCACATCAAATCTCATCTGCGGGCAACTGGAGAGAGAGAAGTACAAAGTCAGATGGTGGGTAACCTGGTCATGGAACAGCTGAAAAAGTTAGATAAAGTGGCTTATATCCGTTTTGCTTCGGTGTACCGTAGTTTCGAAGATATTAAAGAATTTGGCGAAGAAATCGCTCGCTTACAGGATTGATAGATATGTCAGGTGATGAGCTGTTTATGGCGCGAGCGTTTGAGCTTGCGAGGCGTGGGCGCTTTACCACAATGCCCAATCCTAATGTTGGCTGCGTACTGGTAAAAGAGGGTGAGATTGTTGGTGAGGGATATCATCACCGAGCCGGTGAACCCCATGCTGAAGTACATGCTCTGCACATGGCGGGTGAAAAGGCGCGTGGTGCTACCGCTTATGTCACGCTAGAACCTTGTAGCCATCATGGACGGACCCCCCCTTGCTGCGACGCATTGATTGCTGCTGGAGTGACTCGAGTCGTTGCTGCAATGCAAGATCCAAACCCACAGGTTGCTGGTCGTGGATTGTATCGCTTACAACAAGCAGGCATTGATGTCAGTCACGGCCTGATGATGGCTGAGGCCGAAGCCATTAACCGTGGTTTTCTGAAACGTATGCGCACTGGCTTTCCTTACCTGCAACTTAAATTAGGGGCGTCTCTGGATGGCCGTACGGCGATGGCCAGCGGCGAAAGCCAGTGGATAACCTCGCCCGAGGCTCGTCGTGATGTGCAGCGAATGCGTGCCCAAAGCGCGGCTATCTTATCCAGTAGCGCCACGGTACTGACTGATGACCCAGCCTTAACTGTCCGCTGGGATGAACTGGATGAAACTACGCGTGCGTTGTTTGATGAACCACAAACGCGCCAGCCGGTACGGATAGTCATCGACAGTCAAAATCGGGTTACCCCACAACATAAGATAATCCAGCAACCAGGCCAGACTTGGCTTGCACGTTGTGCAGCAGATACCCAATCCTGGCCTGATGATGTCGAACAACTGATTATTGCTCCCCATCAAGGTCATCTTGACTTAGTGGTGCTGATGATGCAGTTGGGTAAACGCCAGATTAATAATATTTGGGTGGAAGCAGGCCCGACGCTTGGCGGTGCATTATTGCAGGCGGGGCTGGTGGATGAACTCATTGTTTATCTGGCCCCTAAGCTACTGGGCACTGATGCGCGCGGTCTGTGCGCACTTCCAGGACTTAAAAAACTTGGCGATGCTCCAGAATTTGTCTTTAGCCAGATTCGTCAGGTTGGCCCTGATTTATGTCTACACTTAATCCCAAAACACGCGTACTCGTAAAACGTAAGCAGTCGCGAAAAGATTATGGTAAAATCCGCCCCCCTTTGGGGCTAAACAGAACCCGTAAAGGAAGATTATGAACATTATTGAAGCAGCTGTTGCTACTCCTGACGCTCGTATTGCTATCACGATTGCGCGTTTCAACAACTTTATCAATGACAGCCTGCTGGATGGTGCCGTAGACGCCCTGAAACGTATCGGCCAGGTTGCAGATAACAATATTACCGTCGTGTGGGTACCAGGGGCTTACGAACTGCCACTGGCTGCTGATGCTTTAGCCAAAACCGGTAAATATGACGCGATTATCGCGCTGGGTACTGTGATTCGTGGCGGTACTGCGCATTTTGAATATGTTGCAGGTGGAGCGAGCAATGGTCTGGCTCATGTCTCTTATGACAGCGGTGTACCAGTAGCCTTTGGCGTGCTGACGACCGAAAGTATCGAACAAGCTATCGAACGTGCGGGTACCAAAGCGGGTAATAAAGGTGCCGAAGCGGCATTGACCGCACTGGAAATGATTAATGTATTGAAGGCTATTAAAGCCTGAATTTTGTAAGGGGAAATCCGTGAAACCTGCTGCTCGTCGCCGCGCCCGTGAGTGTGCCGTCCAGGCGCTCTACTCCTGGCAGTTGTCTAAAAACGACATCTCTGATGTTGAATACCAGTTCCTGGCGGAACAGGACGTCACCGATGTTGACGTTAAGTATTTCCGTGAGTTGCTGACCGGGGTGGCTACTAACAGCGGGTATCTGGATGGGCTGATGAAGCCTTATCTGTCTCGCCAGCTGGAAGAACTGGGGCAAGTTGAAAAAGCGGTACTGCGTATTTCGCTGTTTGAATTATCCAAACGCGATGACGTACCGTATAAAGTTGCCATTAACGAAGGGATTGAATTAGCAAAAACCTTCGGCGCTGAAGACAGTCATAAATTTGTCAATGGCGTACTTGATAAAGTCGCTCCCGTTATTCGTCCCCGCAAAAAGTAATCTTCAGGCCGGCATTGTCCGGCCTGCTTCTTTTGACTCTCTTGAGGTACCACCCATGGCATGTGGTGAGTTTTCCCTTATTGCCCGTTACTTCGGTAGAACCAGAAATTCTCGTCATGATGTCGACACCGGTATTGGTGATGACTGTGCCTTACTGACGCTTCCAGAAAAACAACTGTTAGCCATCAGTACCGATACTCTGGTTTCAGGCGTCCATTTCCTGGCTGATATTTCTCCAAGCGATCTTGGTTATAAAGCGCTGGCGGTTAATCTAAGTGATTTGGCTGCTATGGGGGCCGATCCTGCCTGGCTTACTCTGGCTATCACTCTGCCAGAGGTTGATGAGTCGTGGCTTGCGGCTTTCAGTGACAGTTTGTTCGAACAGCTGGATTATTACGGTGTTCAGCTGATTGGCGGCGATACTACCCGCGGCCCGCTGTCGATTACGCTTGGGATCCACGGTATGGTGCCTGAAGGCCGGGCACTCAAACGTAGCGGAGCCAAGCCAGGCGACTGGATTTATGTTACAGGTACACCGGGCGATAGTGCGGCTGGACTGGCTATTTTACAAAACAGACTGCAAGTCAGTGATACAAAGCAGGCTGATTATTTAATTGCGCGTCATTTACGCCCGACACCACGAATATTGCATGGACAAGCGCTCAGAGGGCTGGCAAATAGCGCGATAGATCTTTCAGATGGGCTGGTTTCTGACTTGGGCCATATACTTAAGGCCAGTGATTGTGGCGCGCGTATTGATCTTGATGCATTTCCTTTGTCCGATACGCTACTGGCGCAAGTCTCACCTGAGCAGGCTATGGCTTGGGGGCTGGCTGGGGGTGAAGATTATGAATTATGCTTTACCGTACCGGAAATTAATCGCGGGGCACTGGATGTTGCTATCGGCAACCTTGGGATACCTTATTGCTGTATTGGTCAGATAGCGCCAGTATCCGAAGGGTTACAGTTCTTGCGTAACGGCGACCCGGTAACTCTGGACTTAAAGGGATATGATCACTTTGCCAAAGACCAATGATATTGCTGAGCGTTAAACAGGCATAATCCGTAGCGGATTCGTTGGTGTGATAAGAATATTTAGAGCGGTATCTGGTATTGATGAAGTGATATTCATGCGTGCCAGGTACTGTATTTGACCGGGAAAGCATCCTTGCTATTCCTTCCGTCTTTACCCCAGATTAACTGAGCCAGTGACGAATCTGTTGCTCGATACCTGCAGCATCAAGACCGATATCTTCTCGTGCTTCTTCCTGAGTCCCTTGCGGGATAAAGAAATCAGGCAAACCGATATTAAGGACTGGCACCGCTTTACGCCGAGCCATTAAGACTTCATTAACACCGCTACCTGCTCCACCCATAATCGCGTTTTCTTCCAGCGTCACCAGCGATTCATGTTGCTCCGCCATCTTCAGAATAAGCGCTTCATCCAGTGGTTTAACAAATCGCATATCGACTAGCGTGGCGTTAAGGTTTTCAGCAACGATCTGCGCATCCTGGAGCAGGGTGCCGAAGTTCAGAATCGCCAGCTTTTCACCCTGACGTTTGATAACCCCTTTGCCGAGTGGTAGTGATGCCAGTGGTGCCAGTTCAACTCCGATACCCGTACCGCGTGGATAACGCACCGCACTTGGACCATCTTGATGATGGTAGCCGGTATATAACATCTGGCGACATTCGTTTTCATCGCTTGGTGTCATAATGACCATATCCGGGATACAGCGCAGGAAAGAGAGATCAAAAGCACCCTGGTGTGTTTGTCCGTCAGCGCCAACAATACCGGCTCTGTCGATAGCAAATAATACCGGGAGTTTTTGAATCGCCACATCATGGATCAGCTGATCATAAGCGCGTTGAAGGAAAGTAGAGTAAATAGCGACTACCGGTTTATAGCCGCCAATTGCCAGACCCGCAGCAAAGGTAACGGCATGCTGTTCTGCAATTGCGACGTCAAAATACTGGTCTGGAAACTGACGGGAGAATTCAACCATGCCCGAACCTTCACGCATCGCAGGTGTAATCGCCATCAGTTTGTCATCATGGGCTGCGGTTTCACACAGCCAGTTACCGAAGATTTTTGAATAGCTTGGCAGACTGCCAGCACTTTTCGGTAGGGTATTACTTTGTGGATCAAACTTAGGAACGGCGTGATAACTGATAGGATCTTTTTCCGCAGGTGCATAGCCACGACCTTTTTTGGTCATAACATGCAGGAACTGTGGTCCTTTCAGGCTGCGCATATTCTTCAGCGTATTGACCAGACCAATCACATCATGTCCGTCAACCGGGCCAATATAGTTAAAGCCAAGCTCTTCAAACAAGGTGCCAGGAACCACCATACCCTTGATATGTTCTTCGGTACGTTTTAGCAGTTCTTTGATAGGGGGAACACCAGAGAAAACCTTTTTTCCGCCTTCGCGCAAGGTCGAATACAGTTTGCCAGAAAGTAATTGTGCGAGATGGTTATTTAGCGCACCCACATTCTCAGAAATAGACATCTCGTTATCGTTTAACACCACCAGCATATCTGGATGAATGTCACCAGCATGGTTCATTGCTTCAAACGCCATACCTGCGGTAATAGCGCCATCACCAATAATACATACCGTTTTACGATCTTTACCTTCTTTTCCTGCGGCAACAGCCACTCCTATCCCGGCACTGATCGAGGTCGAAGAGTGACCGACACTCAGTACGTCATATTCACTTTCTGCTCGCCAGGGGAAAGGATGCAGACCGCCTTTCTGACGAATAGTGCCTATTTTGTCACGACGCCCGGTCAGGATTTTATGCGGATAAGCCTGATGCCCCACGTCCCAGATAACTTGATCGAAGGGAGTATTATAGATGTAGTGCAGCGCTACAGTCAGCTCAACGGTACCAAGACCAGAGGCAAAATGTCCGCTGGAACGGCTGACGCTATCCAGCAGGTAACGACGTAGCTCATCACATAGCTTCGGCAGGCTATCTTTTGGCAACAGGCGTAACTCTTGGGTACAGTCAACCAGTGCCAGGGTCGGGTATTTGGCGATATCAAAACTCATCAGCAATCTGAACTCATAGTTGTTATACGTTATTTATCACGATGGATAATGTAGTTTGCCAACGCTTCCAGGGCTGTAGTGTCCAGCGACTGTTCAGAAAGGGTTGTCAGGGCAAGTCGAGCTTCCTGATATAGCTCTTGTGCTTTTTCTTGAGCTTGCTCAATGCCAAGTAAAGCGGGATAAGTACTTTTGCCAAGCTGTTGATCGGCACCCTGGCGTTTACCTAAGGTTACTGTGTCACCGATGACATCAAGAATGTCATCCTGAACCTGAAACGCGAGACCAATACTTTGTGCGAAACTATCCAGTGCCGGAAGCGCTCGACGACCCGCCTCACCAGCACTTAACGCACCAAGGCGTACCGCAGCACGAATTAATGCGCCGGTTTTATGTCGATGAATACGTTCCAGGTTCTCAAGGCTGATTTGTTTGTCCTCAGCCGCTAAATCCAGAGCCTGACCGCCGCACATCCCTGCTACACCACTGGCTGTAGCCAATTCAGCAACCATAGCCAGCCTGTCTGTGACACTCACATTTGGCATTGGTGCCTGGCTCAGTATGCTAAATGCCAGGGTTTGCAGAGCATCTCCAGCAAGAATAGCATTCTCTTCACCAAATTTTATATGACAAGTCGGCTGACCTCGGCGTAAATCGTCATTATCCATGGCGGGTAAGTCATCATGAATTAATGAATAGGCATGAATACATTCTACTGCGGCAGCAGGTGCATCCAGAGCCTCAAGACTGACACCAAACATTTTACCGGTTGCATAGACCAGGAAAGGGCGTAATCGTTTCCCGCCTAATAGTGCGCCATAGTGCATGGCTTCAACCATCGGACTGTCCTGAAAGGGTAGCGGTGCCAAAAAATGCACTATCGCTTGGTTGACTCGTTCAGTATGGGTCTGGAGTTGACGAGTAAAATCCATATTATTCAGTATCCGAAGTAAAAGGAGTCAGTGGGGAGTCAGGATTATCACTCAGCAGAATTTGTACCCTCTGCTCTGCTTGCTGCAGTTTTACTTGCCCCTGACGTGCCAGTTGTACGCCACGTTCAAATTCATTTAAGGCCTCTTCCAGTGGCAGAGATCCCCCTTCAAGGCGGCTAACTATTTGCTCCAGTTCAACCAGCGCAGTTTCAAAACTGGTTTGGGATTCATTTTTTTTCGGCATAGTGAATGTCTGACTCTGTTTTAATTCGACACCGATATGGTAACGGAGTCAAAATGATTATCAAGCAAGCTTGAACATCGGGTTAAGATACGCAGTCTTCCCGGGATGGTGGTATACTCCAGCCTCTCGGATGCAGAGGCCATATGCCGCTGCTGTACTTTTATTTAAGCCCCTATGTTTAACCGCATAAATGGCTAACTAACGAACTCTTACCGCCATGAAGTTTATCATTAAATTGTTCCCGGAAATCACCATCAAGAGCCAATCTGTGCGATTGCGCTTCATTAAGATACTCACCGCGAACATTCGTAATGTACTAAAGTCTTACGATGAGAATCTGGCGGTAGTCCGCCATTGGGATCATATTGAGGTCCGAGCTAAAGAAGAAAGCCAGCGTCAACCTATTCGTGAAGCCTTAACACGTATCCCCGGTATTCATCATATTCTCGATGTTGAGGATGTGCCATTCACCGATATGCATAATATCTTTGAGCAGGCACTCGAACTCTACCGCGAGAGTCTTATCGATAAAAGCTTCTGTGTCCGCGTCAAACGCCGCGGTAAACATGAGTTTAGCTCTATTGATGTTGAACGCTATGTTGGTGGCGGTCTGAACCAGCATATTGAGTCTGCACGCGTCAAACTGAATCACCCGGACGTTACTGTCAATCTGGAGATTGAAAATGATCGTCTACTGCTGGTTAAAAGCCGCAGCGAAGGGCTGGGTGGTTTCCCGGTAGGTACCCAGGAAGATGTCCTGTCACTGATTTCTGGTGGTTTCGACTCAGGTGTTTCCAGCTATATGCTGATGCGTCGTGGATGCCGGGTTCACTACTGTTTCTTTAATCTTGGCGGCGCGGCGCATGAGATTGGTGTAAAACAAGTTGCTCACTATTTGTGGAACCGTTTTGGCAGTTCCCACAAGGTGCGTTTTGTTGCTATTAACTTCGAACCCGTAGTGGGTGAGATCCTCGAGAAAATCGAAGACGGACAAATGGGCGTGGTGCTGAAACGTATGTTTGTTCGTGCGGCGTCGCAGGTTGCTGAGCGCTATGGTGTACAAGCCCTGGTCACGGGTGAAGCTCTGGGACAGGTTTCCAGTCAGACACTGACCAATTTGCGTCTGATTGATAATGTTTCAGATACCCTTATCCTGCGTCCGCTGATTTCACACGATAAAGAACATATTATCGATATGGCACGTGAAATCGGTACTGCTGACTTTGCGCGTACCATACCTGAGTATTGTGGCGTTATTTCAAAAAGTCCTACCGTGAAGGCAGTAAAAGCGAAGATTGAAGCGGAAGAACAAAACTTCGATTTCTCCATTCTGGATAGAGTCGTTGCTGAAGCTAAGAATATTGATATTCGCGAGATAGCGACACAAGCCAAAGAAGACGTTGTTGAAGTTGAGACCGTCTCTGAGTTTGGTCTGAATGACGTATTGCTGGATATTCGCTCTAATGAGGAAGTTGAAGCGAAGCCGATGAAACTGGAAGGCGTGGAGGTTACAGCGCTGCCATTTTATAAATTGAGTACGGCATTTAGCACTCTCGATCAGAGTAAAACCTATTTACTGTGGTGTGATCGTGGTGTGATGAGTCGTCTGCAAGCGTTGTATCTGAACGAACTTGGGTTTAAAAACGTCAAGGTCTATCGTTAGTCATCTTTTTAATTCCCTTCGCCAACGCGAAGGGAATTATGACTTATGGGTAATCTCTGAAGCTATAAATACCGGCTGCGAGCACCAGTTGTCCGGCAACTTCATGTGCTTTTTCCCGGCTGACCAGCAAATCAATTATCTTTAATGCAAAATCAATCGCTGTACCTGGCCCTTGGCTGGTCAGAAGATTGACCCGTGGATCCCAGACTACACGTTTATCCTGCCACTGATCCGCCGGTATAGTCTCTTTCAGCCCAGGAAAGCCCGTCATATTACCGACTGGAAACAGTTCATGGGGAACCAGTACCGTTCCGGCAGCAGCGCAAATAGCTGCGACAATGCGTCCTGAAAGGTGGAACTGTCTTACGGTTTCTACCAGCAGTGGACTATCGCGCAGACACTCAGCGCCCTTAATCCCACCCGGTAATACAATAATATTAAACGCATCATCAGCAACCTCGACCAAAGGCACATCAGCAACCAGTTTGACACCGCGTGAACAGACAATGGTCAGCGAGCCATTGCTTGCGACACTGGCGGTGGTGACGGAGATGCCCCCTCTGACAAGTAAATCGATAGTGGTGACAACTTCGGTTTCTTCAGCTCCAGGAGCCAGGCAAACCAGAGCTCGAACGCTCATATTCATCTTCCTTACGTTTAACCTGCTCATAAAGGCGTGTATTTAGCGGGACAGGGATGCCATTGGCACGTGCACGACGTATTAAATAGCCAGTAATATAATCAATTTCAGTATGGCGCTGCTCTCTGACATCCTGGAGCATTGAAGATATATTCTCAGCGGTACATTCAATCACCTGTTTGACATGTAAATACAAATTTTCCGTTGAGATATTGTATCCTTCACGTTCCATGACATGGGCGATTTCATCACAAATATCGAAAACCTCCTCATCATGGGCTGCTAAGTCCCCATTCCGACAGTTATAGAGCGCCGTAAGTGGGTTAATAACGCAGTTAACCGCGAGTTTATTCCAGCTAGCGGAGCCAATATTATTATGCCATGCCACATCAGGTAGCGCCTGATGCAAGGTATCGGCAAGATAACTGTATTCAGTTGCCTGATAATTTCCCGGGCCGATATGAGTGACACCATTCGCGACATGAACAATAACATTACCGTCGCGTTTAGCTGCCTGAGTCGTGAACCCTTGCAATATCGGGTGTTGCAGGCGGCTGAGTTCCTCAAGCGTTCCAATACCATTGTGCAGCAATAAAATAGGGCTGCTTTCCGGAAGATTTTTCGCCAGAGCTCTTACGGCATCAGAGACTTGCCAGGCCTTGAGCGTTACCAGGAGTAAGTCACTCTCAGCAAGAAATTGTGGATCATTTGCAATAAAGGACCGATTAAATATATCGCCAGTACTGTCCAGCAGATTTACATGGCAATAGGGTTGTGGCACGCGTAGCCAGCCCTGTAGCTCATGTCCTTGCTTATAAAGTGCAGTCAGCCAAAGTTGACCCAGAGCACCGCAACCCAGTACGGTGATTTGCATTTTTTTCTCCCCAGCTAAATCCTAAACATATTCTATTATAGCGTTATACGCTTTCTGATTCTTTAACGGGTTGTTTTGCTCAGCCCAGCGGGTATTATGCACGCAAACCATAAAGGGAGAAAAAATATGCCATCGTTTGATATTGTTTCTGAAATCGATATGCAAGAAGTCCGTAACGCGATAGAAAATGCAGAGCGGGAATTAGCAACCAGATTTGATTTTCGTAACGTCCCGGCAAGCTTTGAGCTAAATGAGAAAGATCAAAGCATTAAAGTGGCGAGTGAGTCAGATTTCCAGGTAAATCAATTGCTCGATATCCTGCGTGCCAAGCTATTGAAACGCGGTATTGAAGGGAGTTCAATTGAGGTACCAGAAGAGTTTGACCATAGCGGTAAAACCTGGAGTGTTAATGCCAGGCTGAAGCAGGGTATTGAGGCAACTATTGCGAAGAAAATTGTCAAGCTCATCAAAGACAATAAACTGAAAGTACAAACACAAATTCAGGGCGAAGAGATTCGTGTCACTGGTAAGTCGCGTGATGACTTGCAGGGTGCTATGGCTCTGATTCGTGGTGGGGATTTGGGGCAGCCGTTCCAGTTCAAAAACTTCCGCGACTGATACCCTTCATACTTCGCATTACCTGGGTGTTGCCTTCGCCCGGAGAGTCGAATCACATAGTTATCTATGCTCATCGACTCTCCGAACTCTGCGCCTACAGGTAATGCGAATTATTTTGGGTATCCCTGCATACTTCGCATTACCTGGGTGTTGCCTTCGTCCGGAGAGCCGAATCACATAGTTGTCTATGCTCATCGACTCTCCGAACTCTGCGCCTACAGGCAACGCGAATTATTTTGGCTATAGCTTTCATACTTCGCATTGCCTGGGCGTTGCCTTCGTCCGGAGAGTCGAATCACATAGTTGTCTATGCTCATCGACTTTCCGAACTCTGCGCCTACAGGTAATGCGAATTATTTTGACTACTTCACTCAGGTCCCCAATTCTATTGGGCCTGTTGTAGCGGCCAGTTCTCTTTTATCAACTCTTCTATAACGGCACGTTTAGTCACTTTACTGTCAATTTTGATATAAACGCTGCGCTCTTCGGCGATAATACTGACTTCACTCACACCGGGCTGAGACACTAATAGCGCTTCTAAACGTTCTGCATCTTTAATCTGTTGCTCAAGCTCAATACGCAGACTGGTGACATAATGCGGTTCTTGCATGGTGTAACTGACCAGCAACCAGATAGTGGCTAGCAATGCTCCGAGCAAAAATACCGTTTGTGAGTCAAACAAGCCATTCACCCAGCCACCGACAGCACCGCCAATAGCCACGCCTAAGAACTGACTGGTTGAATAGATACCCATTGCCGTTCCCTTATAACCCGCGGGAGACTCTTTACTGATCAGGGAGGGGAGAATCGCTTCCATTAAGTTAAAGGCCAGGAAGAACAGCTGAACGCCGAGAACCAGCTCCCAGAAATGTGGGCCTGATCCCCATAAGATAATTTGTGCTATAAGCAGCAAAGCGACACAGCCAATAAAGACGCGTTTCATGCGTCGTTTGACTTCAGCATAAATAATCAGGGGCAGCACCGCGACGAAAGAAATCAGCATCGTAATCAGATACACCTTCCAGTGCTCTGCTGCCGGAAAACCCGCTTGTTCCAGAATCCCTGGTAGGGCAATAAAAGTGGACATCAGCATGATATGTAAACACATTATGCCAAAGTTGAGTTTCAGCAGTCTCGGTTCTGCCAGGACTTTACGAAAACAACCTTTGACCATACCAGACTCACGATTTAACACGTGAGTCTGGCTGTCAGGAACCACCCAGACAGTCACTGCAATCCCGAGAGTTGCCAGTATGGCAATCATCCAGAACAGTGCTTGCAGGCCAAGAGCCTGAGTAATAATAGGGCCGAGTACCATAGCGATGGCGAAGGTGACTCCAAAACTGATACCGATAAAGGCCATCGCCTTAGTACGATTTTGTTCACGGGTTAAGTCAGATAGCAACGCCATAACGGCAGCCGCAATTGCCCCGGAACCCTGGAGCGCACGGCCTAGTATCACGCCCCATATTGAGTCAGTAGTGGCAGCTATAATGCTACCCAATACGAAAATAGTCAGTCCGCCGATAATCAGTGGCTTGCGGCCTACACGATCGGAAAGCAGACCAAAAGGAATTTGGAATAGTGCTTGAGTCAGACCATAAATACCAATAGCCAAGCCGATTAAGGCCTCACTGGCACCTTGTAAAGCCATACCCCAGGTGGTCAGAACCGGTAGCACCATAAACATACCGAGCATACGTAGCGAAAATACGGTGCCTAAACCCCATGTTGCCCGCAATTCGCCAGGGGTCATTTTGTAGTCGTTCATTACCACCTCAGATAAAAAGTCGGTATCAGTGTAGTGTGTGAGTAGGGGAAGGGTAAATGACTCGTTTTAAAAAATTGTAACACCGAATTGTAGGCTATTATCCAATAAAAAAGGGCACTTATGTGCCCTTTCAGACTGATGACAAACCTTCTTTATCCGCTAGATTAAGGGTACACAGGCACCCTTTTTAGCGACTTGTTGATTACCGAAGGTAAGTCAACAGTTGGTGTGACTCAGGAACCATAAAGTCTACTGACATCATGATACTTAGCGAGGTAATGGCGACGATTGAAAAGATGAACAGCTTACGTGCCCAGACTTTATCATCTTCCACTTTGTACCCGCGCAACGCCATTCCCAACCACCAAACGCTGACTGCAGCGGCAACTATCAGATATTTATAACCCGCATAGCCTCCCAGAGACAGCATCAGTGTAGCAACAGCAAAAGCAATGATGTAAAGCGTAATATGGTTTTTGGCGACCGAGATCCCTTTCACTACGGGTAATACAGGAATATTCGCTGCCTGATAATCTTTGAAACGGAAGATGGCAATCGCATAGGAGTGCGGCATCTGCCAGAGACTAAAGATAGCTAACAGGATAGCGGCCCCTGCATCAAACTCATTGGTTACAGCACAGTAACCAATGACCGGTGGTGCGGCACCTGACAGGCTACCGATTAGCGTGCCATAGACTGAGTGGCGTTTCATGTACAGGCTATAAACCCCGACATAAACCACAAAGCCCATCACCGCCAACCACATAGCCAGAGGATTAGCACCAAACCACAGCAGCATAAAGCCAGCAATACCTAACAAGGTGGCATATACCAGCGAGGCACTCGGTGAAATCAGGCCTTTTACCAGTACCCGATTTTTCGTTCTCTCCATCTTCTGATCGATATCACGGTCGATAAAGTTGTTATAAACACAACCCGAAGCGACCACTAAAGAGACCCCAATCAGTGTTGAGAGAAACAAGGGGTAATCAATACTGCCCTTCGAGGCCAGTAAAAAACCCCCAATCACAGAAATTAAATTGCCGAAAATAATTCCTGGTTTCGTAACTTGCAGGTATTGCTTAATCATACAGACCGCTCTTAGCCAACCATCATGTTCAGATTGAGGTTCCACATAATCCAGATAGAACCGACAACCAGAATAGCGATAATCAACACCGTAAAGGCGAGCGCCACGACGTTCCAGCGCTCACTCGATGAGGTGTTCATATGCAAGAAACAAACAAGATGAACCATAATCTGCACAACAGCACTGACCAGAATCACACCCAGAATAGTGGGGTGAGAGGCGCTACCATCCATCACCATCCAGAACGGAATACCGGTCAGGATGACAGACAGGATGAAGCCAACCATATAGGTTTTAACACTACCGTGCTGGGCGCCGCCTAATTCATTTGAATGACTCATTACATCGCCCCCATCAAGTAAACAACCGAGAACACACAAATCCAGACGATATCCAGGAAGTGCCAGAACAGACTCAGACACATCAGACGCGTACGGTTAGTGCTGGTCAGGCCGCGACGATAAACGTGGAACATCATCAGAGCCATCCACACCAGACCAGAAGTTACGTGCAGACCGTGAGTCCCTACCAGCGCAAAGAATGCTGACAGGAAGCCACTGCGGTCAGGACCAGCACCGATATGAATCAGATGATTGAACTCATAGATTTCCATACCGACGAATCCAGCACCAAACAAGAAGGTTACAGCTAACCAGCCGATAACTTGATTCTTGGTCCCTCTGTCCATGCAAATAATAGCCATGCCATAGGTGATAGAGCTGAACAGCAGCAGAGCGGTTTCAACCATAACGAACGGCAGTTCAAAGAGGTCTTTGCCGGTCGGGCCGCCTGCTGTGCCGTTCACCAGAACGGCATAGGTAGCAAATAAGCAACAGAACAGAATCAAGTCGCTCATCAGGTAGATCCAGAAACCAAAGACTTTATTGGCTCCTGCATCGTGGTGCCCATGCTCCTCAGCGTGGGCTTTAGTCTGAGTCAGAGTTTCAGTTGACATTTTTCAGTCCTGCTTTCTTAAGTTCGTCGAAATGTTCGTTTTCCAATTTCTCGACTTCTGCAACCGGAACGTAGTAGTCCACATCTTCGTCGAAGCTTTTCACAATCCAGGAAATGATGGTAGCAGCAAATGTTGCAATCGCCAGCCACCAGATATGCCAGATCATGGCAAAACCAAATACGGTCAGCAGCGCAGAAATCACGATACCGGCAGCACTATTACGTGGCATATGAATCTCTTCATAACCCGCAGGTTTCTTGTACGCTTCACCTTTTTCTTTCATTTCCCAGAATGCATCACGCTCGTGAACATGTGGCAGATGAGCAAAGTTATAGAACGGTGGAGGTGAAGAGGTTGCCCACTCCAGAGTACGGCCACCCCAAGGATCTCCAGTCAAGTCACGATTCTGCTCACGGTCACGAATAGAGACATAGAACTGAATCAACTGGCAAAGGATACCCAGAGCAATCAATGCCGCACCGACAGCTGCGACAGACAGCATGGTGTGGAACATTGGGTCAATGCCTTGGCTCAGACGACGGGTCATACCCATAAAGCCGAGGACGTACAGCGGCATAAATGCCACGAAGAAACCGATGATCCAGAACCAGAATGCGCGCTTGCCCCAAGTTTCATTTAAGGTAAAGCCGAATGCTTTTGGCCACCAGTAAGTCATACCCGCGAAGCAACCGAAGACTACACCGCCGATGATAACGTTATGGAAGTGAGCAATCAGGAACAGACTGTTGTGCAGAACGAAGTCAGCACCAGGTACTGCCAGCAGAACACCCGTCATACCACCGATAGAGAAGGTGATGATAAAGCCGATAGTCCACATCATTGCTGAGTTAAAGACGATACGGCCCTGGTACATGGTGAACAGCCAGTTGAAGATCTTCACCCCAGTCGGGATGGCGATAATCATGGTAGCAATACCGAAGAAGGCGTTAACGTTCGCGCCGCTGCCCATGGTGTAGAAGTGGTGCAGCCAAACGATAAACGACAGAACGGTAATAGCAATAGTTGCCCACACCAGAGAGGTGTATCCAAACAGACGTTTTCTGGAGAAGGTAGAAACCACTTCAGAGAACACACCGAATACGGGTAGAACCAAGATATAAACTTCCGGGTGACCCCATGCCCAGATAAGGTTGACATACATCATCATGTTGCCACCCATATCATTGGTAAAGAAGTGGGTGCCAAGATAACGGTCAAGAGTCAGTAGTGCGACGGTCACAGTAAAGATTGGGAACGCGGCAATAATCAACACGTTGGTACAAAGAGATGCCCAAGTAAAGACTGGCATCTTGAACAGAGTCATACCTGGGGTACGCATGTTCAGGATAGTCACAAAGAAGTTAATCCCTGTGAGGGTCGTACCAATACCGGATATCTGTAGACTCCATATCCAGTAATCCACCCCGACACCCGGACTGTACTCAATCCCCGATAATGGCGGATAAGCTACCCAACCGGTCTGCGCGAATTCACCCACTCCGAGAGAGATGTTAACCAGTATGACACCAGCAAACGTCAACCAGAAGCTCAGGTTGTTCAGGAACGGAAAGGCAACGTCACGCGCACCAATCTGTAGTGGAACTACGATGTTCATCAGGCCCACAACGAATGGCATTGCCACAAAGAAGATCATAATAACGCCGTGGGCGGTAAAGATCTGGTCATAGTGGTGGGCATTCAGGAATCCAGCTTCTCCAGCGGAAGCAAGGACCTGTTGACTACGCATCATGATGGCGTCGGCAAAACCACGCAGTAACATGACGATAGCAACGATGATATACATCACGCCAAGACGTTTATGGTCAACGGAGGTTAACCATTCTTTCCATAAATATTCCCACTTACCGAAGTAAGTGATTGCTGCGACTAACGCCAATCCTCCGACGATAATCGCTGCTACCGTAACCATGATAATTGGTTCATGGTACGGAATTGCATCCAGTGTTAATTTTCCGAACATCGTATTATTCCTCGGCCCCTTAGTGAGAGGTTTCCCCGTGATTCATGTCCATGCCTTGATGGTCACCGTGATTCATGTCCATGCTTTGATGGTCACCGTGCTCAGCATTTTGAGCCGCAGGCGTACTCATGCTGGCGCCATGCCCGTGTCCACCGCCAGGCCCCATAAGCTTATTGATAACATCAACAAATAAACCTGGTTTGACACTAGAGAAATACTCGACTTCATTATTTTCGCTAGGTGCAGCAAGTTTCTCGTAAGCTGCCATATCATTCATCACCTTAGGTGATGCTTTGACTTTAGCGACCCATTGGTCAAAGGCTGCTGTATCTGGTGTGGCAATCGCTTTAAACTTCATGCCAGAGAACCCTTTACCACTGTAACTTGCAGAAATACCGTCGTAGGTACCTGCTTCGTTAGCAATCAGGTGCAGTTTGGTTTGCATACCTGCCATTGCATAAAGCTGGCTGCCCAGGCGTGGAATAAAGAAGGAGTTCATCACCGAGTTCGAGGTGATTTTGAATTCCACAGGCGTGTTGGCCGGGAATGCAATTTCATTAACAGTGGCAATACCTTGCTCTGGATAAATGAAGAACCATTTCCAGTCCATAGAGATCACTTCTATGGTGATTGGCTTCTCATCGTGAACCAGCGGTTTGCTTGGCTCAAGAGCATGCGTGGTTTTCCAAGTCAGTACGGCAAGGAAAATGATGATAAGGATAGGAATAGTCCAGACTACGGCCTCAACTTTATTAGAGTGTGACCAGTTTGGGCTATATTTGGCTTCTTTGTTTGAAGCCCGATACTTCCAGGCAAAACCAACAGCCATTAGAATTGCAGGGATAACGACAATCAACATCAGCCCGAAAGCGGTCAGTATCAAAGAACGTTGTTCCAGTCCAATTTGTCCTTTCGGATCAAGCAGCGCAGAATCACAACCACTGAGTAGCACAGTGCCTGCAATTAATGACAGCCATTTCAAACTATTATTGTATTTCCTGATTATCATTTAACGACCTCAATTTCAGGGAACTCTTCAGGGAACTCTATTGTCGTTTAAAGTGTGGCGGCATTTTACGGGAAGGTTACATGAGTGTAAACCTGAATGGCGTAGTGTTATTGGGGATAGTCTGTTTATGACGGCGGCATCACCTCTGATACCCTTAGCGATAAAACTTACTAATAGTACAGTTAGTTGGCTTGTTATAACAAAAAGGAGCTACTACGGAACCACACAGTCTTAATGGCTATAACTGGAGTGGAAATGGAACAATTGATTAACAATAAAGCACCTTTTTAGGAACAAATAATAACATTATTTCGCCAATTTTAGCTGAATCGATAAAGTTAAATATTTAATTAATTAGCAGCACGAAATAATAAAAACTACGATAAGCGACTTTCGTAAATAATCATATGCATAATTATTGTCAGTGGCTGCTTTTTTTTCATAAATAATACCGTCTGGATATTATTTATTATTTCCATGATGAATAAATGAACAGACTGTGTTTTTTATTTGTTCTATGTTCAGGTGGTTTCTGAGGCATTTTGTACGTTTTATCCAGTGTGTCTTACATCTAACTTGGTGTTTGCCTGTGGGGGTAGGGGGCAGTCAGGCCACCCGTTGAATCAGGAACCCACCGAGGCGAGTCAGATTTTGGTCTGAACGCTGTAGGGATCCTCGCCTTTAGGGCAGGGAGGATGTCAAATGACGGAACAGTGGAATTAAGCCCCACCGTCCCGTCACCTACGGTTTACCTGATGCCAGAGTTTGAGGTTACTCTACGGACACTTCTGATGTGTGTCGTAGCGCTAAATAGTCTAACAAAGCGCCGAGAATGATACCTGCAACAGCCAGTAGTGCTCCCCACTCCAGGAATGTCGTTCCTATACTCCAGTCGGTTACACCCAGAGCATTGCTGATAAGAATAAGCAGCCAGGTTGCCAGTAACAGGCTACCGATAGTTAACATTTTCAGCGCCAGACGATAGGCTGTAGCATATTGAGATCGTGGCATAAAGCGTTCGGTACGCTGGGTATATTCCAGTGTGTTTTTGCAGATTAACAGCAGCAAGATACCCGGTACTGAGGCGACAACTGAAAACAGGTAGAAGGTCGACCAGCCATGGGCTTCCACAAACCAGCCTGCTATCGGACCAACATAGACCCGCCCAATGGCAGATAAAGCCGAAAGCAGAGCGAATTGCGTTGCTGAGAAGGAGCGATTACACAGCGTCATCAGCAGTGCAACAAAGGCTGCGGTTCCCATTCCTCCACAGATATTTTCAAAAAAGACAATGCCCCCCATGCTCAGGATATTCTTGTCGGTAACCGCCAGTACCCAGTAACCCAGGTTGGAGACCCCTTGTAGAATGCCGAAAATCAGCAGAGCGCGGAACAGCGTCAGGCGCTGCATCAGAACGCCACCTAATAAGGCTCCGATAATAGTCGCAAGCAGGCCAAGTGTCTTATTCACCATGCCGACATCGCCGGCATCAAATCCAACACCGCGGATCAGAAACGTGGTGGTCAGTGTCATAGCAAACGCATCACCGAGTTTATAAAGCACAATCAGCAGCAGGATCAGCCAGGCATTATTACGACCAAAGAAATCGCGCAGAGGTTCTACGACGGCTTGTTCAAGCGTTCGGGGGATCGGAATGGTGTCGGTGGGCTCTGGTGCCATAAAGGTGGCAATAATACAGGGGATGAGCAGAACAGCCATCAGCCAGTAAATCGCCTGCCAGCCTAAGTAGCGATCGGCAAGCCACAGCGCCAGTCCACCGGAAACTAACATAGCTAAACGATAGCCGAGCACGCTAACTGCCGCGCCAGTTCCACGTTCTGGGGCCGACAGAACATCGGTTTTCCAGGCATCAAAAACAATATCCTGCGAGGCTGAACAAAAAGCGATAATGACAGCCAGTGCCGCCATCCAGCGCAAATGGGAGGCTGGGTTCAGAAATCCCATACTGGCGATAGCGACTAATAACAGTATTTGGGTTATCAGCAACCAGCCACGTCGCCGCCCTAAAATGGGTGGCGTATAGCGATCCATCACTGGGGACCAGAGAAATTTAAATACATAAGCCTGGCCGACCAGTGAGAAAAAGCCGATAGTTTTTAAGTCGATATTCTCAACCGTCATCCAGGCTTGTAAGGTGCCGGAGGTTAACGCGAGAGGCAGACCCGAAGAAAAACCAAGGATGAGTAGCAGGGCTAACTTGGGTTGCTGAAAAATACGTAGGTAGTTACTGGACATAAGACAAAGGACACTCGCGATATATACCCGTCATACTTCAAGTTACCTGGATATTACTTTCGTGAAACTCGTCAAATCACATAGTTTGTCTATGCTCATCGACGCGTTTCACTCGGTGCCTACAGGTAACTTGAATTATTTAGGGTATAAGGATAAAGATTAACGCGCGTTTTGCTTAATGAAATCGTTCACGCTGGTATCCTGAGCCATATCGGCAATGGTATCAGTCAGCACAGAATTCACTGCATTCGCAATTTCTTTATTGGAAGCCTGGAACGCGCCTTCGACGTTATAGCTGGCGCGATAATTTTTGGTCAGCTTGTTGCCATTTTTTGCCGTAGCAATGATAGATATATCGGCGCGAGTCGCGATATTGTAACGCACGCTACCTTGAGAGACGTCTGCAAACAGGTTGTTGACAATAATCTGTAGATCAACGGGACTGTTTGCGTCAATCATATAGCCACGAGCGGTCAGTTGCTTTTCCAGCACTTCTTGCAGTAAAAAACGTAAGTCGCGAGAAGGGGTCAGCGTAACCAACTGATTGTCACGGGTCACTTTGGCCAGTGCCTGGCTACTGCGTTGATCCGCACCATTAATACTGACGGTAATACCCATCAAACTTGGATCCGGGCTTGGTAAGGTGATTCTTGGTGCAACATCAATGGTCGTCGGTGGTGTTGCACAGCTGGCCAGCATAAAGAGTGCTACCAGTGGGAAAAATATTTTTTTTAACATGTTTGATATTCTCAATATACTCAATAGGCAGGCTGATAAAACCTCGCCATCATATCATTGCGGCTGCACAGGGGAAGTAGGTAATGTCCGTAAATACGCCGCATTGCTTTTTTTTTCGTCTATCACTGCGCATTGTTACCATCCTGACTGACATTTAGCCTCTCATTAGCCTCTTTTTTATGTCAGGATGCACAACCAGAGAATATCGTCTTCAATTGCCAGAACTGAACTAAGGCTGAAGACTGCTCCTATATTATCGAGATGGTTGCCATCTTTGTGACCGAGGAAAGCGTTAATGACGATGCGTGAACATATAGAGGCTGAACTTAGATCCTCATTTAGCCCAACATATCTGGAAGTGGTTGACGAAAGTCACAACCACAATGTCCCACCAGGCGCAGAAAGTCATTTTAAAGTTACTTTGGTCTGTGAGAAATTTTCAGGTGAGCGCTTAATTAGTCGCCATCGGCAGATTTATTCTGTACTCAGTGATGCCCTGGCCGGTAGTGTGCATGCTTTGGCATTGCATACTTATACCGCGCAAGAATGGGATGACTTACAAGATAAACAGCGCGCATCTCCGCCTTGTATGGGGGGCGGTAAATAGGCTTAAACAATGGCTAATTATTTGCAACCAATAGAAATTTTCCGCTATGTTGCAGTGTTTTTTTTGTTTTAGCTTGCTTGAAAGGCGGCCAGAGTGCCGTTTTATTTTGCCTTAATTCCTCTATTTATTATACCAGGTGAAGAGCCCAGAGGAATAAAGTGTGAAAAAGACCACAGCTGTGCGCTGTTGCTGTTCTCGACTCACCCCAGTGATGCCGCTATAATGCTGCGTCTTATTTTTCGGAATGTCTTCGGGATGATTCTGACAAGACAGGGAATGTACTGCTGATTTAGAGAGCATCCCAGTTCTGTGAAGCTAACCTAAGCTTTTGAGTTGACCGAGCACTGTGATTTTTTTTGAGGTAACAAGATGCAAGTTTCAGTTGAAACCACCCAAGGCCTTGGCCGCCGTCTCACGATGACTATCGCTGCAGACAGCATCGAAACCGCTGTGAAAAGCGAGCTGGTCAACGTGTCAAAAAAAGTACGTATTGACGGCTTCCGTAAAGGTAAAGTACCGATGACCGTTGTTGCTCAACGTTATGGCGCGTCTGTGCGTCAGGACGTATTGGGCGAGCTGATGAGCCGTAACTTTATTGATGCGATTATTCAGGAAAAAATTAACCCAGCGGGTGCACCTCAGTATATTCCTGGTGAATACAAGCTGGGCGAAGACTTTACTTACTCTGTAGAGTTTGAAGTTTATCCAGAAGTTGAGTTACAAGGTCTGGAGTCTATCGAAGTTGAAAAACCGGTTGTAGACGTGACTGACGAAGATGTTGATACCATGCTGGATACCCTGCGCAAGCAGCAAGCCACCTGGAAAGATACTGACGCAGCTGCAACTGCAGAAGATCGTGTCACCATCGACTTTACCGGTTCTGTAGACGGTGAGGTTTTCGAAGGCGGTAAAGCAACTGACTTCGTACTGGCGATGGGTCAGGGTCGTATGATTCCAGGTTTTGAAGAGGGTGTTGTTGGCCACAAAACTGGCGACGAGTTTGTGCTGGAAGTGACCTTCCCAGAAGACTACCACGCTGAAAACCTGAAAGGTAAAGCGGCTAAGTTCGATATCGTTCTGAAGAAAGTTGAAGAGCGCGAGCTGCCAGAATTCACCGAAGAATTCATTAAGCGTTTTGGCGTTGAAGATGGTTCTATCGCTGGTCTGCGTACCGAAGTTCGTAAAAATATGGAACGTGAGCTGAAAGGCGCAGTACGTAACCGTATTAAGTCCCAGGCTATCGACGGACTGGTTAACGCAAACAACATCGACGTCCCTGCTGCTCTGGTAGACGGTGAAATTGATGTTCTGCGCCGTCAGGCTGCTCAACGTTTCGGCGGCAACGAAAACCAGGCGCTGGAATTGCCTCGTGAGCTGTTCGAAGAGCAGGCTAAACGCCGCGTAGTTGTTGGCCTGCTGTTGGGTGAAGTCATTCGTACCCAAGAGCTGAAAGCTGACGAAGATCGCGTTAAGACTCTGATCGAAGAAATGGCATCTGCTTACGAAGATCCGAAAGAAGTTATTGAGTTCTACGGCAAAAATAAAGAACTGATGGACAACATGCGTAATGTTGCTCTGGAAGAACAAGCTGTTGAAGCACTGCTTGAAAAAGCAAAAGTGACTGAAAAAGCGACCACCTTTAATGCGCTGATGAACCAACCTCAGGCATAATGCTCGTTTTTTAAACGTTAGCATTTAACTGTCTGTTAATAGGCCCGTCACCTTATCGTGGCGGGTTTTTTTTATCATGAATGAAAGATAAAACCGATTATCTGGTTAGCGTATCGACAAAAGATTGTTATGCTTGAAATAAGGCTGAAGTATCCCCATAACTAAGGTCAACTTTTATTAATCATTCCCTGACTGACTCCGTCCAAACGTGGCGCAGGATTCATAGTCAATACTCTGCGACTCGAGTAGAATCAGTACAGTTAGCTTAATTACACCAGGAGACGGTAATGTCATACAGTGGCGAAAAAAATCAGTTAGCACCCCACATGGCGCTGGTGCCGATGGTTGTTGAGCAAACATCCCGTGGTGAGCGTTCATACGAT
>Ga0302347_1001331_pt1 | contig 30371 bp, 26 predicted proteins | sample PhyWR1_FD_202178 | JGI IMG/M metagenome (GOLD analysis project Ga0302347, IMG submission 202178) | Leaf surface microbial communities from wheat plants in UC Gill Tract Community Farm, Albany, California, United States - DLSL W.R1 (v2)... | ecosystem: Host-associated > Plants > Phyllosphere >...
AATGCCTGCCAAAACGTTTCGAGTGCGCTATCCAGACGCGAATGCAAGTTGGGGGTGAACTGTGGTTTATGCTGATAATCCACAACCTGAGAATCATCGGCGAACACGCCGTGCAGGATCTCCTGGGCTTTCAGCGCATTGAGAACGGGCTTGAGGGCATAATCAACGGCCAGCATATGGGCGACGGTGCCGCCTGTTGCCAGCGGAAGGACGACTTTTCCCTCCAGCGCGCGTTCAGGCAGCAGATCGAGAAGCGTTTTTAGCGCGCCAGAAAATGAGGCTTTGTAAATCGGCGTCGCCACAATCAGGCCATCAGCCCCCTTGAGTTGCTCAATCAGCGCCTGAAGCGCCGGACTTTCAAACCGGGCATACAACAGATCTTCAGGCTCAAAGTTATGCAGATTCCAGTGACACACTTCGACATCCCGCGAATTCAGCTGTTCGCGGGCATATTCCAGCAGGGCACTGGAACGTGAAGGAAAACGCGGACTTCCAGCCAACGTGATGACGCGCATGCTTGCTCCTTATAACCATTTGTTTGCTTTTATCTAACATTGATAACAATTTTCAGGAGTGTGACATTGCGGGGTTATTCCACTAAATGATTTATCTGGAATTAAAAATCCGGAAAATGCATAAGAAACCGCCAGAAAGGAAAACGATTGCGCAGAAAGCCGTTTTTTTGCCTCAGGTCAATTCCCTTTCGCGCTGCGATCGCTGATAATCCGTGTCCGGTTTGCACACCGGAATCCAGGAGAGTTCATGTATTACCCCTTCGTTCGTAAAGCCCTTTTCCAGCTCGATCCCGAGCGCGCTCATGAATTGACATTCCAGCAGTTACGTCGCATTACAGGAACACCTTTGGAAGCGCTAGTGCGCCAGAAAGTGCAGGAAAAACCTGTTCAATGTATGGGACTGACGTTTAAGAATCCCCTGGGCCTGGCTGCTGGCCTGGACAAGAACGGCGAGTGTATTGATGCGCTGGGCGCGATGGGATTTGGTTCCATTGAAGTCGGCACGGTCACGCCACGGCCACAAGCAGGTAACGATAAGCCGCGACTGTTCCGTCTGGTTGAAGCCGAAGGGTTGATCAATCGAATGGGCTTTAATAATCACGGTGTCGATCATCTGATCGAGAACGTAGAAAAAGCGCATTTTGACGGCGTGCTGGGAATTAATATTGGCAAAAATAAAGATACGCCGGTAGAGCAGGGTAAAGATGACTATCTGATTTGTATGGAAAAAGTCTATGCTTATGCGGGTTATATTGCGGTTAATATCTCGTCGCCAAATACCCCTGGTTTACGTACGCTGCAATATGGTGAAGCGCTGGACGATCTGTTATCAGCCATTAAAAATAAACAAAATGAACTGCAGGCAATTCACCATAAATATGTTCCGGTCGCGGTTAAGATCGCCCCGGATCTTTCCGTTGAAGAATTGATCCAGGTTGCCGATAGTTTGGTTCGCCATAATATTGATGGTGTTATTGCGACCAATACGACCCTCGATCGAACATTGGTCATCGGAATGAAAAATTCGGATGAAATGGGTGGGTTAAGTGGTCGTCCGGTGCAATTAAAAAGCACAGAAATTATTCGCGCGTTGTCTGCAGAATTAAAAGGGCGTTTACCGATCATTGGCGTGGGTGGAATCGACTCGGTCATCGCTGCGCGTGAGAAGATGGCTGCGGGTGCGACGCTGGTACAAATTTATTCTGGTTTTATTTTTAAAGGCCCTCAATTGATTAAAGAAATCGTTAATCATATCTAAACTTTTCTCTCTATAAGACAACCAGGGCTTTATTTCCGGCCCTGGTTGTTTTATATTCCGTCATTGTTGCTTATTTAGACATTATGGTCTTTTATTTATTGATGTTATAAACGAAGCGACAATCAGGACATTTTAAGAACAGGATGTGAGGGACGGGAGAGGAAAATGCGAATTAAACCTGACGATAACTGGCGCTGGTATTTTTGTGAAGAGCACGATCGAATGATGCTCGATTTAGCCAATGGCATGTTATTTCGTTCTCGCTATGCCCGCCGTATGCTCACACCTGATGCCTTTGCCCCATCGGGCTTTTGCGTTGATGATGCAGCCCTTTATTTCTCGTTTGAAGAGAAGTGCCGCGACTTCGTGCTAACCAAAGAACAGCGTGCTGAGTTGATTTTGAACGCGCTGGTGGCTATTCGTTTCCTCAAGCCTCAGATGCCGAAAAGCTGGCACTTTCTCGCTCATGGCCAGGCGTGGATGCCGGGCACGGGTGATGCAGCTTGCGTGCATCTCAGCGATACATCGGAAGAGGTGAGTTTGCTGGTGGTTGAGCCTGGCGAAAATGCAGCACTTTGCTTGCTGGCACAACCCGGCGTGATCATTGCCGGGCGTACGATGCAACTGGGTGATGCGATCAAAGTCATGAATGACAGACTCAAACCGCAGCTCCGTGTGGATTCATTTAGCCTGGAACAGGCCGTTTAAAGCTCAAGCTGTAGCGATGTTTTAGGGACGCAGCTGCAGCAAAGAATGGTGCCATCTTCGCCTACCGCTGATTTTTTCAATGCTGTCACTTCGCCGTCTATCAGTTTGATACGACAGCAACCGCAAATCCCCGCGCGACACGAATAAGGAACGCGAATTCCGGCTTGCTCCAGTTGCTCAAGCAAGACTTGTTGATTGTTCCCCTTGAGCGTTTGCCCTTGCCACTGAAGGGTCACCGCCGTTACAGGTTGCACTTCCACTTCTGCCGTTTCTTCTTCCGCGCCTGCGCCGTAGATTCGACCCGCTCCGGTGGACAGGATTTCGACTTCATCGCCCACGCGAATCACACCGCTGGAGCGAGGGATCAGGTTCTGACCAAAATCGACATCGCCGTTATCCTGCGCGGTTCGGAAAGATTGCAACGTTTTAAGCGGTTCGCCGGAAGGGTGCTTTTGACCTTTCTCAGGGCTGATCGTGGTGAAAATGCAGCGGCTACAGGGTTTCACGACATCGAAGATCACGCTGCCAATGCGAATCACTTTCCAGGTATCTTCTTCCCATGCTTGTGCGCCAGTCACAACCAAATTGGGGCGAAACTGCTCCATTTGTACGCTCGCGGAACAACGATTCTGTAAATCCCGCAGTGAGGCTTCATTGGTGAGCAGGAAAGGGAAACCGTCGGCAAAGGAAAGCGGAACGGATTCAAAGTGCTGAACGTGGCGCGTCAATTCAGGACCTACCCAGCGCAACTGTACCGGGCGAGAGAAAAAGCCGCTTAGCCAACGGTTGATCTCTTCGGGGGCAATACGCGCTGTGAAATGATTGCGCCAGACTTCGGTTGGTTCATCAACGGGCGAGAAATCATTGAAGCGCGCAATGACGCTGGATCCGTCCGGTGCCGTGAGATGTAAACCGTCATGCAGCGGCGCGGGAATAAACCGCACCATTTGCGGAAACTGACGCGCAGTGATGAACGTTCCGTCAGGCTCAGTGACCATAAAAATGCGATCGAAAGCAAAACCGCTGACGTCTGCGAGTGCATGCGTCAGGCCAATTCCGCGCATTGATTTGACTGGATGGATAAAAAGCCTGGATAACGTCGCCACTGCACACTCCCCTCAATAAAAATAAGCCTTCAACTTTATGACATATCACCCGGATTATCTATATACACTTTATTCACTGGCGCGCCGTTTTGTTGGCTTCATCAGCGTGCTGGCGCGAGGCAAATCGAATGATTCTGTGTATAATGCGCAACAATTTTCTATGAGTAATAAGTGACAATATGAATTCTCTGTTTGCCAGTACGGCCCGTGGGCTGGAAGAGCTGTTAAAAACTGAACTGGAAAGCCTTGGCGCGCGTGAGTGCCAGGTCGTTCAGGGTGGTGTCCATTTTGAGGGCGACACGCGGCTTATTTACCAGAGCCTGATGTGGAGCCGTCTGGCGTCGCGTATCATGCTGCCTTTGGGTGCGTGCAAAGTCTACAGCGACCTCGACCTGTATCTCGGCGTGCAGGCGACTGACTGGACAGAGATTTTTGCACCTGGCGCGACCTTTGCTGTGCACTTTAGTGGACTAAATGATGAAATCCGCAATAGCCAATACGGTGCGCTGAAAGTGAAAGATGCGATTGTGGATAGCTTCACGCGCAAAAATCTTGAGCGCCCGAATGTGGATCGTGAAAACCCGGATCTGCGTATCAACGTGTGGCTGAACAAAGAGACTGCGCATATTTCGCTGGATCTGTGTGGGGAAGGTCTGCATCAGCGCGGTTACCGCGATCGTGCGGGTATTGCACCGATTAAAGAAAACCTGGCGGCCGCGATTGTTATGCGTTCTGGCTGGCAGCCTGGCACGCCACTGCTGGATCCGATGTGCGGTTCCGGTACGTTGCTGATTGAAGCGGCGATGATGGCAACCGATCGCGCGCCTGGCCTGCACCGCGGGCAGTGGGGCTTTAGCGGGTGGGCGCAGCACGACGATGCCATCTGGAAAGAGGTCAAAGCCGAAGCGCAGGTCCGCGCGCGTAAAGGCCTGGCTGATTACGGTTCACGTTTCTACGGCTCAGACAGCGATGCGCGTGTCATCGAACGCGCAGTCAGCAACGCCCGTCGTGCAGGTATTGGTGAGCTGATCTCGTTTGAAGTGAAAGATGTCGCGCAGCTGACCAATCCGCTGCCAAAAGGCCCGTACGGTACGGTTATCAGCAACCCACCGTATGGCGAGCGTCTCGATAGCGAACCGGCGCTGATTGCCCTGCACAGCCTGCTGGGTCGCTCAATGAAAGATTATTTCGGCGGCTGGAATCTGTCGTTGTTCAGTGGTTCTCCTGAACTGCTGAGCTGCCTGCAACTGCGCGCAGAACGTCAGTTTAAAGCCAAAAACGGCCCGCTGGACTGCGTACAGAAAAACTATCACCTCACCGAGAAAGAGGGCGACAGTAAACCTTCAACCGTGGCGGAGGACTACGCGAACCGCCTGCGTAAAAATCTGAAAAAATTCGAAAAATGGGCGAAGCAGGAAGGGATCGAATGCTATCGCCTGTATGATGCCGATTTGCCGGAGTACAACGTAGCGGTAGATCGCTACGCTGACTGGGTCGTGGTGCAGGAATATGCCGCGCCGAAAACCATTGATGCGCAAAAAGCACGTCAGCGTCTGCTCGATATCATTGCTGCCACCATTGGCGTCCTTGGCATAGCCCCTAACAAACTGGTGCTCAAAACCCGTGAGCGTCAGAAAGGGACAAATCAGTATCAGAAGATGAGCGATAAAGGCGACTTTATCGAAGTGGGCGAATACAACGCTCGCCTGTGGGTGAACCTCACTGACTATCTTGATACCGGTCTGTTCCTGGATCACCGCATTGCCCGTCGTATGCTGGGCCAGATGAGCAAGGGTAAAGACTTCCTCAACCTGTTTGCCTATACCGGCAGCGCGAGTGTGCACGCCGGTTTGGGCGGCGCGCGCAGCACGACAACGGTGGATCTGTCACGGACCTATCTTGAATGGGCGGAGCGCAACTTGCGCCTCAACGGCCTGACCGGGCGTCAGCATCGTCTGCTGCAAGCCGATGTGCTGGGCTGGTTGCGTGATACCGATGAGCAGTTTGACCTGATCTTTATCGATCCACCGACTTTCTCTAACTCTAAGCGTATGGAAGATACCTTTGACGTTCAGCGCGACCACATCCGTCTGATGTCCGATCTGAAACGTCTGCTGCGCAAAGGCGGCACCATCATGTTCTCAAATAACAAACGCGGCTTCCGTATGGATAACGACGGGCTGGCAGCGCTGGGACTGAAAGCACAAGAAATTAGCCAAAAAACACTGTCTCAGGACTTTGCCCGTAACCGTCAAATTCATAACTGCTGGTTGATTACCGCGGTCTGAAAGGAAATATAAATGTCATTAATTAGTATGCATGGCGCCTGGCTGTCTTTCAGCGATGCGCCCCTTCTCGATGATACAGAACTGCACATCGAAGATAACGAACGCGTCTGTCTGGTTGGCCGTAACGGCGCAGGCAAGTCTACGCTGATGAAAATTCTGAACCGTGAACAGGGCCTGGATGACGGACGTATTGTTTACGAACAAGATCTGATTGTTTCGCGTTTGCAGCAAGATCCGCCGCGCAACGTCGCGGGCAGCGTTTATGATTTTGTTGCCGAGGGTATTTCTGAACAGGCCGAATACCTGAAGGGCTACCACGAAATCTCTCATCTGGTGATGACCGATCCGAGTGAAAAAAACCTTAACGAAATGGCGCGTCTGCAGGACCTGCTTGATCACCACGGTTTGTGGCAGCTTGAAAGTCGCATCACTGAAGTTCTGGATCAGTTAGGCCTGGAAGCGGACATGGAGCTGGCGTCGCTTTCCGGCGGCTGGCTACGTAAAGCGGCGCTGGGTCGTGCGCTGGTGAGCGGCCCGAAAGTGCTGCTGCTTGATGAGCCAACCAACCACCTGGATATTGAAGCGATTGACTGGCTGGAAGGGTTCCTGAAAACCTTCAATGGCACCATTATCTTCATTTCACATGACCGTTCGTTTATTCGCAATATGGCGACGCGCATTGTCGATTTGGATCGCGGTAAGCTGGTGACGTATCCAGGCAGCTACGATACCTATCTGCTGGAAAAAGAAGAAAACCTGCGCGTCGAAGAGCTCCAGAACGCAGAGTTTGATCGCAAACTGGCGCAGGAAGAAGTCTGGATCCGTCAGGGCATTAAAGCCCGTCGTACCCGTAACGAAGGCCGCGTACGTGCGCTGAAGGCGATGCGTAACGAGCGCAGTGAGCGCCGCGAAGTGATGGGCACGGCGAAAATGCAGGTCGAAGAAGCGTCCCGCTCCGGCAAAATCGTCTTCGAAATGGAAAACGTTAATTATCAGGTTGATGGCAAAGTGCTGGTGCGTGACTTCTCTGCTCAGGTCCAGCGTGGCGATAAAATTGCGCTGATCGGCCCGAACGGTTGCGGCAAGACCACGCTGCTGAAATTGATGCTGAGCCAATTGCAGGCTGACAGCGGACGTGTGCATTGCGGAACCAAGCTGGAAGTGGCGTATTTCGATCAGCACCGTGTGGAACTTGATCCCGACAGAACCGTGATGGACAACCTGGCGGAAGGTAAGCAAGAAGTGATGGTGAACGGTAAACCCCGTCACGTTCTGGGCTATCTGCAGGACTTCCTGTTCCATCCTAAGCGTGCGATGACGCCTGTGCGCGCGTTGTCAGGCGGAGAACGTAACCGACTTCTGCTGGCCCGTCTGTTCCTGAAACCAAGTAACCTGCTGATTCTCGATGAACCGACGAACGACCTGGACGTCGAAACGCTGGAGTTGCTCGAAGAGCTGATCGATGGCTATCAAGGTACCGTTATGCTGGTGAGCCACGATCGTCAGTTTGTTGATAACACCGTAACGGAATGCTGGATTTTCGAAGGCGAAGGGCATATTGGGCGTTATGTGGGCGGTTATCACGATGCGCGTGGACAGCAATCACAGTCGCGGTCGATTAAACAGCCAAAAGCCAATAATGGATCGGAAAACGCTGTCGCGAAAACCGAAACTGTCAAAAAATCGACGGCCAAAATGAGCTATAACCTGCAGCGTGAACTCGACGTTCTGCCGCAGCGTCTCGAAGAGCTGGAACGCAATCTGGAAACTCTGCAGGCTCTGGTTGCTGATGCGTCCTTCTTTAGCCAACCGCACGACTATACTCAGAAAATATTGGCAGATCTTTCCCAGGCTGAAAAGGCGCTGGAGGAAGCATTCGAGCGTTGGGAGTACCTTGAGGCTCTGAAAAACGGCGCATAACCAGGGATACACTATGTGTGATCAGCACCATGCCGACCGGCATATTTTATGCTCGCAATGCGATATGCTCGTGGCGCTGCCTGATATGGGCCACGGACATAAGGCGGCATGCCCACGCTGTGGGGCAACGCTGACAACGGAGTGGGACGCGCCAAGGCAGCGTCCCACTGCTTACGCACTTGCTGCGTTGTTTATGCTGGTGCTCTCGAACCTTTTTCCCTTCATCTATATGAAAGTCGGCGGTATGACCAGCGAAGTTGATTTGCTGGAAATACCCGGCGTCATGTTTTCGGAAGATTACGCCAGTCTCGGCACATTCTTCCTTCTCTTTGTTCAGATTGTGCCCGCCTTTTGTCTCACCGTGATTTTACTGCTGGTCAATCGCGTGCGGATGCCCGTAAAGCTCAAAATCACACTCGCCCGAATCCTGTTCCAGCTCAAAAGCTGGGGAATGGCGGAGATTTTTCTCGCCGGCATTCTGGTGAGCTTCGTGAAGCTGATGGCTTATGGCGACGTGGGGATCGGCAGTAGCTTTATTCCCTGGTGTCTTTACTGCGTGCTTCAGCTTCGGGCTTTCCAGTGTGTCGATCGTCGCTGGGCCTGGGATGATATCGCCCCCGCGCCGACGTTATCGCAAACAGTTAAAGTGGGTGTTCCCGGTATTCGTCAGGGATTACGCTCATGTTCATGCTGCACAGCGGTGTTGCCTGTCGATCTTGAAGAGTGTCCCCGCTGCGGAACCAAAGGGCATGCACGGCGTAAAAATAGCGTTCAGTGGACGATGGCGCTGCTCGTAACGTCTATCATGCTTTATCTGCCCGCCAATATTTTACCCATCATGATTACAGATTTGCTGGGCGACAAAATGCCGTCGACCATCCTCGCTGGTGTGGTGTTGCTGTGGGGGGAAGGATCGTATCCCGTGGCGATGGTGATTTTTATCGCCAGTATCATGGTACCAACGTTAAAAATGATCGCGATCGCCTGGCTTTGTTGGGATGCCAACGGCCACGGTAAACGCGACAGTGAACGCATGCATTTGATTTACGAAGTTGTCGAGTTTGTTGGCCGCTGGTCAATGATCGACGTGTTTGTGATTGCCGTTCTCTCTGCGCTGGTGCGCATGGGGGGACTGATGAGTATTTATCCCGCTATGGGTGCGCTGATGTTTGCGTTGGTTGTTGTGATGACGATGTTTGCGGCCATGACCTTCGACCCTCGTTTATCGTGGGATCGTGAGCCAGAGTCAAGCCATGAGGAAGAGTGAGAGCATGGAAAATAAGAGTGGAGAGGCGAAAGTGCAGAAGGTCAAAAACTGGTCGCCAGTATGGATCTTCCCCATTGTGACGGCGCTGATCGGGGCCTGGATCCTGTTTTATCATTACAGCCATCAGGGGCCAGAAGTCACGCTTATCACCACCAACGCAGAAGGCATTGAGGGCGGGAAAACCACCATCAAGAGCCGTAGCGTAGATGTGGGCGTCGTGGAGAGCGCAACGCTCACTGACGATTTAACGCATGTTGAAATTAAAGCTCGACTGAACGCGGGGATGGAAAAGCTACTGCACAGTGATTCCGTATTCTGGGTGGTTAAACCGCAGGTGGGCCGTGAAGGGATTAGCGGTCTGGGAACGTTACTTTCTGGGGCTTATATTGAACTGCAACCGGGATCGAAAGGTAACCAGCCTGGCAGGTATGATTTGCTGGATGCGCCGCCGCTGGCACCGCCTGATGCGAAAGGCATCCGGGTGATTCTGGACAGTAAAAAAGCGGGTCAGCTTAGCCCTGGCGATCCGGTGTTGTTCCGCGGATATCGTGTGGGTTCAGTCGAAACCAGTACGTTCGATGCGCAAAAACGCACCATCAGCTATCAGCTCTTTATTAACGCGCCTAACGACCGTCTGGTGACCAGTAATGTCCGTTTCTGGAAAGACAGCGGTATTGCGGTTGATCTGACGTCGGCGGGGATGCGTGTCGAAATGGGCTCCCTAACCACGTTGTTCGGTGGCGGTGTGAGTTTTGATGTCCCGGAAGGGATGGAGCTTGGCCAGCCCGTTGCGGCAAAAACGCCGTTTAGACTCTTTGACGATCAGAAAAGCATCCAGGATGCGCTTTATACCGATCATATTGATTATCTGATGTTCTTCAAAGATTCCGTTCGTGGTTTGCAGCCCGGTGCACCGGTTGAATTCCGTGGCATCCGTCTGGGCACTGTCGGCCAGGTCCCGTATTTCGTCCCGGGTCTGCGTCAGTCTCTGGATGATGATTATCGAATTCCCGTGCTGATTCGCATCGAGCCAGAGCGTTTACTGAATCAAATAGGCGAAGCGAAAGATATTGGCGGGCATATTAACGATCTCATGAATCGTGGTCTGCGTGGCTCGCTGAAAACCGGTAACCTGGTCACCGGCGCGCTGTACGTTGATATGGACTTCTACCCTAAAGCGCCTGCGATAACGGGTGTGCGCGAATTTGGTGGTTATAAGATTATCCCGACGGTGAGCAGTGGTTTGGCACAAATCCAGCAGCGCCTTATGGAAACGCTTGATAAGATTAATAATCTGCCGCTGAATCCGATGCTTGAGCAAGCGACAAACAGCCTGACTGAAAGCCAGGCGACGATGCGTCGTTTGCAAACCACGCTGGATAATATCAACAAGATTACTGCGAATCAGTCGATGCAGCAGCTTCCGCAGGATATGCAGAAAACGTTGCGCGAGCTTAACCGCAGTATGCAGGGCTTCCAGCCTGGCTCCGCGGCTTACAACAAAATGGTGGCGGATATGCAGCGCCTGGATCAGGTTTTACGTGAACTGCAGCCTGTATTGAAAACGCTGAACGAGAAGAGTAACGCGCTGGTATTTGAAGCGAAGGACAAGAAAGATCCTGAGCCGAAGAGGGCAAAATAATGAAAAAGTGGCTATTCATCGCCGGAGTCATGGTTTTAACGGCCTGTAGCTCAGGAAGTGATAACAAAAGTTACTATCAGCTGCCGTTGGCTGTACAGACGGGAGGGCAGAGCAGCTCGTCTCAGGGCAATCGTCTGCTGTGGGTTGAGCAAGTCGTGATCCCTGATTCACTCGCCGGTAACGGCGTGGTGTATCAGACCAGCGACGTGCAATACGTGATCGCAAATAACAATTTGTGGGCGAGCCCGTTGGATCAGCAACTGCGCAATACGCTGGTGGCGAATCTGAACAGTCAGTTGCCCGGTTGGATAGTGGCTTCCCAGCCGCTGGGTAGCGATCAGGATACGCTTAATGTCACCGTGACGGGCTTCCATGGCCGTTATGATGGAAAGGTTATCATCAGCGGAGAATGGCTGTTGAACCACCAGGGGCAGCTGATTAAGCGTCCGTTCTATCTAGAGCTGAAACAGCAGCAAGACGGATACGACGAGATGGTTAAGATGCTGGCGCAAGGTTGGGCCCAGGAATCGGCAAGTATAGCGAAAGAAATTTCTCGCCTGCCATAAGTAAAATTAATCGCCTAAAACCGCAATCTGCGTTTCGTTGATTGCGGTTTTTTTCGTTTTCATTTCAGGTTGATACTTGTGCAGCGTCACAAATTTTGTACAAATGATATTCCCTGTAGCTCACAAATATGACACTGGCGTGAATTTTGCGCATTGACGTACGGAGGGATTCAGGTTATTCGTTTACTGTGCTTGCATATTTTGCAGCCACTGTTTTCTTTCCACCAGACCAAAGAATGAGGGAAACGAGGCATGAAGAGACAGAAACGAGATCGCCTGGAACGGGCGCACCAACGTGGATACCAGGCTGGCATCGCCGGACGCTCAAAAGAAATGTGTCCTTACCAAACGTTAAATCAACGTTCTTACTGGTTAGGGGGCTGGCGAGAAGCCATTGGGGATAGGGTTCTACTTGCGTGACACGTCTCTTTAGAAACAGAAACCTCCGCATCGCGGAGGTTTCGCCTTTATGCTACCGGCACAGCAGCAATCAGAACGCAGAAGTGTCCTGGAACAGGCCAACTTTCAGATCGTGTGCGGTATAGATCACACGACCATCTACCAGCACTTCGCCATCCGCCAGACCCATCACCAGGCGACGGTTTACAATGCGCTTGAAGTGAATACGGTAGGTGACTTTTTTCGCAGAAGGCAGAACCTGACCGGTGAATTTCACCTCGCCCACACCCAGTGCGCGGCCTTTGCCTTCGCCACCCAGCCAGCCCAGATAAAAACCAACCAACTGCCACATTGCATCCAGACCTAAACAGCCAGGCATGACCGGATCGCCGATAAAGTGGCAACCGAAGAACCACAGTTCTGGGTTGATATCGAGTTCCGCTTCAACGTAACCCTTGTCAAAGTTGCCGCCGGTTTCGGTCATTTTCACGACACGGTCCATCATCAGCATGCTTGGAGCGGGTAACTGCGGGCCTTTAGCACCAAACAGTTCACCACGACCAGAGGCAAGAAGATCTTCTTTTGTATAGGATTCGCGTTTATCTACCATGTTCTCAGTAAGCCTTATTTTAGTGAAGCACGCAGGATAGCTAACACGTGTACGCTGAACAAGTCCGATCAGTTGGGACTAAACCAGCTCAGCCAACGTAACGGCCATGGATAACGATGACGAGCATCCTGTTGCATTGCCTGAGCAATACGTTCCTGAATAGCCTGCATCAGCGTTGTTTGACCTTCTGCATCCCAGACCAGATTTGTCAGTAAGGGTAGCGCATCTGTAATATCGTCGATGGCCCAGATAGAAAATTGGCCAGCCTCTACCGCGTCAAGCACTTCCTGGCTCAGACTCAGATGGCGAGCATTTGGCGCAGGGATAATGACCCCTTGCTTACCGCTAAACTCGCGCTGCTGGCAAATATTGAAGAAACCTTCAATTTTCTCGTTCAGCCCGCCGACGGGCTGAGCACGGCCAAACTGATCAACAGAACCTGTGATAGCAATGCTCTGGTTAATCGGCACATCGGCAAGGGCACTGATTAACGCGCAAAGCTCAGCCATCGACGCACTGTCTCCGTCGACTTCGCCATAGGACTGTTCAAACGTCAGTGAGGCGGAGAAGGGGATTTGCTGTTCAAGCTGAAGCTCTGACATCAGAAACGCCTGCATGATCATCATGCCCTTAGCATGAATATTCCCGCCCAGCTCTGCTTTACGTTCGATGTCGGTAAATTCACCATCGCCGATATGTACGACGCAACTGATGCGTGAGGGCTCGCCAAAGGCACGCGGATGTCCCGGGAATTCAACGACTGACAACGCGTTAATCTGGCCGACACGTTCGCCCTCGGTTTCAACCAGTATTTGCTCAAGCAGGATTTCATCCTGCATACGATCGGCAAGATAACCTTCTCGCCATTCACGCTGCGCCAGCATTTGCGAGAATTGTTCGCCCGTAAACGATTCCTGCCCACAGATAACGCCTACTTCGCGTAATTGCTTTCCAATCCACAGAGGACAGAGCGGAAGCGTTTCCTGGTCACCCGTGTAGCGCGTCGCTTCACGAATTAAACCCGCCCATGCATCTTCCGCTGGTGTTGGCAATTCGTAACGCTCAGCCATGGTTATCACCCACTGACCCCATTGCGACATATCGTCGGCATCGGCAATCTGGATGTTGTCTTCAAACTCGGAATAGACGGCTTGCTCGGCTAATTCGGGTTCCATTTCCTGGAAATCAGCCAGCGACTCGCGATCCCCCGTCAGAATCACTTTTAATGAAACCGGCATTGAGGGGACGGTAACTGGCAATGGGCGCGATTCATCATAGGAAAGCCAGTCAAAGCGCTGGTGAGTCACTATTGTCTTCAGTCGCATCCACAGCAGCGGTTGTGCCATGAGCGTGCGTAGAGAGATAATGAGGACGCCACCGTTGGCTTTATGCACCAGCCCAGGCTGTAAGCTCAACTCGCCATTAAAATGGCGCAGGCAGCCAAACAGTTGTTCAGCTTCAGCCCACTCGGCCGTTATGACTTCACCCGTAGCGGCGAAGTTATCTTCAGCGTGTGCGGCTGGTTCGAAAGTAACATCACGTCCCGCGATACGATATTGGCCGCCATACACAGTGCTTTCTTCAGGCCACAACTGACGCGTAGCATCGGCGATCAGCGCCAAGTATTCAGCTTCTTCAGGCGCCTTCAGAAGCATGAAAGGGGAGGTTGTCCATGGACTTAACACCTGCTCAAGCGCGTAGTGCAAACGCGGTTGCGTATCGCTAAGTATGAAGTCGTGCTCTTTTGCGAGGTTTGGCTGTGTAAATAGCGCCTGATAGCTTTCGGTATCAGGAACCAAATCACGCCATGCTAGTTTCGTAATGGTCAAAGTTGATGTTTTTTAGTTAGATGTAAAACCGTGGAGTATACCGTAAGCATCGGTCTCTGCCCAACCGGGATTAGGAAAATCAGGTAGTGAATGCGGCGTAACAGCTCACAGGAAATGATTTCTTTTCAGCAGATTGTCAAAAAACTGATATTCTGAACAGAGTTACGAGGTAACACTGAGATCGCAATGAAATATCAACAACTGGAAAATCTCGAAAGCGGCTGGAAATGGAAGTACCTGGTCAAAAAGCACCGTGAAGGGGAGCTGATCACCTGCTACATCGAAGCCAGTGCTGCAAAAGAAGCGGTGGATTTATTACTGACACTCGAAAACGAACCGGTACACGTTAATAGCTGGATAGAGAAGCATATTAATCCCGCGTTAATGAACCGTATGAAGCAGACCATCCGCGCTCGCCGCAAACGGCATTTTAACGCCGAGCATCAGCACACGCGTAAGAAATCAATCGATCTTGAGTTCATGGTTTGGCAACGATTAGCCGGGCTTGCTCAACGTCGGGGTAAAACGCTTTCTGAGACGGTCGTACAGTTGATTGAAGATGCTGAGCATAAAGAGAAATATGCCAACCAGATGTCTACGTTGAAAAACGATCTTCAGGCGATGCTTGGAAAAAAATAGTAAATCACGTTTCGTTAGATAATAAAAAACCCCGCATGGCGGGGTTTTTTTATAAGACGATAACTTATGCCGCAGGCTGAGTTACAACGTCTTTGATACCTTTAACTTCGATCTCTACGCGACGATCTGGTGCCAGGCAGTCGATCAGTGCAGCGCGAGGTTTCACGTTGTCACAGGTAGTGCCGGTCACTGGGTTAGATTCGCCCATACCACGTGGAGAGATCTTGTTAGCTGGGATACCTTTAGACACGAGGTAATCAACAACAGACTGTGCACGTTTCTCGGACAGACCCTGGTTGTAAGCGTCAGAACCGATACGGTCGGTGAAGCCCAGAACCACTACTGAACCGTCTTTAGGATCCAGATTGCTCAGCTGAGTGTACAGCTGATCCAGTGCCTGTTGACCTTCTGGTTTCAGAGTTGCTTTGTTGAAGTTGAACAGAACGTCAGACTTCAGAGTGAAGTGCTTGGTCTGGACTTCTGGAGCTGGTGCCGGAGCTGGAGCAACGATTGGCGCTGCTTCTTCCTGCTGGCCGAAACGGTAGGAAACACCTACGCTCAGCATGCCGTTGTCAGGACGAACACCAACGGTGTTGCCGTCGCCGATGTTGTTAACCCACTGGTATTCCAGACGGGTAGCGATATCGCGGGTCATTGCCCACTCTACGCCACCAGCGAATACTGGAGATACGCCAGTGTCATGGTCGTCGCCACGTTCGCTGTTGCTGGAGTCAGCGCGCCATACCATGCCGCCCAGACGGGTGTACACGTCAAGATCGTCAGTCACTGGGTAACCCAGTTTAGCGGTCAGCTGTACGCCTTGAGCTTTGAATGCGCCGTTAACGTTGTCGCCTTTGTATGGCATACGACCTAACCAGTCGTAACCCATTTCAAAACCAACATACGGGTTAACCTGATAGCCACCAAACGCACCTGCACCGAGCTGGCTTTCGTGAGTTGGGCCATCGTTGTTCAGGGAGCTGTTGTACCAGCCAGTGTCGTGGAACTGAGACCAGCCCAGTTTGCCACCTGCATACCAGGTATTATCTTTCGGAGCGGCCTGCGCTACGGTAGCGAAGCCAGCCAGTGCCACTGCAATCGCGATAGCTGTCTTTTTCATTTTTTGCGCCTCGTTATCATCCAAAAATCGCCATGAAGATCTCGACGAGAAATCACGGTTAAATCCTTCACCGGGGGGCGAGCTCAAACTAGTAACTCTACCGATATCTTCGGCTTAGACCGAGCACCCCTGGCGATGTAAAGTCTACAACGTAGTTCAAAACTTACAAGTGTGAACTCCGTCAGGCATATGAAAAAAAAAGCTCCGTATACACAATATTTAACATTTTGAATGCGGATTTTATGCTGTAAAATTAAGGGAAACCGCGCCAGACAGGCTTTGACGAAGTTTTTTCTTATGGAACCAATCGGCTGTCCAACTGTCAAAAAAAGTTCCAGGAAAAATCTTAAATTTACTTAATGATACAAATCAGAGTGAATTTTTAGCCCAGAAAGGTGTCCTCTGCCGAGAGAATCGGGATGAATCGGACGCATTATTAAGCCGATCGCGTTACCTTCTTCGGCGGCTTCCACTAAACGATAATGTTCATCTTCCGTTAATTCTTCTGATAGCCAGCCAATCACCACGCTGTAATTCCCAGTGCGCAATGCACGAATCATTGAATCTACCGTATGGCAGGGGGCCAGTTGGCTAATCTGCATCACTTTTGCGAGCGGTAATCCAGCAGATTGAACCCATTCGCGACTCAATTTTTGCTTTGGCGTTAACCACAGCTGCCAGCGTGACTGCTGACCGAGTTGCTGTAATAGCGGCAACAACAGCAATTGTGTCATCAAGGGCTGGTCTTCACGATAAACCACTTCACTTATCATCCCGGTCGAAACACGCCCGAAAGTATTTTGCGTGTCATTGCCCTTGGATGGAGAAAAAGATGTTGAGCGATTTGCATAGCTTGAAGTGTGCATAATCATTCCAGCCCTGTGGTTACTGTATGAATATACAGTAACCCCTGTATGACTAAAGATCAACCTCAATTTCGGAAAGCGCCTCGCAAATTTCGTTCGAGATCGGCCAATATCGTAAATTCATCTTGCCGAGTGACAATAAGTTGCCTATTTTTCTGCTAGCGGATCCGATAGTAATTAATAGCGTTGTTACTGCATGATTTTAAAGGATAATATCATGAAAAAGATATCATACGAACGGATCTATAAATCCCAGGAATACCTCTCATCTTTGGGTGATATCCATCATAGGGCACTTTTTGGTGGCTATACATTGGCGGTAAATGAGGCTGTGTTCGCCATGGTGTCTGAGGGCGAACTGTATCTGCGAGCGTGTGAAGAGAGTGCGCAGTACTGTGTAAAACATAATCCGACCTATCTGGAATTGGTAAAACGTGGCAGGCCTGTTCTGTTGAACTATTACCGTGTAGATGAGGGACTTTGGCAAGATCGGGAAAAGCTCCTGCAACTTTCCTGCTTTGCATTAAAAGCTGCACGACAGGAACGTATTGAGCGGGATAATCGGCGCAGGCTAAAAGATTTGCCCAACCTGACTTTTCAGATTGAAGTTCTCCTCTACGAAGCGGGTATTAACAGTGAAACTATGCTTCGTACACTTGGTGCCGAAGAGAGTTGGCTGAAGATCAGAGCCAAAAATAAGCACCTTGGCATTAAGGTCCTGTTTGCACTTGCGGGGGCAATCGAAGGGCTACATGAGGCGGCGCTCCCGACAGCCAGGCGTCGGGAGCTTAATGAGTGGTTTAATGCGCTTCCTGTAAGGTCTGATAATCATTCCGGGAAGTAGCGATTTGTTGTTGTAGTCGACAGATCTCGGGCAGAAGAGCAATAAGCAGACCTGTTTGCTGGAGGATAAGCGGAGCTTTGCTGTCTGTACCGGGATCAAAATGCGCAATGCGCTGGCTGAGTTCGTCTATCGCCATTTGTACGCGTGGCTCATCCGCAGGTCGATGATGAAGCGCATCATCAACGTAACATACAGCGTCATCCAACAAGGCGAGAATATTAGGGTTGGTTAATTGCTCGCGATGCGCACCTAAGGTTGAAATATAGCTGGTAAAGGTATGGTTAAGACACAGAAGTCGGAAGGCCACCTCGCGAATTTCTGGCGTTGCACGGGGTTCCGTTGACATGTTTGAGACGACCGATGCCAGTTCCGCATCACGGTTATGAGCATCGCGTCGAGCAATACGATATGCCAGACGGTTGTCGCGGCCCTGATGGTACTGCTCAAGAATCGCGTCAAGATAGCGACAGTTCGCATTGATCGCGAGATCCAGTGCGCGCGGTAAGTTCCTGAAACGCCAGTCAGGCCAGATAAAGCTCACGGCTGCCCAGGCAATGGCGCAGCCAATTAGCGTATCGATCACGCGTGGCAAAGCGACTTCAAATCCTTCGCCTAGCAGGTTGAAGCAAAGTAAAACCAGCAGGGTGATGAACATCGTGGCGTGCGCATACTGGACGTGACGAAATGCGAAAAACAGGACGCCGGTAATCACAATAAGGATCAATTGTCCTTCAATTGAGGGGACAAAATAGAGCACAGGAAGCCCAATGGCGACACCCACAAGGGTACCGATGATTCTCAACGCCAGCCGGTGACGTGTAGCATTATAATTGGGCTGACAGACAAACAGGCTAGTCAACAGAATCCAGTAACCATGTTGTAAGCCCGTTATTTGGATAAATGCGTAACCCGTGCAAAGTACGGCGGACATCCGCACTGCATGCCGAAATAGTGCTGACTCGGGGGTAAAGTTGCGGCTCAAACGCAGCCATATATCTGAAACACTGTGCATCCCGTCGTCGGCAAGTTGGTTTTCAGTGTCATGACCCGGCATCGCCAATGCCTGCTCCGACTCGATTGTCGCGAGTTGCGCATCGATGGCCCGCAGATTGTTCAGCAAAAAACCGAGGGCTTTCATCTGATCTGGCGATGTACCGCTTGCCTGAACGCGATCCAGAGCGGCGTCGAGATGAGTAAAAGCGCGCTCAAATCGCTGATCGTGTTGATACGGCGTTCGCAGCAAAATGGAACGAGCCAGTTGCTGACAAGCCTGAGATTGCATCGAAAGTAGACGCTGGAAGCGGAACATAACGTCGCTGTAACGGAACTTCTCGCGCAGCGCAGCGTATTGAATATGTGATGAGCTGGCACGCTCATGAATATCCTGAGCGACAAAGTAATAGTGCAGTGTTTGCTGTGTTCCGCGCTGACCGCGATCGCCACGTAAGCGGGTAAGTAATGAAACTTTGGTTTGGTTAAGCGTGGCGACAAGCTCTCCGTTTGCCAGCGCGAGATCGTATAGCGGCGACTGACTCTCTTCTTCTATATCAGGATCGAAAAGTCGGGATTTGAGTTCCAGATAGTGCGCCAGCTGTTCGTAACTCCGGGCGAGATTGTCCTGCAACGGGCGAATCGGGAATAGGAGATGCCCGGTCAGCGTGAGCACGTTATACCAGATGGCCCCCATTAACAGCAGGAGTGGCTGCTGATACCACTGGTCATACAGCGATATGCCTAACATGGTGTAAATCGCGATCAGCAGCGCGCCAAACGCAATCGTCGCATAGCGCTGCCCAAGTGCCCCCAGCAAAATAAACCCGGTGGTGGAAATCATCAACCCGAGGGCGAATAACCAGGGCCATGGGAAAAGCAGCTCGACCGACGCGGAGGCAATAAAAAAGCACACCAGGGTAATCACGAGGTTTCGCAAGCGCCCAACCAGACGGTCATCAAGATCGGCAAGTGCACCTGCAACGACGCCGAGCGTCAGCGGAATGGTGAGCTTAACGTCGCCGAGCCACCACGGCAGCGCCGCCGCACCGCAAAGCGCGATAAAAATCCTGGCGTTATAGAGCCAGGCACTGTTCCATGTGTATCTGCGAAGCAATGGGCTTAGCATGTGGGTGGCGTATCCTTATTTACTGAAAACGACGGCGGGCATTGGATTCACGCGCAGCCTGGGCAACTTCTACGGCCACTACGCGTCGACCAACAGGCCACAGAGCGATAGCGGCAATCTTGAAGTTGGCAATCCCAACCGGGATACCGATAATCGTAATACACTGTGTGATACCTACGGCGATGTGCATCAGGCACAACCACCAGCCAAAGAAGATCAGCCATAAAATATTCAGCAATGTCCCACCGGTATTCATCAGGATATTTTTGTTGCCGGGTTCGAGCTCATCAACATGAATGGCTTCATTGCCGTAAGGCACAAACGACAGTTTGGTGATTTCCCAGCACGAGCGCGTTAACGGAAGTGTAAAAATAAGCACAATGCTGACCAGCGTGGCAAAAAGCCAGGAAAGAGTCGTGGCAAAACCGCCAAGGACAAAGTTCAAAATATTCAGAACGGTACGCATAAACCCTCACTTCTTTTCGATAAAAATAAAGCCTGATGATTGTAACGTTTTTTTAGGCTGGAGCACCTGAAAACTGGCAGGTAAACTAATGCGTAAACTATCACTGCGTGGATCAGGCTGGACATGGAACTAAAAGCAACATCATTAGGCAAACGCCTGGCGCAACATCCCTACGATAAAGTTGTCCTGCTCAACGCCGGTGTAAAAGTCTCGGGCGAGCGCCACGAATATCTCATTCCTTTTAATCAGCTACTGGCTATTCATTGCAAGCGTGGTCTGGTGTGGGGCGAACTCGAGTTTGTCTTACCTGCGGATAAAGTGGTTCGTTTGCATGGCACGGAATGGGCCGAAACGCAGCGATTTCATCATCAGCTCAATATGCTCTGGCAAAAGTGGAGCGATGAGATGAGCGAGGTCGCGCGGCAAGTGCTCGAGCAGGTTTTAACCGATATTGCGCAGAGCAGTGAACAAAAGAAATGGCTCACACGCGCCCAAACGGCTGACATGCAGCAGCGTATTCATCAGGCTCTGACCGCGCTTCCGCTTCCGGTTTCACGACTTGATGAGTTTGAGAATTGCCGTGATGCCTGGCGTCAGTGCCAGGCGTGGTTAACCGATATCGATCAAAGCAGGCTTGCGCATAATCAGGCATGGACTGACGAGATGTTATCGCAGCACGCGGAGTTCTTCAGCCAAATCGAATCCTCGCCTTTAAATCCCGCGCAGGCGCGAGCCGTGGTAAATGGGGAGCAATCACTGCTCGTTCTGGCCGGCGCAGGCAGCGGAAAAACATCAGTGTTGGTGGCTCGGGCTGGATGGTTACTCGCCAGAGGCGAAGCGACAGCCGAGCAAATTCTGCTGTTGGCGTTTGGCCGTAAAGCGGCACAAGAAATGGACGAGCGCATTCACGACCGGCTGCACACGCGTGACGTTACCGCCAGAACATTCCACGCGCTGGCACTGCATATTATTCAGCAGGGCAGCAAAAAAGCGCCGGTTATCAGTAAACTGGAAAACGACACCCAGGCCAGGCTTGCTCTGTTCATCAAGACATTGCAGCAGCAGTGCAGTGAAAAAAAGGCAATGGCTAAGGGATGGCGACAGTGGCTTGAAGAAGAGCTCGACTGGACGGTGCCTGAAGGCAGTTTTTGGCAGGATGAAAAACTGATGCGTCGTCTGGGATTGCGTCTGGATCGCTGGGTGAGTCTGATGCGCATGCATGGCGGTTCACAGGCGGAGATGATTGAGAGTGCGCCCGAGGAAGTGCGAGTGCTCTTCACAAAACGCGTCAAACTGATGGCACCGTTATTGAAAGCCTGGAAAACCGCTCTGAAAGAAGAAAACGCGGTGGATTTCTCCGGGCTGATTCATCAGGCCATTATCATTCTTGAAAAAGGCCGTTTCGTCAGCCCCTGGAAGCATATTCTGGTAGATGAATTTCAGGATATCTCTCCGCAGCGCGCCGCTTTGCTGGTGGCGTTACGGGCACAAAATAAACACGCTTCGCTGTTTGCAGTGGGTGACGACTGGCAGGCCATTTATCGATTCAGCGGTGCTCAACTGTCGTTAACAACCGCTTTCCACCATTATTTTGGTGAGGGCGACCGCAGCGATCTGGATACCACCTATCGCTTTAACTCGCGCATCGGCGAAATCGCAAACCGGTTTATTCAGCAAAACCCCCATCAACTGGCGAAACCGCTCAACAGTCTGTCGACGGGCGATAAAAAAGCCGTCACGTTGCTGCCAGACGATCAGCTGGAACCCCTGCTTGATAAGATGAGCGGATTTGTCAAAGCAGAGGAACGGATTCTGATTCTGGCGCGGTATCATCATCTTAAGCCGACGATTCTGGAGAAAGCGGCCACGCGGTGGCCGAAGCTGCAACTCGATTTCATGACCATCCACGCCAGCAAAGGGCAGGAGGCGGATTTCGTCATTGTGCTCGGGCTCCAGGAAGGGAGCGATGGTTTTCCGGCTCCGGCGCGGGAGTCGGTTATGGAACAGGCGCTGTTGCCCGAAACAGAAGACTACCCTGATGCGGAAGAGCGTCGGCTGCTCTATGTCGCGATAACCCGCGCGCGCCACAGGGTGTGGCTGCTGTTCGCTAAGGACAATCCATCCTGTTTTGTGGATATTCTGAAAGCTATCGATGTACCGGTGGCGAGAAAACCCTAGTGTGTGCCGGGCTAAATATTAGCCCGGCATCGTTTTACTTGAGACGCTCGGCCAGATAACGCGGGTAATCAGGGATCAGAATTTCAACCGATGCGTTAAAGTGCGGTGACTCAATAATAAAATCGGCGGTTGAAAGGTTTGTGGCCACCGGGATATTCCACACCGTGGCGAGGCGTAGCAGGGCTTTTACATCAGGATCGTGCGGGACCGCGTTCAGCGGATCCCAGAAGAAAATCAGCACATCAATTTTGCCTTCCGAAATCTGCGCGCCGACCTGCTGGTCGCCACCCAAGGGGCCACTCAGCATCGCATTCACTTCCAGCCCTGTTTCACGATGAATCAGATTGCCAGTGGTGCCTGTCGCCGACAGGTTGTGTTTTTCCAGCAAAGCCTGGTGGCGCTGAACCCAGTTAAGCAGCATTTGCTTGCAATGATCGTGTGCTACCAGCGCAATATGTTTACGTTCTGGCAGGGTACGTGTCGTCAGTTCCATAATCTCTTTCCGTCAGGTTAACTGGCTACAAGATGACGGGAAGCGCCTGATGCTGCAAGAGAAAGGGTGAAAAAAAGCGGCTTATGACGAAGGTTGCTGCTTCGCCCATTGCAAAAATCGTGTGCGGGTGTCGGGATCGGCCTGTTGGAACCAGAATTTGAGCCGCTGTTCCGTTAGCGTTTGAGATTGCGGAGGGATCACATCCAGTTCCGATACGCCGGACAAAAGCGTGCTGTCGTCAGCCATCATGGTGGCGAATCCCGGGAGCGACGCGCTTTTGCCCGCTTTGTTGTAGCGCTCGGTATCCGCTTCATAATCGGTGCCCTTCGGGGTTTTGGTCAGCGCAAGGATATCCAGTTTCACGGGGATGGGCATGGCATCGCCATCCAGTAGTTCTATTCGTGGTGCGGATTCAAACGCCTCGGATTCCTTTTCGTTTTCCAGACGCGGCAAATTAAAATTCACCTGACTGATTTTTTGGGTATTAAAACTCACCACCAGCGGGGGAGAAATATAAAGGCGTAGCTCGTGATTGGAGAGGCGAATATTTTTTTCGATACGAAAGACTATTTGGTGCGGCCCATTATCCAGCTCAATGCTGTCTGCCCCCCGCAGCAGTGAACTGGAGACTTTTTTACCGTCCAGAACCAGCAGGTCGATGTCGGTTGATAACCGAAGCGTGGTGGCATACACGCAAACCGGCATCACTAACGCAAGTACTGCTGAGACAATGCCGGTCTTCATAGGGCGCTCCCGTCTAATATACTTTCGTCGTAATAATGTATCTAAATTTTTCGATAAACACGTTTACTAACATATAGACATATTCCGACGTTTTGCCCTCATACAGATGTATGGGATGAATGGTTGCCTGCGGTTGTTTGGCGTACACTTTATAAAAAGCCAGGAGAAACACCATGAAAGAGAACGATATTATCGGCATTCTGACCTCGACCCGCACCATCGCATTGGTGGGCGCAAGTGATAAACCCGATCGCCCAAGCTATCGGGTGATGAAATATCTTCTCGATCAGGGGTATCACGTCATTCCGGTATCACCAAAAGTGGCCGGCAAAACGCTGCTGGGGCAGCAGGGCTATGCCACGCTGGCGGATGTTCCGGAAAAAGTCGATATGGTCGATGTATTCCGTAACTCTGAAGCGGCGTGGGGTGTAGCGCAGGAAGCGATTGCTATTGGTGCGAAGACGCTGTGGATGCAGCTCGGCGTCATCAACGAGCAGGCGGCTGTACTAGCGCGCGACGCGGGGTTGAACGTGGTGATGGATCGCTGCCCGGCGATTGATATACCGCGTTTAGGTCTGGCGAAATAAAAATCCGCCTTCATAGAAGGCGGCATTGATTGCGCCCTAAAAGGGCGTACCCAAACCCTTAAAAAGAAGTCTCTACCAGTCCTGTTGGATTTAAATCCGAAGACAATAAGGCAGAGCCAAAACCTGTTGAAAACCACGCCCACAGGACGTGGTTTTCAGTTGGCAATAAAAAAGCCCGGAGCATTCCGGGCTTTTTTATAGATTAATTTCGCAGGCGTGGGGCCTGGAGCTGTTTACGGATAGTTTGCGCCAGTTCGTCCATCGACGGTTGCTCCGGATGCTCGTCCTGCGGTTCACTGCTTAACTGCGCTTCTGCCAGATAAGTGTGAAGGGGTTGGCCATCATCGTCTTCCATCACCACGTGATACCAGGGCGTCGCGCGAAGTTCCGCGTTCGCCGCCAGCTCATCGGCTGAGGGTTCGTCAAGGGAGTATTCCGGATCAATATCCACCACCACACCCAGATACCCCAGGAGAGAGTGGCGGACCTGCTGGCCGATACCGTATTTGCTGGCAATCATAGTCACCTCCCGAAAAATGTTACATACACAAGATGTGCGGGCAACATTTCACTTTTCAAGTTACATGACGCGACAGGCAAACCCTTTCAGATAGAGCCCTTCCGGGTAGGTAGCGATCACAGGGTGGTCGGCTGCCTGACGGAACTGTTCTATAAATTGTACATCACGACCCGCATCTACAGCGGCATCTGCGACGAGTTTCTGAAATAAATCGGTCGTCATCAGGCCAGAGCAGGAGAACGTCAGCAAAATGCCGCCAGGATTCAGCAACTGGATCGCCAGCATATTGATATCTTTATAACCGCGGCACGCGCCCATTAGCTGGCTTTTGTTTTCGACAAACTTCGGCGGATCCATCACGATGACGTCGAATGTCTCACCCTGGTCACGGTATTTACGCAACAGTTTGAACACGTCATCGCGAACGAATTCCGCTTTGCTCAGATCCAGCTTGTTTAGCTCAACGTTCTGCTTAGCGACATCCAGCGCTTCCTGGGAGGTGTCAACGCTTACTACCTGGCTGCACCCGCCCATCAGCGCCGAAACGGCAAAGCCGCCGGTGTAGGAGAAGCAGTTCAGCACGCGTTTATCTTTAACATACTGGCGCGTGGCCAAACGGCTGTCGCGCTGATCGAGATAGTAACCGGTTTTGTGCCCGCCCTGAATATCGACAAACAGCTTCATGCCATGCTCTTCGATAGGGAGCAGAGCTGGTGGCAGTTCGCCGGTGACGGTGCCTTGCGTAAGCTCCATGCCCTCTTTTTTACGCACCGCGACATCGCTGCGATCGTAAATGGCACATTCTGGATACAACGCTTGCAGCGCGCTGATCAGTGCCGCACGCTGGTATTCTGCTCCGGCGCTTAAGAGCTGCAGCACGAGGAAATTGGCAAAGCGATCGATCGTCACGCCCGGCAGACCGTCGGACTCTCCCGCGATCAGACGATAGCTATCCAGACCGTCACGTTTCGCCAGCCAGTCGCGCCACTGCTGCGCCTGCTGTAAACGACGGGTAAAGAAAGCGATGTCGATGGTTTCGTCTTTATCGAACGTCCAGACGCGCGCGCGAATCTGCGAGGCGGGTGAGTAAGCGCCGCGAGCTAACCATTTTCCCTGATGGTCAACGATATCGATGGTTTCACCGAGGCTGGCTTTACCTTCCATACGCGCAACCGCGCCGGAAAACACCCAGGGATGACGACGCAGTAATGACTTCTCGCGCCCTTTGGTTAACACTAAACGTACACTCATAATTTGCTTTTCTGTCGATTCAATAAAATGGCCGCCATTTTCCCGAGTTCAGTCAGGAAAAGCAACGCGCCAGAGCAGGATAGGGGAAACGATGATGACAAAAGTCTGCACAATCGCGTGGGTTCACGGCACGGTCCAGGGCGTTGGGTTTCGCTATAGCACGCAACGCGAGGCGTTACAGCTCGGCCTAACAGGCTACGCGCGCAATCTGGATGACGGCAGTGTCGAAGTTGTTGCCTGTGGTGAGGCTGATAAAATTGAGCAACTGACTGCCTGGCTGAAAGCCGGCGGGCCGCGTAGCGCTCGGGTTGAAAAAGTCTTCACTGAACCTCACCAGCCCGATCGCGAATATGACACGTTTAGTATCCGGTATTAAATACATTTCACCGGTTTGGGCAGGCCGGCGATTTTGGTCGCCTGTTTGGCCGGGCCTTTCGGGAAGAGGCGATACAGGTAACGGCTGTTGCCTTTCTCTTCGCCAAACTTGTTAGCCATCGCTTTCACCAGCATGCGGATAGCAGGCGACGTGTTGAATTCCAGATAAAATTCACGCACAAAACGCACCACTTCCCAGTGCTCGGGTGACAGCACGATCGCCTCTTTTTCGGCAATCACGACGGCCAGCGCTTCACTCCACTGGCTGCTCTCTTTCAGATAACCGTCGTTGTCGGTTTCTATCTCTTTACCTTCAAAGCTCAGCATAATCATTCACACGTCAGTCAAAAACCGCGCAGTGTACCAAAAAACAAAGCCCCGCATAAGCGAGGCTCCGTTCAAAGCGTAATGGGTTAGTCGCGGCTTGCGAAGCCCAGGATGCTCAGCAGGCTGACAAAGATGTTGTACAGCGACACATACAGGCTCACGGTTGCGCGAATGTAGTTCGTTTCACCGCCGTGAATGATGTTGCTGGTTTCCCACAGGATCGCGCCTGAAGAGATCAGAATGAACACTGCGCTAATCGCCAGGTGTAGCGCGGGCAATTGCAGGAAGATATTCGCTACCATGCCGACCAGCACAACGATGACACCCGCCATCAGCATCCCACCCAGGAAAGACATGTCTTTACGGGTCGTCAGAACGTAGGCCGAGCAGCAGAAGAACACCAGTGCCGTCCCGCCCAGCGCCATGCCGATGAGGTCACCCATACCCGCAGACAGATAAGCATTCAGCATTGGGCCGAGGATATACCCCAGGAACCCGGTAAAGGCGAACGCGGACAGAATACCGATGGGTTTGTCAGCGGTTTTATAGGTCAGGAACATCAGACCATACATGCCCACCAGCGTCAGGATCAGGCCCGGAGACGGCAGCATCAGCACGGTGCTGGCTGTCGCCGTGAGCGCAGAAAACGCCAGCGTCAGGCTTAGCATGAAATAGGTATTGCGCAGCACTTTATGGGTGCTGAGTAGCGACGTGCGGTCGCGTGAAGAACTAATAATACGATCCATGAGCCACTCTCTTATGACAGATGTAATTAACGGCAAGAATAAGAAACGTTGCGCCAGTAGCAAAATGGTTTTACCCATCTTTACTCAATACCTTAGCGGCGGCACTGAAGCTTTGTACCGAATAAATTTGTTTCCGTAGCATGAAGCGTGGTTTGACGATTTTATTCAGATCAACCTCTTATAGGTTACTGAAAAATATTGCCTTAATACAGTTAGAGCGCTAAGAGTGAATGCGCATCGTCAAAAAATAGACAATAAGGCGAATAAATGAAATCACCATCACGTACTAGCTTTACACTTTCTTTGTTGGCCGCGAGCATCCTGTGCGCAAGCGCAACGAGCTGGGCCGCCAGCGTGCCAGCAGGAACCCCACTGGCAGAAAAACAGGAACTGGTCAGAAACAACGGCAGTGAACCCGCATCGCTCGATCCGCATAAAGTCGAAAGCGACGTCGAATTCAATATTATCAGTGATTTGTTCGAGGGGTTGGTGAGCGTTTCGCCAGGCGGTGAGATTGTGCCGCGACTGGCAGAGAAATGGGAGAATAAAGACAACACCGTGTGGACTTTCCATTTACGTCCTGGCATCACCTGGAGTGACGGCACCGCGATCACCGCGCAGGACGTGGTCTGGAGCTGGCAACGTCTGGTCGATCCGAAAACGGCTTCTCCTTACGCCAGCTATCCGGGGAATATGCATCTCGTCAACGCCGCGGATATCGCACAGGGCAAGAAAACGCCGGATTCACTGGGCGTGAAAGCGATCAACGACACAACGCTGGAAGTCACGCTCACCCAGCCCAATGCGGCATTTCTCGCTATGCTGGCGCACCCCTCGCTCGTCCCGGTTGATAAAGTGCTGATCGGCCGTTTTGGTGAAAAGTGGACGAAACCGGAGCATTTCGTCAGCAGTGGGGCGTATAAGCTTTCGCAGTGGGTGGTCAACGAGCGTATTGTTGCTGAACGTAACCCGCGTTATTGGGATGATGCGCACACGGTGATCAACAAGGTAACCTATCTGCCGATTACCTCTGAGGCCTCCGACGTTAACCGCTATAAGGCCGGCGAGATCGACATCGTCTATACGGTGCCTATTAACCAATTTGCTCAGCTTAAGAAAACGCTGGGCACTGAGATGGACGTGTCGCCGCAGCTCGCCACCTACTATTACGAATTCAATACCACCCGACCGCCGTTTAATGATGTGCGCGTGCGCAAAGCGCTGAATATGGCGCTGGATAAAGACATTATTGCCGACAAAGTGTTGGGGCAGGGGCAGCGCCCGGCGTGGCTTGTCAGTCAGCCGGACATCGGCGGCGTTAAGCTTAAAAACCCTGACTACGCGAGCTGGCCCATCGATAAGCGTATCGCTGAAGCGAAAAAATTGCTGAACGACGCCGGTTTCAACGCCAGCCATCCACTCAGCTTCAATTTGCTCTATAACACGTCGGAATCGCATCAGCGCATCGCTATCGCGGCCAGTTCGATGTGGAAGAAAAATCTGGGCGTGGAAGCGAAGCTGCAAAATCAGGAGTGGAAAACCATGCTGGATACCATGCACACCCATAATTTTGATGCGGTGCGTTACGCATGGATTGCGGATTATGACGATGCCGCGACTTTCCTGAATAACTTCCGTACCGGTGATAGCGAAAACACCAGTCAGTACAGTAATCCGGCCTATGACAAGGCGCTGGTGGAGGCGGCAAAAGCGAAAACCCCGGAAGAGCGCGGCAAGTTCTACCAGCAAGCTGAAGATCTGCTGGCGCAGGATGTGCCCGCCATTCCGGTGTATCACTATGTCAGAACCCATCTGGTGAAACCGTGGGTCGGTGGATTTACGCCAGATAAACTGGGCTTTTACTTCACCAAAGATATGTACATCAAAAAACATTAAGACGGATACGTGAAATTTCATGCTGATAAAATGGTCAATGCGTTGTTATTTCAACCGATTGATCACGGTTTGGCTATTTTTGAAGCGAATGAATCACATCACTCTTTACAGCGCAAGATGAGGTGTTTATGATGCGCCTCACTTAGGAAGCGTGGCCGAGCGGTTGAAGGCACCGGTCTTGAAAACCGGCGACCCGAAAGGGTTCTAGAGTTCGAATCTCTACGCTTCCGCCAAATTCGAAAACCCTGCGATAGCAATATCGCAGGGTTTTTTGCTTTCTCACGTTGTAAAAATGCACGTGGTTAAATTTAGAAAAATTCCTGCTTTACAAGGCGCTAATAGACGTTTATATTGCGCCTCACTTAGGAAGCGTGGCCGAGCGGTTGAAGGCACCGGTCTTGAAAACCGGCGACCCGAAAGGGTTCTAGAGTTCGAATCTCTACGCTTCCGCCAAATAAAGACGAGGGGTTACCGAAAGGTAACCCCTTGTTGCTTTGGGCGGCGTACATGGTGTGTTCTATGCACTGGGTGTATTTACCGACTCAGCCATCACTTTTGCCCCTCTTCTTAAACGTAAATCTTATAACCCACCTGGCGGGTTAATTATTTCTCCCTCGTTCCCATCGATTAACACACCATGATGATGGTACAGCGTCGCTTGTCTACCGCTTCAGCCAGCTATGTACCCACGCAACACATCTTGCCGCTTCCGTGAGAAGCAAAATAATCGTGATAAGGCCGTCATGGGCGCTGACACGCTCTGAAGTCTTGCAGGTGACGCTAAATGTTATGCAGGGCTTTCTGACGATAGCGATCGTGCAGGAGCAACATGAGAGAGGATTTACGAATCAGTAAGGGCGTCAAATAACGCAAACTGATTTTTAAGTTACAATTGATAATCCCAATTCATGAGGAGCTTGCTTATGCTTGAGGGACATTCAGAGAAATTACATTGTGGAACAATGTGAATCGCCACGGATAATCTAGACACTTCCGAGCCGTTGATAATACTTGTTTTCATATTCTGTCGGTGACATCTGATCGCTAGAACCATGCCGACGCTTACTGTTATAAAACATTTCGATGTAATCA
>Ga0302347_1001332_pt1 | contig 30352 bp, 26 predicted proteins | sample PhyWR1_FD_202178 | JGI IMG/M metagenome (GOLD analysis project Ga0302347, IMG submission 202178) | Leaf surface microbial communities from wheat plants in UC Gill Tract Community Farm, Albany, California, United States - DLSL W.R1 (v2)... | ecosystem: Host-associated > Plants > Phyllosphere >...
TCGCGAAGAACTGCGTAAGCAGGTGGCTCTGCTGGCTTTAGCCGGTGCCGAGAAGATAATCGAACGTTCCGTTGATGAAGCTGCTAACAGCGACATCGTCGATAAACTGGTCGCTGAACTGTAAGGAGGGAGGGGCTGATGTCTGAATTTGTTACTGTAGCTCGCCCCTACGCCAAAGCAGCTTTTGACTTTGCCGTCGAACACAACAGCGTAGAAAGCTGGCAGCACATGCTAGCTTTTACCGCCGCAGTTGCTGAAAATGAACAAATGGCAGAGCTTCTGTCTGGTGCTCTGGCACCGGAAACGCTCTCCGAGTCATTTATCACTATTTGTGGTGAGCAACTCGATGTTAACGGCCAGAACCTGATTAAGGTGATGGCTGAGAATGGACGTCTGAAGGTGCTACCTGATGTTCTGAAGCAGTTTATTCAATTACGTGCAGCCCTCGAGGCTACGATGGAAGTCGAAGTGACTTCTGCCAGCACGTTGAGTGAGACTCAGCTTTCGAAAATCAGCGCTGCGATGGAAAAACGTCTGTCACGCAAAGTTAAGCTGAATTGCAAAATTGATAAGTCTGTAATGGCAGGTGTCATCATCCGTGCAGGTGATATGGTCATAGATGGTAGCGTACGCGGCCGTCTTGATCGCCTGGCAGACGTCTTGCAGTCTTAAGGGAACTGGAGCATATGCAACTGAATTCCACCGAAATCAGCGAACTGATCAAGCAGCGTATTGCTCAGTTCAGTGTTGTGAGCGAAGCTCATAACGAAGGTACTATCGTTTCTGTAAGTGACGGTATTATCCGTGTACACGGCCTGGCCGATGTTATGCAGGGTGAGATGATTGCCCTGCCGGGTAATCGTTTCGCTATCGCACTTAACCTTGAGCGCGACTCGGTTGGTGCAGTAGTTATGGGTCCGTACGCCGATCTTGCCGAAGGCATGAAAGTGAAGTGTACTGGCCGTATTCTTGAAGTACCGGTTGGCCGTGGCCTGTTAGGCCGTGTGGTGAACACCCTGGGTGCACCTATCGATGGTAAAGGCGCTTTAGATCACGACGGCTTCTCAGCTGTTGAAGCTATCGCACCTGGTGTTATCGAGCGTCAATCAGTCGATCAGCCTGTACAGACGGGTTATAAGTCTGTCGATGCGATGATTCCAATCGGCCGTGGTCAGCGTGAGCTGGTTATCGGTGACCGTCAGACTGGTAAAACAGCGCTGGCCATCGATGCCATCATCAATCAGCGCGACTCTGGCATCAAATGTATCTATGTTGCTATCGGTCAGAAAGCTTCTACCATCTCAAACGTGGTACGTAAGCTGGAAGAACATGGCGCACTGGCTAACACCATCGTAGTTGTTGCGACGGCGTCTGAATCTGCTGCACTTCAATACCTGGCTCCGTATGCTGGTTGTGCAATGGGTGAATACTTCCGCGACCGCGGCGAAGATGCACTGATTGTTTATGATGACCTGTCTAAACAGGCCGTTGCTTACCGCCAGATTTCTCTGTTGCTGCGTCGTCCACCAGGTCGTGAAGCATTCCCTGGCGACGTTTTCTATCTCCACTCTCGTCTGCTGGAGCGTGCTGCGCGTGTTAACGCCGAGTACGTTGAAGCTTTCACCAAGGGTGAAGTTAAAGGTAAAACGGGCTCTCTGACTGCGCTGCCGATTATCGAAACGCAAGCTGGTGACGTTTCCGCGTTCGTTCCGACCAACGTAATCTCGATTACAGATGGTCAGATCTTCCTGGAATCTAACCTGTTTAACGCCGGTATTCGTCCTGCTGTTAACCCGGGTATCTCTGTATCCCGTGTTGGTGGTGCCGCTCAGACTAAGATCATGAAAAAACTGTCCGGTGGTATTCGTACCGCTCTGGCACAGTATCGTGAACTGGCAGCATTCTCCCAGTTTGCATCAGATCTTGATGAAGCTACCCGTAAGCAGCTGAGCCACGGTCAGAAAGTGACCGAGCTTCTGAAACAGAAACAGTATGCGCCAATGTCTGTTGCGCAGCAGTCTCTGGTTCTTTTCGCTGCTGAACGTGGTTATCTCTCTGATGTTGAGCTGGCGAAAATCGGTAGCTTCGAAGCTGCTCTGATGGCTTACGTTGAACGTGACCATGCTCCGCTGATGCAAGAAATCAACCAAACTGGTGGCTATAACGACGAAATCGAAGGCAAGCTGAAAGGCATCCTCGATTCCTTCAAAGCAACACAGTCCTGGTAAAATCTTGCGGCTTGTCTTAGGGCAAGCCGCAAGGCATTGAGGAGAAGGTCATGGCCGGCGCAAAAGAGATACGTAGTAAGATCGCAAGCGTCCAGAACACGCAGAAGATCACCAAAGCAATGGAAATGGTCGCCGCTTCTAAAATGCGTAGATCGCAGGAAAGAATGGCAGCCAGCCGTCCTTACGCAGACACCATGCGTAAAGTGATTGGTCATCTTGCTCTGGGCAATCTTGAATACAAACACCCATACCTGGATGAACGCGAAGTTAAACGCGTGGGCTACCTGGTGGTGTCCACTGACCGTGGTCTGTGCGGTGGCTTGAACATTAACCTGTTCAAAAAGCTGCTGGCTGACATGAAAGAGTGGTCTGATAAAGGCGTTCAGTGTGATATGTCCCTGATCGGCTCTAAAGGCGTCTCTTTCTTCAACTCTGTGGGCGGCAATATTGTTGCTCAGGTGACAGGTATGGGCGATAAGCCATCACTGTCCGAGTTGATTGGCCCGGTGAAAGTGATGTTGCAGGCCTACGATGAAGGCCGTCTGGACAAGCTGTATATTGTCAGCAACAAATTTATTAACACGATGTCCCAGACTCCAACTATTACCCAGCTGCTGCCATTACCACCGGCAGAAGGCGAAGGTGAGCTGGAGAAGAAAACTTGGGATTATCTGTATGAACCTGATCCTAAAGCGCTGTTGGATACCCTGCTGCGTCGTTATGTGGAATCTCAGGTTTATCAGGGCGTTGTAGAAAACCTGGCCAGCGAGCAAGCCGCACGAATGGTGGCGATGAAAGCCGCTACCGATAACGGCGGCAGCCTGATTAAAGAGCTGCAGTTGGTTTACAACAAAGCACGTCAGGCCAGCATTACTCAGGAACTCACCGAAATCGTCGGTGGCGCGTCCGCGGTATAACCAGGTTTACGAATTACGTAGAGGATTCAACAAGATGGCTACTGGAAAGATTATCCAGGTAATCGGCGCCGTAGTGGACGTCGAGTTTCCTCAGGATGCCGTACCAAAAGTGTACGACGCCCTTGAGGTGACAAATGGTGATGAGCGTCTGGTGCTGGAAGTTCAGCAGCAGCTTGGTGGCGGTGTCGTTCGTACCATCGCAATGGGTTCTTCCGATGGCCTGCGTCGCAGCCTGGTCGTGACTAACCTGCAGCACCCAATTGAAGTACCTGTTGGTAAAGCGACTCTGGGACGTATCATGAACGTTCTGGGTCAGCCTATCGACATGAAAGGCGACATCGGTGAAGAAGAGCGTTGGGCTATTCACCGTCCAGCACCAAGCTATGAAGAACTGGCTAGTTCTCAAGACTTGCTGGAAACCGGTATCAAAGTTATCGACCTGATGTGTCCGTTTGCTAAAGGCGGTAAAGTCGGTCTGTTCGGTGGTGCGGGTGTAGGTAAGACCGTTAACATGATGGAGCTTATCCGTAACATCGCAATCGAACACTCCGGTTATTCTGTATTTGCCGGCGTGGGTGAGCGTACTCGTGAGGGTAACGACTTCTACCACGAAATGAATGACTCAAACGTACTGGATAAAGTATCTCTGGTATACGGTCAGATGAACGAACCACCAGGTAACCGTCTGCGCGTAGCGCTGACCGGTCTGACCATGGCGGAGAAGTTCCGTGATGAAGGCCGTGACGTTCTGCTGTTCGTCGATAACATCTATCGTTATACCCTGGCCGGTACTGAAGTATCAGCTCTGCTGGGTCGTATGCCTTCAGCGGTAGGTTATCAGCCAACTCTGGCAGAAGAGATGGGTGTCTTGCAGGAGCGTATTACCTCCACCAAGACTGGCTCAATCACTTCTGTTCAAGCGGTATACGTACCTGCGGATGACTTGACTGACCCATCACCAGCCACCACCTTTGCTCACCTTGATGCAACCGTGGTACTGAGCCGTCAGATTGCTTCTCTGGGTATCTACCCAGCAGTAGACCCGCTGGACTCAACCAGCCGTCAGCTGGATCCACTGGTTGTGGGTCAGGAACACTATGACGTTGCGCGTGGCGTGCAGTCTATTCTGCAACGTTACCAGGAACTGAAAGACATCATCGCTATCCTCGGGATGGACGAGCTGTCAGAAGAAGACAAACTGGTTGTAGCACGTGCGCGTAAGATCCAGCGCTTCCTGTCTCAGCCGTTCTTCGTAGCAGAAGTCTTTACAGGTTCTCCGGGCAAGTATGTTTCTCTGAAAGATACCATCCGTGGCTTTAAAGGCATTATGGACGGTGAATACGACCATCTGCCAGAGCAGGCGTTCTATATGGTTGGCTCTATCGACGAAGCCGTTGAGAAAGCTAAAAAACTTTAACGCCTTAATCGGAGGGTGATATGGCAACGACTTATCACCTGGATGTCGTCAGTGCGGAGCAACGTTTGTTCTCCGGCGCAGTCGAAAAGATCCAGGTAACAGGTAGCGAAGGTGAACTGGGTATTTTCCCAGGACATACGCCGCTGCTTACCGCCATTAAGCCTGGTATGATCCGCATTGTTAAAGAGAACGGACAGGAAGAGTTTATCTATTTGTCCGGTGGTGTGTTAGAAGTTCAGCCGTATAACGTAATTGTACTGGCTGATACCGCAATTCGCGGTCAGGATCTCGACGAAGCTCGGGCCCTGGAAGCGAAACGTCAAGCGGAAGAAAACATCCATGGCTCTCACGGTGACGTGGACTACGCTCAGGCTTCTGCTGAACTGGCTAAAGCGATCGCAAAACTGCGAGTTATCGAGTTAACCAAAAAGCTGATGTAACGATTTGCTCGAAAGATAAATGCCAGCCTAACCGGCTGACTGATAATAAAGCCCTGGCCCTTGGCCAGGGCTTTATCTTATGAACCCTCCCCCAGTCATATCTGTTTAAAACTATCACTCTTGATGGGTGAGTTCCCGAATATCATCTGCGTTTACCTCTGGTATTTAAACTGTTGGGCCGATCCTTGAGTTTTCTAACTGATAAATTAGCTTGTTATAGATCTGTCTCTTAAAAGTGACATGTGACCACTGCGTCAATGTCACTTTTAAGAGACAATAATAAGTCAAGGGATAGAGAGAACCAGGGAATGATGGTTTATAAATAGCAGCATCAAAGATTGACACACGCATAGATCGGGCAGAATCAGGAAACTTCGAGGATCACAAATTCGAAAGAGAGGGTATCTGGGAGTTACGAATAAACTACGGACCTGGCTATCGTGTTTACTACTCATTAGAAGATAGACAGATAATTCTTCTCTTAATTGGCGGTAACAAAAAAAGCCAGGCAACGGATCTTGATACGGCAATTAACTACCTGAAAGATTTTAAACAGAGGGCGAAAGATGACAGCGACAGCTAATAAGGCGACCTCGATCAAAAGAGGCGAGAAAAAAGCGCCAGCAGTTGACCGTGATAAACTCATGATTGAGGAGCTCCGGACCGATCCTGATTATGCAGAGTTATATCTTAAAACTGCACTTGAAGAGATCCAAGAGCCAGGCGGCACCGAAGGATTTCTTGTGGCGTTACGGCGTGTGCTCGAGGCTCGAGGAGGACTTACAGAAGCAGCGAGGAAAACGGGAATTGCCCGTATCTATCGTGCGCTATCTAAGAATGGCAATCCTACTCTTACCACACTGGCATTACTGACTTCCGCTGCTGGTTTGCAACTTACGCTAAGTAAGACTCGGTCTTAACCTGCAGCGTGAGGAGGAAGCAGGCCGTAGTCGGTAAACTATGGCCTGAAGGATGTTTTGTTAGTCGAGTACTGAAGCATCGTTAACAATCATAATCTGTTTCATCTCTTCAAAATGCTGGCGTGAAAAATCGCTAATCTTTTCCCAGTCCTGGGCTGTTTTTTCTGCTACTTCATCAGAGAGTATTTTCAGCGCCCGACAGGCCGCCACGCCGTTATCACTAGCGTGATTTTTGTTGGTGGCTGGGTGTCTGGTACTGAACCAGGTAAAGAACCTGTCACCATCGCCGTCAGTGATGCGGCAATTCGGATTTCACTACCGTGGCTTTTGGTACTGAAGGGGGATGACTTAATGAGTCGGGTATTAGCCGATGCACAGAAAAATAGACGACTGGTGGATGCTGGTCTTGATGTTCTCAGTAGTGAGCCATCTTTGACTAATCATCTTTTATTACCAGGTGATATCCCTTATCTGGTTAACGATAAAGACCATATGAATCATTATTTGTTTGCGTTAAAAACGGATGATTCAAGAAAGATGTAATTAAATTATATCCTCCTTGAATCATAGATGTTTTAAATATTAACGATCTTTTTCTCCACGGTCCCAGATTTTAGCTGTTACTTTTATAGTTCCAAGCTCACCAGTAAATCCGTAACGAGAAGTATATAGTTTATCACCAAAATCTGACTTGATTACTGTAAAGTGATCCATTCCTTCGTCATAATAATGGAAACTTTCGGGGTGATCTAAAGTACATTTTTTATCACTATGTGAATAAACCATCTTATCATTGCAGTTATGTATATGTGTAATTGGTGGAGAAAATTCAGCTTTATATTCATGTCCTGCGGTTAAGTAAATTTTAGGTAAAAAATCAGCAATTGATATGAATGGGGTAGCCATAGCCTCTGTATTACCCAATAATTTAGGGTAAGAATTAGTAGCATCAACAAATGATGATATCGTTCCTACCATTTTTTGTTTAAAGGTTGCCACGATAATGACACTTCCTGGTGTCAAACTTGTAAATTCTACTGTTGCTTTACCAGATTTATCAGGTGTAACCCAAATTGCATTTTTGTTATTACTGAAAATGGGTGATTCATTATCGAAAATGGCTGGTTTTTTCTTAAGAGCGGATTGCCCAACAATTGTCAGCAATACACTATCTCCACTGCCAGGATTATCATTATTATCAATTGATACTTCTACCTCATTCGGACTGAAACCATCTGCAGTAGCGCCTGATGTGGCTGTTATACTCATAGTGAAACCTATGACGGTAAACTCTACTGATGGAGATGGTTCACTATTAATAACGTAATGAACAGAATTTTCCTCATTTGTCGTAAAATCACTTTTGATGGTAAACTCTAATGGGAATACAGGTGCATCAGTAACGGTTATTACTCCGACTGGAAAATTATTCAGCACTATAAAAATAGAGTCATCTTTCTTTGCATTATCATATTTAGGAATTTGAACAATTAAACCATTTTTCACCTCAGTGTTATGAACGTTGCCATCTTGTACTTGTGGTAAAACTGGGGCTTTTAATGACATATTTACTCTCCTGTTTTTACTGTGATATTTTCAGCACTGGCAATATAAATGTATTTTTAAAGCCATTAATATCTATGTTAGAGATATTGAGTTAGTAATAAATTATTATCCGTAAATCACGAGTGTTTTAAATAGCTATGTTGTCGCTACGCTTTATATTAGGCATAGTATTTAATTGAAGTCGATTGCTGAAAATGCAGTGATGAATGATAAAATATACAATTTGATATGAAGGAGGATGTGATTTAATTCAAATAAATAAGAGTGTAACTCTTTGTTTATAATGGTATTAATCCCAAAAAAGAGACTGATTCAAGGGTTTTTTGGGGATGGATATCTTTTACTGGCCCGGAATTGATATCGGTTAGTTTACTAAATTACTGCGAATATAATCACATTATACTGTGCCATATTCAGCCAGAAAAACCGCAGCAGAATGGATTTATTGAACGTTTTAATGGTTCATTTCGCCGGGAATTTTTGAATGCCTATTTATTTGAATCAGTGGGATATTATGTGCATGAGAGCTACATACGAGCCATGTAGCAAAAGCCTTCAAGATGGCTCTGACGGGTAGATAGAGGGCATCTCAGCTGATACATCATTCATATCGTGGTTTTCAGGACTGTGCAGCAGGTAGAATATCAGGAGCTGCATAAACGTCATGGAGTGACCTGTTCGATGACAGATTGATATGATTATTATCAAAATACCCGATGAAGTTCATCGGGCGTTTTAAGACAAACTAGTGTCAACCTATATCAGGACGAGTCAAAATATCATCAGGATTGTTTGTCTCCATGATCCCATATTTGAACGTTAATATTTTCTTCTACATCAGGATCAAATGAGGCGTAACGATAAGCACCAAATTTTGCTGCTGAACCTGAAGTCAGCACGCTAAAGTGCTCAATTCCGTCATCATAAAATTCGTAGTTATTGGTTAAAGTTGAATCGCAATCTTTTGCAGAATTAAAGCTATAGCCCTTAGGGCATGAAAAACATCTTGGAATTGGGCTAGAAAGAATAAGTTTATATTCATGCCCCACGATTAAGTAAGTATTCAATAAGAAAGCATTTATAGACACATAACCTTTACAAATAATATCGTGAGTACGGATTATTTTAGGATAATCAATAGCACTGGCACTAGCAAATGATGATATCGTTCCTACCATTTTTTGTTTAAAGGTTGCCACGATAATGACATTTCCTGGAGTCAAACTTGAAAAATCTGCTGTTGCTTTACCAGATTCATCAGTTGTAACTAAAATTATATTTTTTTCATTACTGAAAATGGGTGATTCATTATCGAAAATGGCTGGTTTTTTCTTGAGGACGGATGACCCAATAATTGTCAGTAATACACTATATCCACTGCCAGGATTACCATTATTATCAATTGATACTTCTACCTGGTTTGTACTGAAACCATCTGCAGTAGCGCCTGATGTGGCTGTTATACTTATAGTGAAATCTATGACGGTAAACTCTGTTGATGGAGATGGTTTTTTATCAATAACGTAATGAACAGAGTTTTTCTCATTTATCGTAAAATCCTTTTTGATGGTAAACTCTAATGGAAATACAGGTATATCAGTAACGGATACTACCCCGACTGGCATATTATTCAGCATAATATAAAACATGTCATCTTTCTTTGCATTATCATATAGAGGTATTTGAACAATTAAACCATTTTCCACCTCAGCTTTCTGAACCGTTTCATCTTGTACCTGTGGTAAAATTGGGGATTGTAATGACATATTTACTCTCCTGTTTTTACTGTGATATTTTTAGACGTGATACAGATTTAGTGTTGTATTACTAGATATCTATTTTTTGGAAAATAGCGGATATCTTCGGTGCAAGATATGTTCAGTACTGGCTATATAAACGTAATTTTTAAGTTATTAATATCTATGTTAGAGATATTTAACTAATAATTAATTATTATCCGTAAATCACGACTGTTTTAAATAGCTATATTGTCGCTACGCTTTATATTAGGCATAGTATTCCATTAAAGTCGATTGCTGAAAATGCAGTGATGAATGATAAAATATACAATTTGATATGAAGGCGGATGTGATTTAACTCTCATGAATGAGAAAGTAACGCTTTGTTTATAATGGGATTGATCCCAAAAAAGAGACTGATTTAAGCGGTTTTTTGGAAATGGATATCTTTATTTATTCTGTTAAATAACATAGAAATCATATGGATAGTGGTTTTTTTTGTGAAGATTTTAGCTTATTTTGGGTCTGTCACTCCGTATGTCATAATAAATGGGGTAAAATATTCCTCTATCACAGATTTTTCTGGTTATACATTTTTCAGTGCAAAATATGTAGATTTTTCAACGCTAAATCGCTTAACTTCCTTCACTAAACAGATTCAGGATACGTATGGCAAACAGTGCAATGAGCGTGGTTATTCTTGCCGCAGGCAAAGGAACCCGCATGTATTCCGACCTTCCCAAAGTACTCCATACCTTGGCAGGGAAACCGATGGTGCAGCATGTTATTGATGCAGCAAAAAAACTAGGAGCACAGCATGTGAACCTGGTCTATGGCCATGGTGGATACCTGTTAAAGCAAACTCTGAATGATGAGTCACTCAATTGGGTATTACAGGCCGAACAGCTAGGTACCGGTCATGCAATGCAAATGGCTGCCCCTTTCTTTGCTGATGACGAAGATATTCTGATGCTTTACGGTGATGTTCCGTTAATCGCTGTTGAAACACTCGAACGTCTGCGTGAAGTAAAACCTGCCGGGGGAATTGGGCTGCTCACGGTTGTGCTTGATGATCCAACTGGTTACGGACGTATTGCCCGTGAAAATGGCAAAGTTGTCGGCATTGTTGAACAAAAAGATGCCAGCGAAGAGCAGCGCAAAATTACCGAGATCAATACCGGTATTTTGGTTGCCAATGGTGCTGACCTGAAGCGCTGGTTAACTAACCTTGATAATAATAATGCCCAGGGTGAGTTCTATATCACCGACATTATTGCGCTGGCCCATCAGGAAGGACATGAAATCGCAACCGTTCATCCACAGCGACTGAGTGAGATGGAAGGGGTGAATAATCGTCTGCAACTGGCACGGCTGGAACGTGTTTATCAAACCGAACAAGCAGAAAAACTGCTGCTGGCAGGGGTGATGTTACGTGATCCTGCGCGTTTTGATTTACGCGGCGAGCTGACACACGGACTTGATGTTGATATTGATACTAACGTGATTATCGAAGGCAAGGTTGTGCTGGGTAATCGTGTGAAAATCGGTACTGGCTGTGTGATTAAAAATGCAGTGATTGGCGACGACTGCGAAATCAGTCCGTATAGCGTTGTCGAAGATGCCACACTCGAAGCCTCTTGTTCTATTGGCCCGTTTGCGCGTCTGCGTCCGGGTACTGAACTGGCAGAAGGTGCCCATGTGGGTAACTTTGTCGAAATGAAAAAAGCGCGCCTCGGTAAAGGCTCTAAAGCCGGCCATCTGAGCTATCTCGGCGATGCTGAAATTGGCGATAACGTGAATATCGGTGCCGGGACTATCACCTGTAACTATGACGGCGCAAATAAGCATAAAACTGTGATTGGTCATGACGTCTTTGTTGGTTCTGATACCCAACTTGTGGCGCCAGTTAATGTAGCTGATGGTGTCACTATCGCTGCCGGTACCACGGTTACCCGTGATGTTTATGAACCAGGACTGGTTATCAGCCGGGTTACGCAAAGCCAGAATCGTGACTGGAAACGTCCGGTGAAAAAGAAATAATTTGTTTTATATCCTCCAGCCCATCAGGCAGGAGGCAGGAATGAAGGCTGTTCTCGAAAATGGCCCGTTCCGCCAGCAGTAAAAATAATAACCCCACTCTCTACAAGGCTCGGGGCCCGGGTATACCGGAATATGCAGGTCAAGCGACAACAACCTATGACGGAAACGTCATTCTCAGGACTTACAAATTATGTGTGGAATTGTTGGCGCAGTAGCGCAGCGTGATATCTCAGAAATTTTGATCGAAGGTCTTCGTCGTCTGGAATACCGTGGATATGATTCAGCGGGTCTTAGCGTAGTCGATGATGCAGGAAAGATGACGCGTTTACGTCGTCTGGGTAAAGTACACAATCTGGCCGAAGCTGCAGCAGAAACTGCACTGAATGGCGGAATTGGTATTGCACATACTCGCTGGGCAACCCATGGTGAACCTTCAGAAGCGAATGCTCACCCACATGTGTCAGGCCCAATTGCGGTTGTTCACAACGGTATCATTGAAAACTATGAGCCGTTACGCGAGCTTCTGAAAGAGCGTGGCTATATTTTTTCCTCAGAAACCGATACCGAAGTGATTGCTCACTTAGTTCATTGGGAGCTTGAGCAGGGTGGTACTTTACGTGAAGCGGTACTCCGTACCATTCCACAATTACGGGGTGCTTACGGTACGGTTATTCTCGACTCACGCGACCCGCATGTTCTGTTAGCGGCACGTTCAGGTAGCCCAATGGTTATCGGTCTTGGCGTCGGTGAAAACTTCATTGCTTCCGATCAGCTGGCATTACTGCCGGTGACCCGTCGCTTTATCTTCCTGGAAGAAGGCGATATCGCTGAGGTTACCCGCCGTCATGTCACCATTTTTAATAATCAAGGTGAAGAAGTTAAGCGTCCGGATATCGAGTCTAATTTGCAGTATGACGCGGGTGATAAAGGTATCTACCGCCACTACATGCAGAAAGAGATTTACGAGCAGCCTAACGCTATCAAAAATACCCTTACCGGGCGTATCAGCCACGGTGAAGTCGATTTAAGCGAGCTGGGACCGCAGGCGAATGAGCTGCTGGCCCAGGTTGAACATATTCAGATTGTTGCCTGCGGAACCTCTTACAACTCCGGTATGGTTTCACGCTACTGGTTTGAGTCACTGGCAGGTATTCCTTGTGACGTTGAGATAGCTTCTGAATTCCGCTATCGCAAGTCTGCGGTACGCCGTAATAGCCTGATAATCACCCTTTCGCAATCTGGCGAAACAGCAGATACCCTGGCGGCTTTACGTCTGGCTAAAGAACTGGGCTACCTGGGTTCGCTGGCAGTATGTAACGTCGCGGGCTCTTCCCTGGTGCGTGAGTCTGACCTGGCATTGATGACTAATGCCGGTACTGAAATCGGCGTGGCCTCAACCAAAGCCTTTACCACCCAGCTGACCGTTCTGTTGATGCTGGTGGCGAAGATGGGCCGTCTGAAAGGCGTTGATGCGTCCGTTGAGCATGAAATTGTTCATGGTCTGCAAGCGCTGCCAAGCCGTATCGAGCAGATGCTGTCTCAGGACAAGCGCATTGAAGCTCTGGCGGAGAATTTCGCTGAGAAACATCACGCTCTGTTCCTTGGCCGTGGCGATCAGTATCCGATTGCGATGGAAGGTGCTCTGAAGCTGAAAGAGATCTCCTACATTCATGCTGAAGCCTATGCCGCAGGTGAACTGAAGCATGGTCCACTGGCACTGATTGACGCTGATATGCCGGTCATTGTCATTGCTCCAAATAACGATCTGCTGGAAAAACTGAAATCCAATATCGAAGAAGTTCGTGCCCGCGGTGGCGAGCTGTATGTCTTTGCTGACCGGGATGCGCATTTCACCAGTAGCGACAATATGCACATTATCGAGATGCCGCATGTTGAAGAAGTGATTGCACCGATTTTCTATACCGTGCCATTACAACTCCTGTCCTACCACGTAGCCTTGATTAAAGGCACCGATGTTGACCAGCCACGTAACCTGGCGAAGTCAGTGACCGTTGAGTAAGATTTAGTCACGCTTTAAAGCACATCAATCCGGTATGTTCTTCAAAAAACATACCGGATTTTTTATGGGCAAAATTATTGCCAGGATAAATTATTCATTTCCTTGCCTGGATAGTGGCTTGATTTTCACTTCTTCATCAGGAGTCGATTTATTGGATAATGTGGCTTGTAATTGATTGTTATCCAACTGATCGCACCATTTTGCTACCACAATAGTGGCAACGCCATTACCGACTAAATTCGTTAACGCGCGGGCTTCTGACATAAAGCGGTCAATACCCAGAATCAGGGCCAGTCCGGCCAAGGGTAAATGTCCTATCGTAGAGATACTGGCTGCCAGGACAATAAAGCCACTGCCGGTGACTCCCGCTGCGCCTTTTGAAGAGAGTAAGAGTACGACTAGCAAGGTTACCTGGTGAATAATATCCATCTGGGTATTGGTGGCCTGTGCGATAAAGATCGCTGCCATGGTCAGATAAATAGAGGTACCGTCCAAGTTAAATGAGTAACCCGTTGGAATAACCAGGCCAACCACAGACTTATTACATCCTGCTTTTTCCATCTTTTCTAGCATGCGTGGTAACACCGATTCTGAAGATGATGTTCCCAGTACGATAAGTAACTCTTCTTTGATATAGCGAATAAATTTGAAGATATTGAAACCATTATATCTCGCGATAGAACCAAGAATGACCACGACAAACAGGATACAAGTCATATAGAAGCAAATAATCAGCTGGCCCAGTTGTACTAAGCTACCTACCCCATATTTACCTATCGTAAAGGCCATTGCACCAAACGCACCAATAGGCGCCAGGCGCATAATCATATTGATGATACCGAAGATAACACGAGAGAAACTCTCGATAACATTGAAGATAAGCTGACCTTTTTCACCCAGATGATGCAGAGCGAAGCCAAACAGAACAGCAAACATTAGTACTTGTAAAATATTGCCGCTGGCAAAAGCACCAATGACACTACCGGGAATAATATCGAGTAAGAAAGGGATGATCCCTTGTTGAGAGGCTTGTTCTGCGTAAACGGCTACGGCTTTAGCATCCAGGGTTGTGGGGTCGATATTCATCCCAGCACCTGGTTTTACGACGTTAACTATGACTAACCCAATGATTAATGCGATAGTACTGACTATCTCGAAATAGAGCAACGCCATACCGCCCGTCTTGCCAACCGCTTTCATACTTTCCATACCCGCAATACCTGTTACGACAGTACAGAAAATCACCGGGGCAATAATCATTTTAATTAATTTAACAAATCCATCGCCCAGAGGTTTCATTTGGCTACCGAGATCCGGATAAAAATGGCCTAACAGAATACCCAGTGTAATCGCTATTAGTACCTGAAAATAAAGCGTTTTGAAGAATGCTGTTTTCATAACAATGTCCTTTAGATCAATACACGACAGCTTGTCGTTTTGCTCTCTGTGGTGACTGCAAACAAGACCACAATAACAATATGGTTAATTGTTTGTTGTATTAGATTGTGTTTTTAATATGAAAATCAGAACTGAAACGCTTCAAATGAAAGTAACAAAAGCAATAGAGCCAGATTAACTAAGCCACTTACGCCTGCAACGAGCTGTTCTCAGGCATCCGGGATACCAGAAAGTGTTAACTGGTTAATTCAGTAAATGGGTGAATTACAAATTTTATATTGATATAAGCCTTAATTTTTATTGTTAATTGTATTCATAGAATGACGTGATCATCCCAATAATAGTCTTAATTATCTAGAGCTATTAACTCAATAAATAAATCCTGTAACCAGGTAGAGGATGGTATTTTAATCATCAGCCTGAGATTTAATATATTATCATCTGTTAAAAATAGTCTATAAAAAAACGCTGATAAAATAAAATATATTAAAAATGTAAACGGAAGGGTTTTAGTGACTTTTGAAAGGATTCAGGTTGTTTTATATAAAGATACGTTGAGTTTTTATAGATAAATTCCAGAAATTTCTTCATGAATACCCGTTGTATTTATTTATCTGCACTGGCGAATACTTCGACGTGTAAGACGCTTTCTACAACAGGTTTTCCGGATGACAGGCAGGAACAGATAAATCAAATAAAATGAGTTTCTGTATAAACTCTATCAGTGAGTGAGATGATATTAAAACCGCTAGCCATAATATTTTTCACTTCACTGGTTCCATTTACCCACTGTGAGCTTACTGCGGGAGCAACTGAGATAAGGGTATGACCTAATCTTTGTTGGCTCAGAGTATGTGCATGCCCGGTTCCTAAAAAATGGATTGGATAATCCCGGCAGAGTGTTAGTAAGGCTTGTGGATTACGTAGCTTGCAGGAATCAACCAGCGGAGTCCCTACTGAGAGCGGGTGGTGATGCATAAATAAGGCAACTTTCTGATCTTGTACTGCTGTAAGTGAGGCGGTTAAGCGTAAAATCTCACTATCAGAGATAGAACCATAGTCTTCACCTCTGACGACGGTATCCAGGCTGGATAAGTACCATGTGCTATTGGAAAAAGATTCAATGTCCCTCAGTTTGTTACGAGCGGATGAGCAGGACAGTAATGTTTCATGATTATCATGATTCCCCGGCATTACTGAATAGGGTAAATCGAGACTCTCCATTCCATCAAAAAAGAATCGGTAAGAACCCACTTGTCCTTCATGTGAAATATCACCCGTAACCACAATACCGTCTATCTTTAACTCGGCTTTGCGTTGTTGGATAAAACGGATGGCAGCAGTGAAATGGTTATCATACTGATTGTTATTTTGTGATGATAAATGCAGGTCTGTGAGTTGAAGAATACGCATGGGAAAAACCTTTATATGGTGAAATATCTTAATGATATTTCTATGGTTTATCCCATTTCGGCATGACAAACGTTCAATTAACGCTTTTCTGCATTAACTCTCTTCTGAGTCAGGCGTAATCACTTTAACAGAGCCATTCCGGCAATAGGTTAAATAGTCTTCGGCCAGCGGGCTGTCACTGATCAGGACATCAAATTTTGACAACGGACCGATGCTGGCGGGGGCGACTTCATCAAACAGGGCATGGCGTGCCAGCAGGACCTTACGTAATCCGCGCTCCATCGCTTTATGTTTGGTGGCGAGGTCATCAGGGTTAAACCAGCTAACACCAAAGTTCTTATGAACACCACTGGCTGAGATAAACACTTTACGTGGGTTAAGTGAGTCCAGCGCTGACGGATTATTATTGTCATAGAAGGCGTCACTTTTAGCGCGATAAGTTCCACCGCAGAGAATTGGTGTCGCATTAGGTTTTTCATTCAGCGCCATAAACACCCGGTGTGAGTAACAAATACCGGTAAAGGTAATGTCATCGGGGATCATGCTGATAACCAGCGGCATTTCCGGGCCATTATCAAAAAAAATCAGGTCGTTTTCACGTACCAGCCCTGCCGCCAGAATCGCGATAGATAAATCGTCCCGGTGATGGGGCTTTCGGGCCGCTTCTGGAGTCGGGTTTGCTATCGCTGGCTTGTTCACCATGACGATATAGCCGCCGAGTAATGTCAGAGGTAAGGGTTCATCGTCCTGACTGAAATCCCGACGAATAGTCATTACAGAGACTTCGAGCATCCGGGCGGCATCTTTAAGATGGATACGGTCGGTTTTTTTCAGTAGTTCCATCAGACGGCGGATCCGCTCTTTCTTCTTAGTCTCCATTCATCCTTTTCCTCTGCGCCAAGGTGTATATCTGTTTCTAAAGTGACATTTTGTGTTTTTTAGAACATCACATGATGATATCACTATACTGCTGGTTAGCTGGAATTGAAAGTGCGTTCGCTCACGTTGTTATAATTATAATCATTTATATTTCATATGATTGTGGTTTTTTTTAAGCACTTTAAAGCAACCAAAGGTAGCGTTTTTGTTTAATAAAAAAATAACATAAACGATCCTTAAGTCGCGATCACAGTCACAAATGATACTTTTGAAACATGATAATGTTACTAAAATATCATTATCGTGCGACAGTTTTCGAGAGGTAGTAAAATGGATATCGCGGTTATCGGCTCCAACATGGTTGATCTCATTACCTATATCAACCAGATGCCTAAAGAAGGCGAAACGCTGGAAGCGCCAGCGTTCAAAATTGGCTGTGGCGGTAAAGGTGCGAACCAGGCTGTTGCGGCTGCAAAGCTTAATTCCAAGGTTATGATGCTGACCAAAGTTGGCGACGATATCTTTGCCGATAACACCATCCGTAATCTGGAGTCCTGGGGTATCAATACCACTTACGTTGAGAAAGTCCCTTGTACCAGTAGCGGCGTGGCGCCGATATTTGTTAACGCCAGCTCCAATAATAGTATTTTAATTATTAAAGGTGCGAATAAATTCCTTTCTCCGGAAGATATCGACCGTGCTGCGGAAGACCTGAAAAAATGTCAGCTGATCGTTTTACAGCTGGAAATTCAGCTGGAAACGGTTTATCACGCGATAGAGTTTGGTAAAAAACACGGTATTAAAGTGTTATTAAATCCAGCACCGGCATTACGTGAATTGGATATGAGCTACGCCTGTAAATGTGACTTCTTTGTGCCGAATGAAACAGAGCTGGAAATATTAACCGGCATGCCAGTAAATACTTATGAGAATATTTGTGCAGCAGCACGCTCATTAGTTGATAAAGGGCTGAATAATATCATTGTCACTATGGGTGAAAAAGGCGCTCTCTGGCTGAGCCGTGAGAAGCAAGTGCATGTTCCCGCATTTAAAGTGAATGCTGTTGATACCAGTGGGGCTGGCGATGCCTTTATTGGTTGCTTTGTACATTATTATGTTCAGGGCGGTGATGTTGAAGCCGCGATGAAAAAAGCCGTACTCTTTGCCGCATTCAGCGTTATGGGCAAAGGCACACAATCATCTTACCCAAGCATCGAACAATTTAATGAATATCTCGCGTTAAACGAGTAATTAATTACCAACCCTACATTATATATCCTGAGTGATTCAAGTTGCTTTCGGGCAGCTTGATAGATAATGGGTATAACACTATAAAAGGTAGCACTATGAATAATAAAAAAATCATTCAGATGCCAGATGGCTATCTGAACAACACGCCACTGTTCCAGTTTATTTTATTATCCTGTTTATTCCCATTGTGGGGATGTGCAGCTGCATTAAATGATATTCTTATTACACAGTTTAAAAGTGTATTTGAATTAAGTAATTTTGCTTCTGCTTTAGTGCAAAGTGCCTTTTATGGCGGCTATTTTTTAATTGCTATTCCAGCCTCTTTAGTGATTAAGAAAACCAGTTATAAAACGGCGATATTAATTGGCTTGATGCTCTATATCGTCGGCTGTACCCTCTTTTTCCCGGCATCGCATATGGCGACCTATACCATGTTCCTTGCCGCCATTTTTGCGATAGCCATTGGCCTGAGCTTCTTAGAAACAGCCGCCAATACCTATAGCTCGATGATTGGTCCAAAAGCCTCTGCAACATTGCGTCTGAATATCAGCCAGACCTTTTACCCGATTGGCGCTATCGCCGGTATTCTGCTGGGTAAATATCTGGTCTTCTCCGAAGGTGATAGTCTGGAAAAACAGATGGCAGGCATGACAGCAGAGCAGCTCCACGATTTTAAAGTGCTGATGCTGGAAAATACGCTCGAACCTTATAAATACATGATCATGGTATTAGTGGTGGTGATGGTGCTGTTCCTGCTGGTTCGCTTCCCGACCTGCAAAGTTGAGCAGACTGTGACCCACAAACGCCCATCCGCTATGGATACTCTGCGCTATCTGGCAGGTAATGCCCGTTTCCGTCGTGGAGTCATTGCTCAGTTCTTATATGTGGGTATGCAGGTCGCTGTCTGGTCATTCACTATTCGCCTGGCGCTGGAGTTAGGTGATATTAACGAACGTGATGCCTCCAACTTTATGGTTTATAGCTTTGCCTGCTTCTTTATTGGTAAGTTTATCGCCAACATTTTGATGACGCGCTTTAATGCCGAAAAAGTCCTGATCGCCTATTCCGTTATTGGTGCCGTATTCCTTGCCTATGTGGCACTGGTGCCTAACTTTAGTGTGGTATATGTCGCAGTCCTGGTCAGTGTATTGTTTGGGCCTTGCTGGGCAACAATTTATGCCGGTACGCTGAATACAGTTGATAATGAACATACTGAGATGGCGGGTGCAGTGATTGTGATGGCCATTGTTGGTGCCGCTGTCGTTCCTGTCGTCCAGGGCTATATTGCGGATGTGTTCCACTCACTACAGCTTTCATTCCTGGTTTCGATGCTGTGTTTTGTCTTTGTTGGCATCTACTTCTGGCGCGAAAGTAAAGTCAGTCAGACTTTGGTTGAAGCAACAGAATCCTAAGGAGAACGATGATGACCACACGTATTTCCCTTTGGCGGGCAGGTTTTAGTGAGTATCCCCGCACTGTGCTGGAAAATGAAGACTTTAAGGTCAGCGCATTTTGTTATGCCAGTGGCGTTGAGGCGCTTCGCATACAAAATAGTCGCGGTGAATTAGTTATTCTGCCCTGGATGGGGCAGATGATTTGGGATGCGCAGTTTGACGGTCACGACCTGACGATGCGTAATATGTTTAAACAACCCAAACCGACAAGCGAAGTGGTGGGAACCTATGGCTGCTTCGCGTTTCACTCTGGTCTGTTAGCGAACGGTTGCCCGTCTCCAGAAGATACGCACCCTCTGCATGGTGAAATGGCTTGTGCAGCAATGGATGAAGCCTGGCTGGAGCTTGACGGTGATGCGTTGAGTCTCTGTGGCAACTATGAATACGTGATGGGATTCGGGCACCATTACCAGGCCTCTCCTAAAGTCGTGATGCATAAAGCCAGTAGTCTGTTTGATATTCAGATGACCGTGAAGAACCTGGCGTCTGTTGCCATGCCGCTACAGTATATGTGTCATATGAATTATGCCTATGTGGCTGATGCGACCTTCCAGCAGAATATTCCTGACGAGGCGCTGAAACTGCGTGAGTCGATTCCGGCCCATGTGAAGCCAACCGAGCAGTGGCTGGCGTTTAATCAGCAACTGTTACAGGGAGAGGCGAGCGCCGGAACCTTGAATCAGCCTGGTTTTTACGATCCGGAGATAGTCTTTTTTGCTGATAAGTTAGATGCCTACACCGATAAGCCAGAGTTCAGCATGGTGGCGCCTGACGGCACGACCTTTATCACTCGATTCTCAAGTGAGGAGCTGAACTACGTCACCCGCTGGATCCTCTATAACGGTGACCAACAGGTGGCGGCATTTGCCTTGCCTGCGACTTGCCGGCCAGAAGGGTATTTGGCTGCCGAGCGTAACGGGACTTTGCTCCAGCTTGCACCTCAGCAAACCCGGACCTTTAGTGTTACGACCGGCATTGCCTGATTTATTTATCACTCTGAGTATTCAAGAATGCCGCAATAGATAATATTGCGGCTTTTTTTACTGCCAGTCGCCCGAAAGGTTAAAAACGCTCGAAACGATAGGGTGTCGGGTCGATCAGTGGTGAATGCTCACAAACCAGATCGGCTGCCAGCTGTCCGGCTGCGGGTGAGGTACCAAAACCATGTCCGGAAAAACCGGTTGCCAGCGTCAGACCCGGCAGCTTCGCGACCGGACCAATCACCGGGTTGGAATCCGGCGTAACGTCGATGACACCAGCCCAGGCTTCAGCAATTTCCGCTTTGGCAAAAACCGGCCATGCTGCCCTGAGATTCTTTAACGCCTCCTGATTCAGTCCGGTATTTACCGGGGGATCCATGGTCCGCACGCTTTCGAATGGTGAATGGCTATTTGCCCGCCAGCGCCGCGCCAGCATCAGGTCACGGACAAATGGCATACCCATTTTAATCCGCAGAAAATCGCGCTGCGCGCGTAACTGCGGCAGAAAGCGCATCCCCAGCAGCAGATGATCGAGCGTCAGCGAAGCATCCAGGGCACCGCGCTGGGTGATAATAAAACCGCCATCGATATGCTTACGGAAGGAAAAATCGGGTGCACCAACGGCTATATCCGTTGGTCCGCTCATCGGCTTGGTACGCAGTACCGAGCAGACCAGGGGGAGTGTTGGCAGCGAGATGCCAAGATTCCCCAGCAGGCGTCTTGACCAAATACCTCCCGCCAGCAGTACCCTTTCACAGCGTATTTCTCCCCGTTCAGTTACGACGCCGCTCACTTTCCCGGCAGCCGTACTCAGTGTACGCACTGCGCAGTGCTCGATAATCACGGCACCTTTAGCCATCGCCGCACGAGCAATAGCACTGGCTGCCAGCGTCGGTTCAGCCCGTCCGTCGGAGGGGGTGAAAATCCCCCCTTTCCACTGACCGACACCTCCCGGGACTTGCCCGGCAATTTGCTGTGCGCTGAGCAGGCGGGAATCCAGCCCCAGGTGACTAATCGAATTTAGCCAGCCTTCGTACATCGCCATCTGTTCATCGCTGCGTGCTGCAAACATAATGCCTGCCTGGCGATAGCCGACATCGCTGCCAGTACGTGCTGCCATGCCTGCCCATATTTGGTCAGACGTCTGTGCCAGCGGGATATCTTCAGCCAGCCGGCTGGTTTTTCTCACCCAGCCGAGGTTACGGGAAGACTGTTCACCCGCAATACGGCCTTTTTCTAGCACTACCACCGGAATATTTCGCTCCGCCAGCGTTAACGCTGCGGTGAGCCCCACAATACCTCCACCAATAATCACTACTGTAGTAGCAGACGGGAGATTCACAGACGTTTGTACCGGCGTTATCGCAGGAGCCATCTCTACCACCTTCTTATGCTGAGTAGAATTACAGAGAAAGATTAATCTTTTCAACGCTGGCAGTTGAAGCACCTCGATAAGCCGTGACCTCTAGCTCTACCTTATAAACGGTGGATCCTAGCGGTGGGCAGGTCGCCGTTAAGGCCGGATCGACGCCACGGAATTTTTCACCAACAATCGCCATTACCGTATGTATATCGGCAGGATCCTGGATAAAGACGCGGGTACAAATGACATCAGCAAGGCTGGAGTCAACGGCGACCAGTGCCTGTTCGATATTGGTAAATACCTGCTGCGTCTGTTCTGCAATATCCTCGGGGATCTCTTTAGTCTCTGGGTTGCGTCCGGCGGTATTGGATACGTAGATCCAGTTATCTACCGCGACAACCCGCGAGTAACTGGCTTTTTCTTCGAAGATAGATCCGGTTTTTACTTTAATAATGTGGGTCATTTTTTTATTCCATTCAGGTGAATATATCAGGGGTAAAAAGAGAGTTAACTGAGCGCTGGGCTATCCCACAGGTTCAACTTGACGCCAATGCCGTTGGCTAGCGCATTGCGATAGATAACCGTGCCCCATGCCACATCTTCAACCGGCATACCACCGACCGACATAATGATAATTTCTTCGTCGTTTTGACGACCGGGAGCGTCCCCGGCGATGATTTTACCGATATCTTCCAACTGCTCTGGAACCAGCTGCCCTGCGGCTAACATGTCCATAAAACGCACGCCGATAACGGGAATGGTGTGATGGGCGGGTTTAGGAACTTCCTCGTACCAGGCGTGATACAGGCCTGTGTTATCCAGTACCTTGCGTACTTCAGGCTGTTCCATACCTTCATCGATATTGCACAGGGCAGGCATTGCCAGAAACGCACCAGGCTTCACCCATTCACGTTTAACGATAGGGTAGGTTGTCGGATCACCCACCTCGCCCGAACTGCAGTAGGTGACAATATCGGAACCGCGTACCACCTCTTCCAGAGTGTCAACGACCTCTACGCGCGTGATTTGTGGCCAGGTAGCGCTAACCCAGGAGATAAAATTATCCAGGCTGTGTTGCCCACGTCCTTTCACTTTGATGGTATCAATCAGCGGACAGACGGCGAGGAACGCAGCGACGGCAGTTTTGCCCATCACGCCAGGTCCCAGCAGGCCTATTACTTTGGCGTCTCTGCGAGCCAGGTGCCTGGCACCCACGCCAGGCACGGCACCGGTACGATAGGCAGAAAGCAGGTTAGCGGACATATGCGCCAGTGGAGCCCCGGTATCGGCATCATTGAGCGTGAACATCAAAATTGAGCGTGGTAGTCCCTTTTGTCGGTTAGCGATATTGGAACCGTACCACTTCACCCCTGCGGTACAAAAGCTGCCGCCGAGATAGGCGGGCATCGCCATCAGACGGCGGTCTGCCGTTGGTTTTGGCATGGTTGGGAATGGGGAGTTTTCAGGAAAGGTCACCATAGCACCGTGGGAGTCATTGTTGGCTCCAGCCATACGATAATCACCCTGATAGAGCAGGGCGAACATCTCCTCCATGGTATCCACACAGCTTGCCATATCGGTCACTCCGGCACGGATCATGTCCTGCTCGGAAAGGTAGAGAAAATCAATTTTGGTGTTCTCGGTCATATCGGTCGCCTCAAAAAAACAGGTGGTAGCGCAGGAATTGCTTTTATCAATATCGTGCGGCTACCAGGGCTGTATTGAATATTTGCGACACGGACAGAAAAGCGCCAAAACGGAAGTGGCACCCCGATTGCATAGACAGGTCACTATCATTGCTCTGTGGAAACGGCTTATGTCACACGATTTTATTTGCGGCCAGAAGGCTTTTATTCATCCTGAACAGCCATGGTTTGTGCTGAGTGCGGCGCATCAATATTCGCAAATGGCTTCCAGCCATCCGGCGATTGCGCATTTCTACAGTTTTGATGTTGCGCACACTGCCAGTCTGACGCTGGCTATCCCGGACGGTTGCGTGGATATTGTGTTTGACTGTGATGCCACAAAGCCAGTGGCTCGGGTGTGTGGCACTACGCTTACAGCGCGTAGTGCGCAGCTTATCTGCGATCATCGATACTTTGGCGTGCGCTTTGCGCCTGGGGTGGTTCCGGACTTTCTCGACCTGATGGCGGAGGAATTGACGGATCGGGAGTTTAATTTTCTCGATGTGGTGCCAGATGCCCGGCTGGTTTGTGAGCAGATCCTACGTCATTCACAGTTCTCAATGCAGATAGAACTATTTAATCAGTACTTTACCGCTAGGTTGGTGCGCAGAACCTCCACGATTACTGGACTGGTTATTCAGACTATCCTGCAACAAAAAGGCAATGTTCGTATTGAACAACTGGAGGCGTTGACCGGTTATACCTGCCGCACTATTCAGCGTCAGTTCAGGCAGGATACGGGGATGTCACCGAAAACCTTTGGCCGTATTATGCGCTGTCAGGCTGCGGTGAATACCTTACATCAGCAGGATACCGTGTCATTTTCTGACCTCGCGTTGGATCTTGGTTTTAGCGACCAATCTCACTTCCTGCGTGAGTTCAAAAAGCTCGTCAGCACCACGCCTCTGGACTATCAGCGTCGAACACAGCATGAATCTTACCATGAGCGGATCCGCCACCATTGAGTCTCTGTTGTTAGTAGCATGTTAGAGAAAAGTAGCACTGAAATGGTGCGTCTGTTGCACTGCTGTACTGTCCGATTTTTTCTATCACCATCTTTGTTGCTGAGAAATGATGCATACCAGTTTCCTGGCTCAGAAAGGCTCTTCTCTGAGCTCGATTTTACTCTGCAATAAGGCACTGGTGATGAACAACTCAAGTGGTTTGCGAAAAAATACCCTGGGACTTTCTTCCTTGGTCTTCTTTGTTGTGGCTGCAGCGTCGCCCCTTACCGGGGTCGTCGGCGGGCTGCCTGTGGCGATTTCAACCGGTAACGGGGGAGGAATACCAGTAATTTATCTCATTGCCTGCCTGATCCTGATGCTCTTTTCAGTCGGCTATCTGGCCATGAGCCGCTATGTCACCGATGCCGGCGCGTTTTATGCCTACATCTCGAAGGGACTAGGTGAAAGCTGGGGAGCTTCTGCTTCAATGTTAGCGTTACTGGCTTATTTCTCGGTACAGACGGCGATTATGGCGATGCTGGGCTTCTTCAGTGGTCTGTTCCTTGAGCAACATTTGGCCGTCAGCATTCCTTGGTGGGCACTGAGTATGCTGTTTGTGGTGGTTGCCTGGGTGCTGGGAATTAAGCGGGTTGAGGTTGGCGGGAAGCTGCTGGGGATTCTGATGCTCGCTGAGGTAGCGATTGTGCTGCTGATCGACGTAATGATTCTGCTGAAAAATAGTGGCCCGCTGACCTTCAGTTCATTTGAACCTTCGATATTTATGCACGGCAATCTTGGCATCGCTTTTGTGTTCTCTATCGCCTCATTTATTGGTTTTGAGTCCACTGCTATTTATGCTGAGGAGTGCCGCGAGCCCAAAAAAACCATTCCTCGCGCCACTATTTGTGCGCTGGTGATTATTACCGCCTTCTTCTGTTTTACCAGCTGGTCTTTTGTGCAAGTTTACGGCGTTGAGGGGATAGCTGAGGTTGCGAGTAAAGATCCCGGTAATTTTGTCTTTGAGATAACCCGCCAGTTTGTTGGCCAGTGGGCGGTTGAAACCATGTCTGTTCTGCTTATCACCAGTTTGTTTGCTGCTACACTCGCCTTCCATAATAATATTTCACGCTATATCTACAGCATCAGCCGCGACGGTTTGATCTGGAAAGCGCTGTCAGAGACGCATCCAACTAACGGTACGCCGCACAAAGCCAGTCATATTCACAGTGTGATTTTACTACTACTTCTGGCGGGTATGGGTATCACCAATTTGGATCCTATGGTGCATATTTTTGCCTTCGGTTCAGCCATTGCTACCTTGTCTATTCTGATGCTGCAAGTGGGTGTTTCTGCTGCGGTGATTATCTTTTTCCGTTATCGCATTCAGCATAATAACAGTGGCTGGAAGGTATTCTGGGCACCTCTGCTGGCAATCATTTTTATGCTAATAGCCATTGTTTTAGTTATCAGTAATTTGCCGATGATTAGTGGCAGTGATTCGGCATTAATTAAGTTTATTCCGTTGTTCATTACCGCCTGTGCCTGTGCCGGCTATGTACTGTCGGGGAGACGCCGTATAGTGTTCTCAGAATAAATGTGGTTTCATTGTAAAAAATCCGCAATAGATAATATTGCGGATTTTTTATGTCAAAGATTTAGCTCGTTATCGTCTTCGCCAGATAAACCCATACTGGCGCGGCAATAATAAAGCCAATCACTGAAACAGCTAAAGAGGAAGTACCGGTTCGGGTATAAACCTGGTAACTACTTGAGATAATAATGCCTGAGAATGCTGGCGGTAAGGCAACACTGAGTACCAACATTTGCAGGATATGTGAGTCGAGACCACACGCCCACCCGGCCAGAAGAAAGACTCCGGGCATCAGGATCAGTTTGAAGAAGGTATTGTAAGCAACCTCAGCATCCAGTTCTATCTTATAGGCTGACAAGGTTAAGCCTGCGGCAAAAACGGCAACGCTTGAGTTTGCTTTTGCCAGTAGCACAAAAGTCGGATCCACTTCAGGCGGTACTTTTATACCAATCAAAACTAAAATAACCGCCAGTACAGGAGCCCAGACTACGGGTTCTTTGATGACGGAAAGCAGCGTGCTACTCGTTGATGCAGAATCTGGAGATTTTGTTTTATTACCCGCATTCAGTAAATATAAACCTAATGGAATAGTAATAGCGTTAACCACGATGGCGACAATCGCAATAACTAAACCGGTTTCAACCCCGGTGCCATAAAGCGGGTCCAGGATAGCGAAACCTAAAAAACCTATTGTTGGTGAACCGGCAATCAAGGCACAGACCGCTGCCTCTGCTTTGGTTCTTTTAAAAAACCACTGCAGGGTAAAATAGGAAACCATAAACAATCCTACTAACCCGACAAAACTTATCACGCCCAGAGTCGCGTTCTGCGCTAACATTTCGCGGTCTGCTCGTACTATTGAGATAAATAATGCAGCAGGCAGAGCAAAGTTTAAAACCAGTTTATTGAAAATCCTTGCCTGATCTGACTTAAATTCATTGGTTCTTCCAGAGATATAACCAATTAGCATGATAACAATTATTGGAATAAGATCTGAGACGAGCATCTTTGATATAAATTGTTCCATTCGTGAATCCTTTATCTATGGATACATAGAAGTATCATGAATTCATGATAGTAAAAAAATGATTAAATATTTTATTGCTGGATTATCTGCCGCCACCGGAAGTGGCGACAGGGAGTGATTATTATTATTTTACAACCGGACACCGCGCTGCACGCAACGAATTCATCAATCTGTCATCAACATCAAGATGTCCCTGAACCAATGCTGGTGGTGTTAATGCCAGCCATTGATTTAGTGAGATATCACGATAATCAGCGCGATTGAAAACATTCAATACATGAACCGTTTCGGTACCGGTGTTTTCGATATAGTGAGCAAGGTTTTTAGGGACATAGCCCACATCACCGGCGGTATAATCGAATGTTCTGGCATTAGCGACTGAGTTGAACACGGTCATACGGGCTTGCCCGGTCAAATAATACTGAATTTCATCTGAGTCAGGGTGCCAGTGGATCTCTCTCATGCCACCGGGTTCGATTTCAATCATCAGCATTGCCATGCTTGTGACATTAAAGTTTTTTACATCAATAACTTTAGTCGTTCCGCCCGGCCATTGCGTTGCAGGAATATCTTTGCCACGGAAAACATATTTTCCGGTCATTTGCGCCGCACCCAGTTCTTTTCTTACTTGTTCGATATCCTGTGGTACAGGCTGTCTGAATATATATTTTTCTTTGGCTGGGATGTTATCAAAGGCGCTTTCTGGCACACCAAAGTTTTTCGCTAACACTTCTTTTGGCGTATGGGCGAATAGTTCAGTAACCAGTAATGTCTCATTCTCAGAGAAATTACCATCATTAAATATGAGGACAAACTCAGTCCCTTCATCCAATCCTTGAATGGCATGAGGGAAACCGGCGGGAGCAAACCAGAGATCCCCGACCTCTAAATCTTCAACCAGCGTATTACGTTGATCGTCGACCAGATAAAAACGGACACGTCCTTGGGTAACATAAGCCCATTCCGCTTCTTTATGCCAGTGGAGTTCACGTACTACACCCGGCCCTAAGCGCATATTGACGATGGCCAGTTCTTCAAGAGCAGGACACTCTCGAACGGTAACTTCTCGGGCCCAGCCTCCATCTTCTAAACGGTTATGCGCCATTGAGAATGGGAATTTCAGGTTAGGCATACCACCGTTATCTGTTACCGGTGGAAGTAGAATATTAGGATTCATTTTATCCAGGGCAATATTACGTGGGCCTGGATCATCAGCGCCGTGAGAGCCACGGATGGGTTGCGGTGCAGAGGCGTCAGTCATATCAATACTCCATATGAAAAGTAAAAAAATAACAACATTTTCACTTTAGCAGAGAAAGATAATTATATTTCTTTATTTTTGTTTAACTGTGCACCGAACCACTTAAGCGTTAATTAAATTCTTTAGTAAGTTATATTCTATTCATTTATCTTATATATTAAATTCTAACGGGAATGTAACGCCCCAGATGCAAAGTCTGGAGCGTATTTTTCAGTTATTTATGCAGTGTTAATCCTTTCAGAACTTTATCGACATCTTTCTTCAGTCCCTGAATGGCAATTCCGACAAAGTCCATATCTTCGACATTTTCAGCCTTAAAGACCTCACGATTTGCCTCATCGTGGCCGGTAGCAAACATGGCATAGATATAGGGAATCACGCATAACTCTCGTTCCAGTCCCTTACGATGCACTTTTTGTAACTCATCCCGACTGGCTTCAAAAACCAGCATTGGCTGGCCAGAAATACAACCATACTGGCGTTCCAGGGAATCAATATAGGGCTGCCCGATAATCTCCGGGACAGCAGCAGCAATCCCTGTTGCCAGAAAGGCGACGACATTGAGTCGCTGCCAGGTCGGTAAGTCATTACGTACAATAAAGGCTATTTTGGTATCAAACATGATGAAGTATCTCTGATGATGTCTGTTGAGGCTGACATCATCAGAAATTACCGCTATCTCAGTCTAGAATGTTTGTGCAACGTCGCTGATAGGCGGCTGGGCTTAATCTGTATGCACGCTGGAACCAGCGTCCCATATGGCTTTGGTCTGAAAATCCAACTTGATCAGCCACCAGGGCAGGCTCGATACCTTTTGACAGTAAAATACGGGCAGTACGCAGTCTGAGGCGGACCAGATAAGCATGAGGGGAGAGCCCGTAATGCTTTTTAAACTGCCGGCTTAATCTGAAACGGTCGATACCTAATTGATGAGAGAGCTCATCGAGCCCCATATCTGAAGCGATATTTTCATGTAAATAGTCTCTTAACTTTTCTATCTGCCGCGGTGAATCACTGAATATTGACTGTGGTTTTTGAATGATGTGGCGGGAAAGCAGAGTCAGCAGATTATCTAACCCTTGATCTCGCGCCAGACGTCCTTCCTGCTGATGAAGGGCAAAAAAGGCCTGCTGTATGGCTGAAATTAACAGCGGATCGTCAGTCAGGGTATGACTGAAGGCTGACTCTATTTTGGAAATATCCCCCAAACCGCGGCGCTGCATCATGGTGGATACCCAGTCCTGGGGTAGATAAAGCATCATATAGGTAAAGCCATTATCATCAATGGCGTGGCCATCATGTACCGCACCAGGTTCAATCAGCATCGCTCTGCCAGGGGTGCTGGTATGTAAAAACCGGTGACAGTTAAAGCGCTGTAAACCCTGAACGGTGACGCCTACCAGTAACTCATCGTGGTCATGGGCATCATAGGCATGCCCACGGAAATGGGCGTTGATACTTTCAATACCTGTTTCATCATTACGCCGCAGATCCAGCCAGTCCTGGTTCAGTGGATCTTTTTGTGACGTCATTTTGAAATACTCCAATTCTTTAAGTTATTAATTTATTTAATTAAATAAATTTAAATCCCATCTTTTTTCTGTGGATATGGTGTAGATTGTTACTTTTCTATTTCCAAGTCATAAAACTGTCATAAAACGTACATATAGTTGTCACTGAACTGTCCTACTTTCTATCCTGTATTCAACTTAACAATATCTTACGAACATCTGGCAGGAGACATTATGAACGTTATCCGTACTACTGTCGCAACGGTTGTTACCGCGGCGCTGGCCATGAGCTCTACCGCAGCATTTGC
>Ga0302347_1001339_pt1 | contig 30092 bp, 24 predicted proteins | sample PhyWR1_FD_202178 | JGI IMG/M metagenome (GOLD analysis project Ga0302347, IMG submission 202178) | Leaf surface microbial communities from wheat plants in UC Gill Tract Community Farm, Albany, California, United States - DLSL W.R1 (v2)... | ecosystem: Host-associated > Plants > Phyllosphere >...
GGTTGCAGACTGACGCCCGGCGAGCCGGCACGCAATTTCAGGGTTAACAACGCGCCGCCTTCCTTGTGGTTGGCGAACAGCAGTTCGCCGCCGAAGGCACGCATCAACGTGTCACAGATCGCCAGGCCCAGCCCCAGGCCCTGGGTGCGGGTCTTGGTGGTGTAGAACGGCTCGCTGGCGCGGCCCAGGGCTTCCATGCAAAAGCCCGGGCCGTTGTCGCGAATGTACAGGTTGACGCCCTGTTCGGTGGTTTGGGCACTTAGCCACAGCTTGCGCGGCGGGCCTTTTTCAGTAAGGGCATCGAGGGCGTTGGCCAGCAGGTTGCCGAGCACCTGGCGCAAGCGGGTTTCGCCGGCCTGCACCCACAGGGTCGCTTCGGGTAAATCGCGGATCAACTCGACTTCCATCGAGCGCCGCCGCTTGGCCAGCAAGGCCAGCGCATCGTCCAGTGCCGGTTGCAGGGCCACGCTTTCCGGGGCATGCCGGTCGCGGCGGGCGAAGGCGCGCAAGTGCGCGATGATCGAGGCCATGCGCCCGGTCAGCTCGCTGATCAGCTTGAGGTTGCCCCGGGCATCGCTGGTGCGTTCGTGGTCGAGGAGGATCTCGGCGTTTTCCGCGTAGCTGCGAATCGCCGCCAGGGGCTGGTTGAGTTCGTGGCTGATACTCGCCGACATGGTGCCCAGCGCCGACAGCTTGCCGGCTTGCACCAGGTCATCCTGGGCGCGCACCAGTTCCTGCTGGGCGTGCTCGCGCTCCAACACTTCCTGTTTCAGGCGCCGGTTGAGGCCTTCGAGGTCGCTGGTGCGTTCGACCACGCGGGCTTCCAGCTCGCGTCGGGCCTTGGCTTCGAAGGCGATGCGGTCCAGGTAATGGCGGCGGCGCTGCATCATCAAGCCCAGCAACAGCATCAGCACCAGCAACGTGGCGCCACCGACGGCGACCACCGTGCGCACCGGGCGGTTGATCAGCGAGCGCGGCGCGAGGATTTCCACGTTCCAGCCGGTTTCGGCAATGGCGGTGGATTGGCGCAGCCAGGCCGTGGAACTCAGGGCCAGCGGCTGCGGGTCGCGGGTCGGGTAAGGCTGGATGGCAATGATGGCCTGGCGCTCTTCGGCGGTCAGCGGCCGCGTGGCGCGGAATCGCCATTGCGGGCGCGAGGTGAGGATCACCACGCCATTGTGGTCGGTCACCAACAATTGTTCCGGGGTATTGCCCCACAGGCTCTCGGTGTGGTCCAGGTCGACCTTGACCACCAGCACGCCGATGATGCGCGCGCCATCACGCACGGCCGCGGCGAAAAAATAGCCGCGCTTGGCCGAGGTGGTGCCCAGGCCGAAGAACCGCCCCAGGCGCCCGGCCATGGCCTCGCTGAAATACGGGCGGAACGAGAAATTGCGCCCGACGAAGCTGTCCTGTTTGTCCCAGTTGGACGCCGCCAGCGTCTTGCCGGTAGTGTCCATCAGGTACATCACCTCTACCCCGGCCTGGGCGGCGACGTCCTTGAGCAGCAGGTTGGCGCTGACAAGGTTGGTGCTCACCTGCGGCGCATCCAGCGCGGTGCGCAGGGCCGGCAAGTCACCGAGGATCTGCGGCAGTACCTCATAGCGGTGCAGCGTGCCCAGCAGGTTGGCGACGTACAGGTCGAGGGTCTGGCGGTTCTGCCCGGCCAGTTCGCTGCGGTAATAGCGCTCGGCCAGGTGCTCCAGCGGCCACAACAGCGGTGCCAGGCACAACGCCAGCAGGGCGAGGCTGCGCCAGCGGGGTCTTCGCGGAAGGGGTGGAGTCATGGGGTTCGTGCGCCTGTGGGTACAGGCGCATTATGCCTAGTGCTGCCCGGCAAGACACTCGCGCAATGCGTCTTGCCACTGCGGCTGGCTGACATGCCACTGCTGTTGCAGGCGGCTGCAGTCCAGGCGGGAGTTCAGCGGACGCTTGGCGGGCGTCGGGTAGGCGCTGGAGGGGATGGCTTCCAGCTCGGCGCAGGCTTTGCCTTCTGCGCGCAGGAGTTCGCCAATGGCTTGGGCAAAACCAAACCATGAGGTTTCCCCTTGGGCGGTCAGGTGATAGACGCCCCAGTCCCCGGTGGTACCGGCTTGCCAGCGTTCGATCAACACGCGCGTGCTGCTGGCAATGGTCCCGGCCCAGGTTGGCGCACCGATCTGGTCGGCGACGATGCGCATCTGCGGCTTCTCCTGCAACAGGCGTTGCATGGTCAGCAGGAAATTCTTGCCGTGGTTGGAGTAGACCCAACTGGTGCGCAGGATCAGGTACTCGCCGCCCACAGCAGCAATCGCCTGTTCACCGGCGAGTTTGCTCTGGCCATATACGCCCAAGGGGTTAGGCGTGTCGGCTTCGGTGTAGGGCGCCGACTTGCTGCCGTCGAACACGTAGTCGGTGGAGTAGTGGATCAACGGAACGCCCCGGGCCTTGGCTTCCTCTGCGAGGATGCCGGGGGCGATGGCGTTGATGGCAAAGGCGGCATCCGGCTCGCTTTCGGCCTGGTCGACGGCGGTGTGGGCGGCGGCGTTGATGATCAGGTCGGGGCGGTGGCTGCGCACCTGCTGGCGGATCTGGTCCGGGTTGGCCAGGTCCAGTTGGTCGCGGCCCAGGATGATGAGTTCGCCGAGGTCGTGGAGCTGCTGTTGCAGCGCTTGGGAGACTTGACCGTGAAGGCCGGTGATGAGGATTTTCAGTGGAGCCGTCATGGGAACAAGTCCGCGTTTCTCAGGCTTTTACCGATTTGATCCTTGGCAGATAGGATCGGTGGGCCGTCTAGCTGCCAATCGATATTGAGGTCTGAATCATCCCAGCGAATGCAACGCTCCGCTGAAGGGGTGTAGTAGTCCGTGGTTTTATACAGAAACTCGGCGTAGTCGCTGAGCACTACGAAGCCATGGGCAAAACCTGGCGGGATCCACAGTTGGCGGCTATTGCCTGCAGATAAGCGCACACTCGCCCACTTACCGAAAGCGGGTGAAGAGCGGCGGATATCGACCGCCACGTCCAACACCTCACCTGCCGTTACTCGTACCAGTTTGCCTTGCGCGTGTTCGATCTGGTAATGCAGGCCACGCAGCACGCCCTTTTGTGAGCGTGAGTGGTTGTCCTGTACAAATTGCTGTTCCAGCCCGGCGATTGTCGCAAAGTCCCGGGCGTTGAAGCTCTCATAGAAAAAACCGCGTTCATCGCCAAAAACCTTAGGCTCGATGATCAAAACACCGGGCAACTCAGTGGCGGATACATTCATATGGATTATCCCCTGCGAGGGTGAACAAGTATTGACCATAGCCGGTCTTGCCAAAATATTTGGCTCGTTCCAGCAGATACTCACGATTGATCCAGCGATTCTGATAAGCAATTTCTTCCAGGCACGCCACTTTCAGGCCCTGGCGGTGCTCAATGGTTTGCACATAAAGCGAGGCTTCCAACAGGCTGTCGTGGGTGCCGGTATCCAGCCAGGCGAAGCCCCGGCCGAAGCGTTCCACATGCAGGTCGCCACGCTTGAGGTAGGCGTTGTTGACGTCGGTAATCTCCAGCTCGCCACGGTGTGAGGGCTTGACCGCTTTGGCGATCTCAATCACGTCGTTATCGTAGAAATAAAGGCCGGTTACGGCATAGGGGGACTTCGGTTTGAGAGGTTTCTCTTCGATGGACAGGGCGCGTCCGTCTTTGTCGAAGTCGATCACGCCAAAACGCTCTGGGTCTTTGACCCAATAACCGAATACGGTCGCGCCGGATGGGCGTTTGGCGGCGGCACGCAGTTGCTCTCCGAAATACGAGCCATGAAAGATGTTGTCGCCCAGGATCAAGCAAACCGGATCATTACCGATGAACTCTTCACCAATGATAAAGGCCTGGGCCAACCCGTCCGGCGAGGGCTGTTCGGCATAGGTGAAGCGCACGCCAAACTGGCTGCCATCGCCTAGCAAATTGCGGTACTGCGGCAAATCCACAGGCGTGGAAATCACCAGGATGTCCTTGATTCCCGCGAGCATCAGCACCGATATCGGGTAGTAAATCATCGGTTTGTCATAGACGGGTAGCAGTTGCTTGGACACGCCCAAAGTAATGGGGTGCAAGCGAGTGCCGGAGCCACCCGCCAATACGATTCCCTTCATCATGCAATCAGATCCTTCATGTCGGTGTTGCCCAATCGTTCACCCTGATAACTGCCGTCCTGCACCCTGCGACACCATTCAAGGTTATCGAGGTACCACTGCACGGTCTTGCGCAGGCCGGTCTCGAAGGTTTCTTCGGGAACCCAGCCCAGTTCGCGCTGGATCTTGCCGGCATCGATCGCATAACGCTGGTCGTGGCCTGGGCGGTCTTTAACGAACGTGATCAGGTCTGTAAATTTTTCAACATCAGCCGGTCGTTGTGGTGCCAGCTCTTCCAACAACTCGCAGATACCTCGTACCACGTCGATGTTCTTTTGCTCGTTGTGACCGCCGATATTGTAGGTTTCGCCCACTGCACCTTCAGTCACCACTTTTAGCAGTGCACGTGCGTGGTCTTCGACGAACAGCCAATCGCGGACCTGCAAACCATCACCATAGACCGGTAATGGCTTACCTGCGAGGGCGTTGAGGATCACCAGCGGGATGAGCTTTTCGGGGAAGTGGAAAGGGCCGTAGTTGTTCGAACAGTTGGTCAGCAAGACCGGTAGGCCATATGTACGATGCCACGCGCGTACCAAGTGATCGGATGCCGCCTTGCTCGCCGAATAGGGTGAGCTGGGCGCGTAGGGCGTGGTTTCGGTGAAAAGATCGTCCACGCCGTGCAGGTCGCCATACACCTCGTCGGTGGAAATGTGATGGAAGCGGAAAGCGTTCCTGGCTGGCTCGGCGAGCTTCAGCCAATAGGCGCGCGTGGCCTCCAGCAGGCTGTAGGTACCGACGATATTGGTCTGGATAAAATCCGACGGGCCATCGATGGAACGGTCCACATGGGACTCGGCCGCCAGGTGCATGATCGCCTGGGGCTCGAAGCGCGCGAGCGCGGCGCTGACCGTGGCCTGGTCGATGATATCGGCCTGGACGAACTCATAGCGGCTGTTGGGCGCGATGCTGGTGAGCGACTCCAGGTTGCCGGCGTAAGTGAGTTTGTCCAGGTTGAGCACTTCGTGCTCGGTGTGTTGGATCAGATGGCGGATCAGGGCGGAGCCGATAAATCCTGCGCCGCCGGTGATGAGAATGCGCATGTCGGAGGGCCTTTTCCTAAGACGGACATTTAAGCGAGTGAAGCATAGCTTGAGTTGCACAGCAGGTTGGTGCAAGCGTGGTGTGTGTCGGGGGGTTGCCTAACTCACCTGAACAATGGCGATATACACCCCTGAAAAAAACCGAGGCCACCTCCCATGCTGCTCGCCACGCTGATCCACCGCGCCAGTCTACCCTGCCCGCAAGTCGGCCTCGATCAGGCGGCGCAACTGCTTGAGCAGCATTACGGCCTCACTGGCGCGTTGCAATCACTGGGCAGCCAGCAAGACCTCAACTACAAAGTCGACAGCGCCCGTGGCCGCTTTGTTCTGAAAATCTGCCGGGGCGACTATGCCGCCGTGGAGTTACAGGCCCAGCACGCTGCGCTCAACACGCTGCAGGCCGTGCGCGTGCCCAAGGTCATCCAGGCGTTGAACGGCGAAGAGCTGCTGACCCTGACGCTCGACGGCCAAACCCTGCACGTGCGGTTGCTGGACTATATCGACGGCCAGCCCCTGACTCATCTGCCTCACCTCGGTCGTGACGTGATCGCAGGCTTCGGCGAATTGTGCGGCCGCATGAGCCTGGCGCTGGCCGGCTTCACCCACCCGGGCCTGGACCGCACCCTGCAGTGGGACCCGCGCCATGCCCGCGAGCTGATCACCCACCTGCTGGCCACGTTGCCAAACCTGCCGCACCGCGCAGCGCTGGAGCAGGTTGCCGAGCAGGTTGAAACACGCATCCGCCCTCTGGCCGACCGGTTGCCGTGGCAGGCGGTGCACATGGATATCACCGACGACAACGTGGTGTGGCAGCGCGATGCCCAGCGTCATTGGCAAATCCAGGGAGTGATCGATTTTGGCGACCTGGTGCACACTTGGCGCATTGCCGACCTGTCGGTAACGTGCGCGGCCTTGTTGCACCATGCCGAGGGCGACCCGTTTGCCATCCTGCCGGCGATCCAGGCCTGCCATGCCATCACGCCGTTGCAGCACGAAGAATTGCAGGCGCTGTGGCCGCTGATCGTCGCGCGTGCGGCGGTGCTGGTGTTGAGCAGCGAGCAGCAGCAACGCCTGGATCCGGATAACACCTACCTGCTGAAAAACGCCGAGCATGAGTGGGAAATTTTCCATGTGGCGACCTCGGTGCCGTTCGAGTTGATGGAAGCGGCGATTCTTGGCTGCGTCGGGCAGGCACCGGCGCCGATTGCCGGCCAAGGCTTCGCGCCTTTGTTGCCGGGCTTGGTGGGCCGTGAGTTTGCGCTGATCGACTTGGGTGTACTCAGCCCGCATTTCGAGGCAGGTAACTGGGAGCAGGCCGGTATCGACCAGCGTTTATTGCAGGACGCGGCGGCGGTGCATGGCCTGGCGGCGAGCCGTTATGGGCAATATCGGTTGTCACGCACACAGCCCGACAGCGCCGATGAGCCGGAAACATTCCCGCTGCATGTGGAACTGCATGTGCCCCTGGGCACCTCTGTCGAAGCGCCGTTTGCCGGCACCGTGCATGCGCGCGCGGAGGGCGAGTTTTATCTGCACAACAACGCGTCGAGCGTGCGGCTGTGGGGCGTCAAGGCGCTGTTGCAGCCTGGCGCCGCCGTGCTCAAGGGCCAAGTGATCGGCGAGGTCGCGGGCCCGCTGCGGGTGCAGCTGTGTCGCACTGATTTGCTGGCGCCGCTGTTTTGTACGCCGTCGCGGGCGCAGGCGTGGCAACAGCTTTGCCCATCGCCGGCAGCGCTGCTGGGGCTGGCCTGTGATGCCGAGCCCGAGCTGGACCCCGAAGCCCTGCTGGCCCGCCGTGACGCCAGTTTCGCGCGCTCGCAGAAACACTATTACGTCGACCCGCCGCGTATCGAGCGCGGCTGGCGCAATCATCTGATCGACATGCAGGGCCGGTCTTACCTCGACATGCTCAACAACGTCGCAGTGCTGGGCCATGGCCACCCACGCATGGCGGCGGTGGCGGCGCGCCAGTGGTCGCTGCTCAACACCAACTCGCGCTTTCACTACGCGGCGATTGCGGAGTTTTCCGAGCGCTTGCTGGCGCTGGCGCCAGAAGGCATGGACCGCGTGTTCCTGGTCAATAGCGGCACCGAAGCCAACGACCTGGCGATCCGCCTGGCGTGGGCCTACAGCGGCGGGCGCGACATGCTCAGCGTGCTGGAGGCGTACCACGGTTGGTCGGTGGCGGCGGATGCGGTGTCGACCTCGATTGCCGACAACCCCCAGGCGCTGAGCAGCCGGCCGGATTGGGTGCACCCGGTGACCGCGCCGAATACCTATCGGGGCGAGTTCCGTGGGCAGGACAGCGCTCCGGATTACGTACGAAGTGTGGAACACAACCTGGCGAAAGTCGCCGCGAGCAAACGCCAACTGGCGGGCTTTATCTGCGAGCCGGTGTACGGCAATGCCGGCGGTATCTCCCTGCCACCGGGCTATTTACAGCAGGTCTATGGGTTGGTGCGCGCCCAGGGCGGCGTGTGCATCGCCGATGAAGTGCAGGTGGGGTATGGCCGCATGGGCCATTTCTTCTGGGGATTTGAGGAGCAGGGCGTGGTGCCCGATATCATCACCATGGCCAAGGGCATGGGCAACGGCCAGCCGTTGGGGGCGGTGATCACGCGGCGTGAAATTGCCGAGGCACTGGAGGCCGAGGGCTACTTCTTCTCGTCGTCGGGGGGCAGCCCGGTCAGTTGCAGGATCGGCATGGCAGTGCTGGATGTAATGGAGGAAGAAAAACTGTGGGAAAACGCCCAGGTTGTTGGCGGGCATTTCAAGGCGCGATTGGAAGAACTGATCGACCGTCACCCCTTGGTGGGCGCCGTGCACGGTTCCGGCTTCTATCTGGGCCTGGAGTTGGTGCGCGACCGACACACCCTGGAACCCGCCACGCAAGAAACCACGCTGCTGTGCGAGCGCTTGCGTGAGCTGGGGATTTTCATGCAGCCCACCGGCGACTACTTGAACATCCTCAAGATCAAGCCGCCCATGGTCACGTCCAGGCGCAGCGTGGATTTCTTTGTCGACATGCTGTCGAAGGTCCTGGACGAGCAACTGTGATAGCCGATTGTTATCGGCTATTTATTGTCATATTTATCATTCATGATCGTTGATCGCTTTTAATGCCGATTTTTATCCGTTATAAAGTCGGCCTTTACCCCCATTCGGAGTCCTGATCGCCATGACCACCCTGCACAGCACCCCCCGCGCCGATGGCTTCCACATGCCTGCCGAATGGGCGCCACAGACCCAAACCTGGATGGTCTGGCCCGAGCGCCCGGACAACTGGCGCCTGGGTGGCAAGCCGGCGCAGGCCGCTCACGTGGCGGTGGCCAAGGCCATTGCGCGGTTCGAACCGGTCACCGTGGCGGTTTCCGCCGGCCAGTACGAAAACGCCCGCGCGCGTCTGGACGTGCCGAATATCCGTGTGGTGGAGATGTCCAGCGACGATGCCTGGGTACGTGATACCGGCCCGACCTTCGTGATCAACAACAGCGGTGAAGTGCGCGGCGTGAACTGGGACTTCAACGCCTGGGGCGGTTTTGACGGCGGCCTGTACGCGCCGTGGAACCGTGACTCGCAGGTGGGCGGCAAGATCCTCGAAATCGAACGCGCTTCGCGCTACCGCACCGAAGGTTTCGTGCTGGAAGGTGGCTCGATCCACGTTGATGGCGAAGGCACGCTGATCACCACCGAAGAATGCCTGCTGAACCGCAATCGCAACCCGCACCTGGACCGCGCCGAAATCGAAGCGGTGCTGAGCGCCAACCTGGCTGTGGATAAGATCATCTGGCTGCCGGACGGCCTGTTCAATGACGAAACCGACGGCCATGTGGATAACTTCTGCTGCTACGTGCGCCCAGGCGAAGTCCTGCTGGCCTGGACCGACGACCCGCAAGACCCGAACTACGCGCGGTGCCACGCTGCCATGGATGTACTGCAAAGCAGCACCGACGCCCAGGGCCGCGCGTTCACAGTGCACAAAATGCCTATCCCGGGGCCGCTGTACGCGACCGAGGAAGAGTGCGCCGGCGTGGACCCGGTGGACGGAACCCAGGAGCGCAACCCAAGCGTGCGCCTGGCCGGCTCCTACGTGAACTTCCTGATCGTCAACGGCGGCATCATCGCGCCGAGCTTCGACGACCCGCTGGACAGCCAGGCCAAGGCGATCCTGCAGAACCTGTTCCCGCAGCACGAAGTGGTGATGGTGCCGGGCCGTGAACTGTTACTGGGCGGTGGCAACATCCATTGCCTGACCCAACAACAGCCGGCTCCGCACAAGAATTGAGTGCAGTTGTAACAGCCTCAGGGCGGTGACCGGGCGATACCCGGTTCCAGCCCCCCCGGCAAGCCCGCGGCCCTGCAAGGTCGCGGGCTTTTTTGTGGGCAAATGCCTGTAAACCCGAGACATTGGCATAGCTCTTGTATCGCTGTTGTCACAGTGGCCCAAGGTGATGACTAAGCGGTTCTGTCATAAACCTTGAGTAAGTTAGCCGCTCACGCAGTAGGAGAGAGCGCTGAAATGAATGCCGATATCAACCTGATGTACACGCGCACGTTCCACCCTTCGCGGGTCAACGGCGACGCGATTCATGCGCTGGCGCATTGGTTGAAGGAAAACGGCTCGCGGCAGATCAGGCAGCAGCCGGACCTGCGCCGCATTATGGGCGAGCGTTATCCACAGGGGTTGTTCAGTGAGGATGAAGTGCACGCGTTGTGCGACCTGCTGAAAAACTAAACAACACTGATATCAAGTGTGGGAGGGGCGGTGCGACGATTCGACTTGCCTCCTCCCACATTTAATTCTGTGAACGGCTTTAGAAGCTGTAGGTGCCCGTGACTACCAGGCTACGCGGCTCACCCGGCTGAATCTGCGCCATACTGGTCGCCGACGCGTAGTAAGTCTTGTCGGCGATATTGTTAAGCGCCGCCCGCAGGTCCCATTCCTTCTGGCGAAAGCCTGCCAACGCGTCCCAACGCCCATAACCCGGCAGCACGGCGGTGTTGAGGCTGTCGGCATAACGGTCACCCACCAGCGTCAGCCCGGTTTCCGCGTACCAGCCCATTTCCGGTTTCCAGGTGATGAACAGGCTGGCGTTGCGCTTGGCCACGTCGCTCACGCGTTTACCTTCAAAACCATTGTTGTCCTTCTCGACCTTGGCGTCCTGCAAGCCGATGCCGCCGCGCACATACCAGTTGTCGACCAGCTTTCCGGTGGCCGTCAGCTCCACGCCGCGTGAACGTTGCAGGCCGCTGAGCAGGGTGATGGTGCGGTCCAGCGGGTCGCTGGTACGGCGGTTGTAGAGTTCCAGTTCATACACGGCCAGGGTGGTGCTGAGGCGATCGTCTAGCCAGTCACTCTTGACGCCGATTTCCTTCTGCTTGGTCAGCTCGGGGCTCAGGTCGTTGACGCTGCCGGCCGCGTTGGGCGTGATGCCGATCAAACCGCCACCCGCCGGGGAGAAGGTTTTGCTCCACGAGGCGTAGAACGAGTGATGCTCCAGCGGCGTCCACACCAGCCCGAAGCGCGGGCTGGTGCTGCGGCTCTCGACGGCTTGCTGGGTGTTGAGCAGTTTGTTTTTGGTGTCCACTTCGAAGTCGTCGTAGCGCAGGCCGCCCAGCACTTGCCATTGATCGTTCAGGCGCAGTTGGTCCTGCACGTAAACGGCGCGGCTTTCGACTTCGGTGTGGTTGTTGCTCGACACGCTCATGCGCCCGGTGTGGCTCAGGTGGCGATTGGGCTGGTTGAGGTCCAGAGGCGGCACGACCCGGCCGCCACGGTTGACCGCAGTGGCGGTGTATAGCTTGGGGTCGCGGCGCTGGTTGCCCAGCTCCAGGCCGGTGAGCAGGCGGTGCTCCAGGCCATAGGTGCTGAAGCCGCCTTCGAGCTCGACGTTGTTGAAGATATTGAGGGTGGTCAGGTCCTGCTGCCAGTGTTGGCGCGTGACGCTGTTGGTCGCCGGGGTGTAGCCGGTCTGGTAGGTGTTGTCGAAATCGCTGTCGAGCTTGAACACGCCCAGGGTCTGGCGCAGTTGCCAATTGTCGTTGAGTTCGTAGGCCAGCTTGGAGCGCAGCGACTGGGTTTTGTCGTCGATGTAATCGTTGCTATCAAAGTAGGTGGTGCTGCGGCTCACGTCCGCCGGGCGGCCGTTGACTGCGGGGATGCCACGGTCCGGGGTGCGGTTGTAGCGGCTGTATTCGTATTGCACCAGCCAGTTCAGGTCCGGTGTCAGCTGCCAGCTCATGGACGGGGCAAACAGCTGGCGATTGCCGCTGACGCCGTCGCGGAAGCTGTTGTTGTCCTGGTTGCCCATGTTCAGGCGCAGGCTGATGGTGTCTGTGGGGTCGGTGCTCAAATCCGCGTACAGGCTGCGCAGGTCATTGCTGCCGCCCTGGGCTTCGATGCTCGACTTATGCCCGGCCGTGGGCAGTTTGCTCACGCGGTTGACGATCCCTCCCTGACCGCCTCGCCCGTAGAGCACCGCTGCCGGGCCCTTGAGCACTTCGATGCGCTCGATGTTGTGCAGGTCGCGCACGTATTGGCTGTCGTCGCGAATGCCGTCCAGGTAGAAGTCGTTGCTCGCGTCAAAACCGCGAATGCGCAAGCTGTCGAAGCGCGTGTCGGCGCCGCTGCTGACGTTGGGGATGCCGCTCAAGGCCTGGCCCAGGTCATTGGTGCCGTAGGAGCGCAGGCTTTCGGTTTTTACCGAGTCGATGGCCTGGGGCACATACCGCACGGGCGTGGCGGTGCGGGTAACGGTGCTGGTTTCCTTCACGCGTGGATCGTCTTCGTCAGCTTCGGCGCTGATCGAGGTCTCGGGCAACGTGGTGGCCGCACAGGCAAAACCAGCAGACAGCAGAACAGAAAGCCCAAGGGTGATGGGCGACAGGCGAGGGGCAGGCATGGACGAATGTATCCGAATTGTTAGGGAGGAAAACTGCGCGTTAATGGTAATGCTTTGCATTTGCGCACGTTATAGATTCCCAAATGTATCGGCTTTGGAATGTGTTACCAGATATGTCGTTTTGGGTCGAGGACGGGGATTTTTGTCGTTTTCAGAACGGCAATAGGCCTCTGCTTAGAATCATTTCGCCTAAATACAGACGATTCACGAAATTGACACATAGTTCAACGCGCGACTAGGATTGCGCCCAACGCCTGTGGCTAACAGCCATGACTCATCCAATAAAAAAAGGCCCGCGGCAGATACGTCGTCCCGCGGGCCTTCTTTTTTTCGGAAAAAGTCGACACCAGAAAGCAACACGGAGCCTGGTGTCGTAGAGCGTACTCAACCAGTAATAAGGAATATAAGAAATGTTGAAGCAACGGATGAGTCTGATCGCTCTGGGGATTTTGAGCGCATCGACAGCAATGGCCAACGACCAGGATCAATCCAAGGGTTTCGTTGAAGACAGCCACCTGAACATCGCAGCACGTAACGCCTACATCAGCCGTGACTACAAGAACGGCCAGCAAGACAAAGCCGAATGGGGCCAAGGCTTCATCGGCAAGTTCGAGTCCGGTTTCACCCAAGGCACCGTCGGTGTGGGTGTGGACGTGATCGGCCAATACGCTATCCGTCTGGACGGTGGTAAAGGTCGCTCCGGCGCCGGCGGTATCGACTTCTTCAAGCGCGGCAATGGCACCACCAGCCCTGATGGCACCAACAACCCGGGTTCGCCAGCAGACGACCTGGCCAAGGCCGGCGCTGCCGTGAAGTTCCGCGTTTCCAACACCGTGCTCAAGTACGGTGATCAGTTCCCGGCTGTGCCTGTGCTGCAGTACGACAACTCCCGTCTGTTGTCGGAAACCTACACCGGTACCTCGATCGTTTCCAAAGAGATCGAAGGTCTGCAACTGGATGCGGGTCACTTCACCAAAGAAGCTCGCAAGAGCATGGAAGGTACCGACAGCGGTAACCTGAAAAGCATCAACTACCTCGGTGGTAGCTACAAGTTCACCGAAAGCCTGTCGGCTGCGTTGTATGCCTCCGATATGGAAGACGTGCTGAAGAAGCAATACGTCAACGTCAACTACGTACTGGCCCTGCCAGAGAAACAGTCGCTGACTTTTGACTTCAACGGTTACAAAACCAAGCTGGACCGCAGCTTCGCTGAGCAACGCGGCAATGGCGACGCGCGCGACAACAAAATCTGGAGCCTGGGCGCTACCTGGGCTGTCGGCGCGCACAGCTTCACCCTGGCACACCAGCGCAGCACCGGTGATACTGGTTACCTGTACGGCGGCTACCGCGACGACACGGCGAACACCGGCATCGGCGACGGCGGCAACACCATCCTGCTGGCCAACTCCTACTGGTCCGACTTCAACGGCAAGGACGAGCGTTCGTGGCAAGTTGGCTACGGCATCGACTTCGCCACCTTCGGCGTACCGGGCCTGACCTACAACGTGGCTTACGTGCGCGGTACCAACATCGACGACGGCACCAACCGTGGCGATGGCACCGAGCGTGAAATCTGGAACCAGTTCAAGTACGTGGTCCAGAGCGGCCCGGCCAAAGACCTGAGCCTGCGTGCTCGTGCCTCGTGGCTGCGCGTTTCCAGCAACGCTGACCAGTACAACGTAGGCGGTAACGAAATCCGTCTGTTCGCCGACTACCCAATCAACGTTTTCTAATTGATTCGGCGTCGCGCCTGATTCAAGGCGATAAAAACCCCGACTGGTTCGGGGTTTTTTTATGCCTGCGTGTCGGCTTCGCGGTGGTGCAGGATCTTGCGCGCCGCAGAGGCGTTGATGTAGTCGACGAACAGGTTCAGCAGTTCATCGCCCCGCAGGCGCGTGTCGTCGATGCACAGGTATTCGGTGCGCAGCGTCAACACGCGCCGCCACTTCTGCCGCCATACGTTCGGAATGCCAAAGCCTGTCGCCAGTGCTGCGGGCCAAGGGGCATCGGGATGCAGGTACACGAAGACATAGGTTCCACCGGTTTCCACGACTTCCACTTTGGCGATGTGTCGGATCGGCACCGGCTTTGCCAGGTTATTGAAGATCAGGTAATCCGGCGTCAGCCTCAGCGCTGTGAGGGGCGAGCGTTTGATCAGTCGAGCCCCCCATATCAACCCCAGCAGAGACAGCACGGCGACCACCCAATAGGCGCTGGCCTTTTCCTGATTGATTGGGTCGGCGCTCAGCCCGTGCAACGACAACAGAAAAATCATCAGCGCCAGGCACGGCAATGCAATGCACACCGTGATAATGCCTCGCAGCCGAGCGCCTTCGTGCAGGTACACCTCGCCTTCAACGACGCTGGCATGGCTCTGCAGTTCTTCGATGTACCGGGTGTCCTGGTTGACCGACGCGGCCACCCGCTCGGTAGACACCTGGCGGCACAGTATCAGTGCGTCTGTGAACCAGGACTCCAGCGCCGCATTGGCCACTGGTGTACTGGTAGTTCGCGTGGCGCCTGCGAGCACCTCCTGCACCGATACACCCAAGGCTGCAAGCCGTTCGCTGGTGGCCGGCAAGCGGTCGGTCGGGTGATACAGGGCATCGTTCAGGGCGTGGTTGGAGAGTTTCAATTCACGCAGCTGCAACTCGCTGATGGCCTGCCAGGTGATGTCTTCAACCATGGGCCAGTTGCTCTTGTTGAGGTCGAGGTAAACCTCCAGTAACTCTTTCACTTGCGGGCCGAGCACGGCCAGGCGCAGCAGTGCCGAGGCCAGCACCGTGTTGCCCGCCAAGGTGGCGGCAGCGGCGTCAGCTTCAAGCTGGTGTTCATGGTTTTGCGAGAAGGCGGCGAGCTCCAGCGTATCCAGGAAATGATTGCCGAACAGCACCACTGGCCGTACCAGCCGCGATTCGAAAGCGCTGCTGGCTTGCAGGCTGTCGTTGGCCGCGTCCAGGCTGCGGCGTGCACCCTCGTAAAGCGGCAGGAAGCGTTGGCTGAACTCGGCTCGCGCACCGGCAAAGTGTGCCAGTTCATGCCCGACCACGGCCCCGACTTCCTCGCGGCTCAACAGCGCCAAATAGGGCAGTGGCACATGCAAGGTGCGCCCTGGCAGCACCAGTTCTTCCGGGTACAGCCACGTCTCGCCGGCAGTGATATAGAACCCTGCCGACAAACTCACCACGATATGGTCAGGCGGCAATGCACCCAGCTGTTCGGCCCACTGCGTGACCTGTTGCCATAAACCGGGCGCCTGGTCTGGCCGCACCAGTTGACCGAACATCTGCCGCGGGCTCGGATCGAACAGGTGCAGCAAGGTACGGCATTGTTTAACCAGCAGCCACACGCCGTACAGGCAGAAGGCGGCGCCCAGCAAGGCGATCAGTATCAGCTTGGCGCCGAAGCTCGAAACTTCATCCTGCAGCAACAACCCCAGGCACGCGTAAACCAGCAACAGCGTGAGGGCGGCCGAGAGCGCCAGCACCTGCGCTACCAGCAATCGCGGCAGCAACTGGCGCCCTTCCAGCAACGAACTGATCAACATCACCTGCGAGAGCTGTGCACGTTTGCCGGCACGTTGTATCCACGCCAACGCGCCGCCGCCGAGCAAGGCCGCTGTCACCCCGAAAAAAATCACACCCGCAGCCAGCATTGGCCACGCACCGGTTAGCTGTAATTCCCAGGCGCCTGCGCCGGCCATTAGTAAAGGAAAGGCGATCAGCAGGGCAATCAGTTTCAACGCGTTCATTGGCATCCATTCACAACGCAAGGTAATGACGGCGTTATACAGAAAAACCAGTGGCTGTGGGATGCGAACCTCGACACAAGCTCCGTACGCACTTGTTACACCGCATCACTCATGAAGTGCAGCGCCCCACCTTTACACCCACCTGCCGCACGCCAAAATTGGCCCCGCTGCCAGCTCATCAGCCCGATTGCCGGGGGCATATGGGGGCGATGAGTGATATTGCCCAGGCGATTAACTACCTGGAAAACGCCGGGTTTGTGACCGGCGAGATCCTGCATGTGGATGGCGGGCAAAGCGCCGGGCATTGAGCGTCAGGCTTTGACCGGCGCGAGTTTCTTGCAGTTTTCCTTGCGCGCAGGGTATTGCTCGCATTTGCGCAGCACGGTTTGCACCTGCTGCGCGTTCTGTATTTGCTGGTTGGCCACCAGCTTCTCGGTGATGAACAGCTCTTCGGAACCCAGGTGGCGTTCTGCCTGGTCGATCATCGTCAGCGCCGATCGCCCATCACCACGCTTTAGGTGGTAGCTGATCATCAGGTCATAGGTTGAAGGACCTGCCAGGCTCCAGTCCTTGATTGCTTGCAGTTCTTTCAGGGCTTCGCTGCTGCGACCCTGGGCCAGGCGTACGGTATAGGCTGTGCGACGGATACCTGGCTGATCCTTGACCGGCGAAGCCAAGGCTTTGCGGATAAACCCATCGGCCTCGGACACTTTGTTTTTTTCCAAAGCGTCGTTGGCGAAGTAGGCATCCTTGTAACCCTGCAGGGCTTTTGCTACCAGCGGTGTGCTCTTGATCTTCGTCCAGCTTTCGGTGTTGATGCGCGCGCGACGCTCCTGGCGGTATTCACGTTGCAGGTACTGGCGCAGCTCGGTGTCGCGGTCGGTGGTCGACATATGGGAGCGGTTGAAGTATTGGGCGGTCGCGGTAATGCTCGTGGTCAAGCCGTCCTTGACCAGCACGTCCAGTTCCTGGGTAAAACGGTTGAGGTTGAACTGCTGCAGTGAGTCCTGCATCGCGTTTTTGCGCGCCGTCAGGAAACCTGTGAGCAAGGGTTTCTGCTTGCCCTGGAAGTCGTTGAGACGCTCCAGGCTATGGGTGGCGGCGCGGGGCGCGTAACCGGCACGGATCATCAAGTCGGTGCCAAGCAAGTCGGCCTGGTCTTCCTGGGTACGACCCCAGGCGGTACTCCACACGTGGTCGGAAAAGGTGTTGGCGAGCGCGGTATACAGCACGGTATTACCAATGGTTTTCTGAGTGCCGGCCGGGTCTTTGCTGAACAGCTTCATCGTGCCGGAACTGCGGTCTACGCCGGTGTCTGCTGCCAGGGTGGCCAGGGCGACGGTGGAGGCGACTGTGGTGAACATCTCTTTCTGCTGCTGGAAGGCGGCCATGCGGTCATGGTGGTGCAGCAGGACATGGCTCATTTCGTGGCCGAGCATTGCGGCGATTTCGTCTTCGCTGCCGACGTTATCCAGCATTCCCAAGGGTACGAACAGGTTGCCGTAGGGGTCCGCTGAGGGGCCAAAGCTGTAGATGTCGGTGATCTTCACTTGCAGGGGCGGCAACTCCCCCGGCCAGCCTTTGGACAAGCGGGTGACAATGCCTTGCAGATAAGTCTGCAACAGCGGGATATCCACCAGATTCTGCTGGCGTGCCTCGGCAGCCGGCACGGCGCGCCCGTCATAGCTCAGGCGTTGCTGGCTCTGACGTTGCGGGTCGAGCTTGTAATACTGGCGCACGTCGGTGTTATCCACGTAGTGGCCCTGTACCCGGGATTGGGTCGAAGGGCCCACCAGGTTCATGAACGCCTGATCGGCGCCCTTCAACGTCGCGCAACCACTGAGTACCGTGCTTGCCAGCAAGCTGGCCACCCATAGAGATCCCTTCACCGCAGTGCTCCTTTTATTGGTTGCAGCCCGCACCAAAACCGATGGTGGAGTTATTGCGGCTGTCTTTGGCCTGGCTTTTGGTCAGCCCCTGGCAAGGCAGGTCCACCACATTCAGGGGCGGCTCGATGCGCAGGTCCATGGTGTCCAGCCAGACCTTCTGGCCCGCCAGGTCCACCTGCACCAGGTCCAGCGCCTTGTTGTACTGCAATACCGGCAAGGGCTGGGTGGGTGCATCCTTTTTCGGCATTTCGCGCTGCTGTTTTCCCTGCTCATCCAACACCGCTACCGGGTCGGCCAGGAATGCCTTGATGCTGTGGGTTTCCGCCCAGGCGCCCTGAGTGAAGAGGGCGGCGAGCAATACGATGAGGCTTCTGTTCATCCTTGGGTTCCTTGAGTCAATCAACAAAGCGGCACGCTCAGCGATCACGGTCGAAGAAGGCTTCGATCCGCTCGCTGAACAACACCAGCGACAGCAACACAATGCCCAACACGTTGACGGGGGTGATGTGGTTAACGCTCAGCAGCACGCTCGCCACAACCAGCACCGACATCACCAGCAGCCAGGAGGGGCATGGTGAAGAAAAAAACCGGATTTCCAGGCGCCGCCAACGGCTCCACGTGCGGTGACCCGCCAGCCGTCGTGCGTGCAGCGCCTTGAGCACTGCGATCAGGGCCAACAGGCCGAGCTCCAGCAGGTCCAGCCAACTGAAGGGCAGGCCGGGGAAATTAGCGGGTTCATGCGCGTAATCCATGCCCGCATTGATCAGGTTGTCCAAGGCCATGGCATGCAGATAAACACCAGGCAGTTGGCCGTGTACCGGCGACTCCACCAGATCACCGGTGGACGTGATATTGGCCCCCACCATCACCAGGCGGTCGCGCAGCAGCTCGGTGAGCAGGGCCTGGTCTTGCGGGTCGCTGACTTCCAGGTCACTGGCCGACAGCGTCAACGTATAAGGGCAGCGTGCCTGGGCCGAGTCGTCGAGTTTCCAGAACACCGCCTGAAAAAACTGCGCCACCCCATCCAGCACAAAATGTCGCGCCGGAGTGCAGTGACGTACATCGGCGATACGGGCCTGTTCCGGCGCGAGCTTCAGGCCCCATTGCACGGCGATCGGCTGCCGGTGCGCGGCGGTTTGGGCATCTACCGGCAGCGACCTGCACGCCTGCTTCGTACACCACTCGCGGTACAGCGCCATGGCCGGGGTTTCCATCAGCCCCAAGGGCGTTTCAGCGGCCAGCGGGTACTTGTCGTCCACGCCCTCCCACGCCACCAGGCCCGGGCGGCTGACCTCGGCGAAGGGTTCCAGTGTATTGGCCTGGCCGTCGTCACCCCGTTTGACGCCGGTATTGGCCAGCCACAGCGGGATGCCCTGACGCTGATAGCGCTCAAACACGTTCGCCAGTAACTGGCTGCCTCGCGCCGGGTCGCCGAAAGAATGGTCATGGCTGTACAGCAAATCCACAAACACAGCCTGGGGCTTGTACGCCAGCAGGCGCTTGAACAATTTGCTCTGCTCGCCATAGGGCATGGGCCATGAGGTGCCGTTGCGCATCAGGTACGCATCGTCGATCAACACCACCGCCACGCGCTGTTGCCCCTCGCCGCCGTAGTGGCTGGCGAACATACGGTTGAGCCATTGTGCCGAGGCCTTATCGCTCGAACTGGCCAGGCCGAAGGGATCGAGGATCGCCAGGAGCACGATGATTGCCGCCAGCCAATAGCGGCGGTGTTTGAACAGCGCAGGGTTCGACAACATCCATGTCTCGATAAAAAGCACAAGCAAGGCAGGGTTTTTAACGGAGCGGGGAGGGGGTGTCAATTGAAAAAGTGGCAAAGTGCCACAACTGCGGGCGGGCGTCGGCGAACTACGTGTTGTCCTCCCGTGGTGACCGACCAAAAAAGGCTTTATAGGCGCGACTGAACGCAGCCTCGGATTCATAGCCAATCGCGAAACCGACTTCCCCGATGCGGCTGTCCTGCTTGGCAAGCATCGTCTTCGCCAGGGTCAGCCGCCACTCGTTTTGATACCGCAACGGCGAGCGCCCGACCAATGCGCTGAACCTCTCGCAGAAATTGGAGCGTGACATGCCGGAAATTTCCGCCAGCGCATCAATGCGCCACTGCCGGCCAGGTGTGGCATGGATGGCTCTCAGCGCGCGGGCGATGCGCGCATCCGACAACCCGCCCAGCCAGCCGGAAGCGACGCCCTGCTGCACCCAGGTGCGCAAGATGCGAATCACCACCAGATCGATCAGGCGCGAAATCATCAACGCCCCGCCGGGCTGCGTGTCGTGGGCTTCGAGCAGCATGAAATGCAAAATGCCCTCGGCCCAGGCAGCGGCGTCGGTTTGGCGAATGTGGATCAGTCGGGGCAGGGCAAACAGCATCGCCTGAAAACTGCTCGCGTCGAACCAGAACCGGCAGATCACCACCGTGGCGGGCCCGTCGGCCGCCGTGAGCGTAATGCCCGTGGGATCGTGAGGCAGCAACAGCACATCGCCCTGCTCCAGCGTCACCGCCGCTCGGTCGGCCCCCTCAAGCTGCAACCGGCCGTGCTGAAGCACACAAATGTGCGCGCTCTTTTCATCCAGCGCCAGGCACTGCCCCTCCGCTAGGGTGTGGGAATAAACGCGATCGCCTGTCAGGCGGATCTGTGCCAGCACCTGAGACAGCAAGTCACCCTTGGCCAGCCCTTCCAGCTGTATTTCCGGACGAATGATCAAATCTTCGAGGGGATTCATCATGTCGCTTTGACCCCGCCTTCACTAATCTGACCCCGAGATCATAGCTTGCCGGCGCGATCAGGATGAGTGTTTCCAGCGTTGGCCATTTATCCAATCATCCGGGAGCAACACAATGTTCGGTATCTCCGCCCTTGGCTGGGTCCACACCCTCGGCAGCCTGCCCGCCATACCGCTGGCCGCCTACATGTTCATTCGCCACGGCCGCATCGTCCCGCGCTCAACAGCGGGCAGGTTCTACCTCGTGTCGATGCTGATCGGCGCCTTCAGCGTGTTTCTGGTCGCGAAGCAACCGGTCAGCAACATCGTCGGCGTCATCACCCTCGCCTTGCTGGCGGCTGGTTACGGGGTAGGGCGCATGGCCTGGCTGGGCCGTGCGCGGGTATACCTGGAAACTATCTTCCTCAGCCTGACCGCGTTTTTTTTGATGGTACCTACCGTTTCAGAGACCCTGCGCCGCGTGCCTGATGGGCATCCCTTCGTTACCGATTTGCAATCGCCGGTGCTGATTGGTGCGCAGGGTGGGATTGCGTTGGTGCTGGTCATCGGGGTGGCCGCGCAGATGTTTTACTTGCGTAAGAAAGGCGGGGAGTTCGCCTAGGGATGCTTTTATAGGGGAGTCGGGCTCGCCATGGTTGAGTTGTGCAGCAACCCCAATAAAGACGCTGAGTTTTTTCTGAAAGAACTCAGCAACTGTTTTTGGCGCCGCTGCGCAGCCCCGCACGGCGGTGCAACGATTAGCCAAGTCCCTCGCCACGACCGCCCTCCACAATAAGGTTGCGCTCACCGGAAATTTTGGATGTGGCATCGCCAGGCTGCGGGAGAGCGTGAGAGCGTCCGTGCAGCTCGGATGGCGGAGGGGTTGGCGTTGGTTGAGTTGGTCGCGTTGCGATTGTGTGCCGACAGCCGAGCGGCGCAAACAGCAGTGGAGCCTGTGAAACCCAGCCTGATAAATTTTCAGTGTGGAGGTTTTTGGACGTTTTCCCGAAAACGGCACTTTCAGTTCGCACCAATTCCCAAACCCCAGAAACCACAAAGCCCCGCATTGCGGGGCTTTGAGATATGGTCGGCACCAAGAATCGAAATTAGTCATAACTATATGATTTATATGAGTTTTAGTTTTGGATTTCAATCCGCTATCTCTAAAAATATCCTTTTGCTCTCTCTCAGTCAGTCACTGGAGCGCTGCTAGAATTTCGATATGATCGCTACAATCCATTCCTGATTAGGGAGCGCAAAACTGGACCGAAAGCTAGAATTATTTAATATGTGAATTGGTTGGGCTCGACTATCCAGTGCAGGTTAACCGCCTTCGATGATAGATCGTACAGGATTTTAACTATTTCTTATGATGAGTTGCTAGCTAATGCTCGGTGGCAATAATTACTACTTCGCAGGATCGTATAACGGGCTAGTTAGAGCGCTAAAGTAATTCAAAGTTACCGTTCTCCAAGCCGAATTCTACAGTGGTATTTTCGTTAGAGTAAATATTGACAAAGATATAGTTTCGGTCATTCTCATCTATGGAGCTGTAAAGCACGGGGGTGAAATTTTCAAAGCCAAAGGTCCAGCGTGGAAAAGATATCAAATTGCCGTAAAGGTCAGAGGTCCTATTGTATTGTTCAGTTAGTGAAAGATAGAGATTTTCTCGCTGACGCCATAGATCAATAGCAAGTGGAGTAGGGAGTTCATCTAGTCGAGAATTAAACAAAAGCGTGCCAGGTTCTAAACGTTCCGGCTGTGGCTTAGAGGCTAGCAGCAAGGAAAAATCTGCTATCTCGATGGAATTATCAGTGGTAACTGGGTTGATTATAGAGACTTTGATAGGAAGGGCTTTCGATATCTCATTTAAAAGATAAAGTGCTTTTATATTTCTCCTAAAAAAATATAATACGTTCTCGGGTTGATTCTGAATGCCCTTCGGAATTTTAAGTGTCGTATTTCCAATTTCGCACTCAACTGTAAATTTATAGCTGCTAGTTTGTTCTAGAAATTTATGAGCTTTTAAGAGTTTAGGCAAATGTTTGATGTCTAATAACCTCTTACCAATCCAAGACGCTATCGTACTACCAAACTCCATTGTTCCTTTTTCATTTGCTAGGTCGACTATGAAGTTGTACTGAAATAAATCGTTTAAGGCGCGGCCTGAATAGTCTTGAACTCGTTTGCCTCCCTTCAATAATGATTGAAAGGAGCCTAGGGGGAAAACCCCTTTGTCGGACTCCAGAAATAGTTCGCTTTCAATTTTGTGTTTTTTTGACTTGAGTATTATTACAGATTTAGGGTTTGTTTTTTTCAACTCCTGGAAGATGTCTATGCCAACGAAGTCAATGCTTTCTGACGGTATGACTATGTCCTCACCTGTGAGTCGGAGGTTTTCGAATTTTTCAAAAAGTAACGACCGAGTTTCGGCGCTAGGGATAATAGAAATACTTGGAACAAACCCTTCTTTAGCGGTGATGTCGTATCTCACTTTTCGATTTGTTGTTGTTATTTCAACTTCGTAATTTGGGTCAATTGATTTTAAATGGTCTTCATATCCCTCCAAAACGGCAGTCAAATCTAATTTTCCAGCGCCACTGCCACAAAGAGCTAGCGTAGCTTCAATTATGCCTGCCCGAATTTCATTTTTTGCTTCGAATGGTGCCATAAGAGCAACGCCGACCAATGTAGATGCGTAAGCTAAGTGATTGGCTTTCATCGTTTTAAGGCGATTGGCATCATGGAAGGTTTCTTCATTATCTATGAGCTTGGAGCAAGAGTAGCAAAGCCAAATTCCGTTGTCGTAATGCTTTCTTTGCTCTGTTGTTTGATTGGCATCATACCGTTTAGAGCCGGGGCCAGAAGCCGCGCCACAAATGTGAGCAGCCACGCCGATACTGTTACGCTGATCTCCGGAGTGAGTAGGGCCTACAGTAATCACCCGGCATCTAGAACAAAGGTTTGCGGCAAGAACTAGAAGTTTAATTTTGGTGGCTTCAGTAAAGTCGTCGCGAGAGTTCATGCTGGGATCATTAGTGGGAGAAATAATAATTGTGAAGTAGCATAGCTCTGCTCCGTGAGAGTGCCTTGTAGTAGTGCGAGAAGTACTAACTTCGCTCTAAGACGCCAAACAAGCTAAGAGTAAGCTCAGCGTTCCAGCAAGCCAGAGCCATAACTACATAAATTGCTACGATGACGATGCATGAGGCCCAAAAATTAACTTTTACTGGAAATAAAGAGTTGTCGATCATTGCTTGGAGTTCATTAGCCGACATATGCGATCTGACAATGCTCTTCCAGTCAGTGAAGAGTTTTGTGGATATTAAGCTTACTGCAATGGCGCCCCAGATTCTCAAAGATACAGCTACAGCTAAATAAACAGCAAAGGATCTGAACAAGATCACGGCTTCAGGGCTTCTGAGAGCATCTTCCGCAATGAATCTTCGCGACACTACTCCGGCAGTTAATACAAACGCCAGAGCCAGTACGTCGGTTAATAGACTACCAACAAACTGATTGCTTGTAGTCACAAATTTGTCTACCACGCCAGACAAGTCTTTTTGTATGTCAGAGAGTTCTTTTGTGTAGTCTTTTTTTCTATCAAGAACAACATACTTATATCTTGACTTTGCTTCGATAAAGGACGGTGCAATTAAGTGGATAGCCTTGGTTAGCGATTCGCCATCCTTTATGTCTAAGCTTAACCTGTCTACAACTAATAAAATTCTTGTTTCTTCGTCGCTTTCGGCATAGCACCACTCTACGCACTTAGTTAATGCGTCTATCTCATTATTTGTTATATTGCCTGGCTGCTTTTCGATTGCTGGAATCTCAAGCTTCCGTTTACCTTTTAAGACAATTTTATCCCAGCCATAAAACTCTTGAGATAGGGAAATTAAAGCATAGGTGGCAAAGGCCCTGTCAAAATATAATGATATCTCTGGGTTTTTTTCGCCCCAAGTCAAGAAGAACTTTTCGGGAGATACCATCACGGCACTGCCAGTTACAAAGTGAACTTGTTTCAATATTTTATCTAGTTGGGGAAGTTTTGTAGAGGCGAGCCATTCAATAGGTAGAGGCTCCTCGTAGCTCCTAGTTGGGATTATGGCCACCTTCGGTCCGCCGAATGGTGCTTTTAACCCATGAAGAAATATTTTTAGAGGACGCTCTGTTTTAAATGCGGTGTCAAGATCGCCGCCAATCATGCCCGATACGTCTGGAAGCCAAATTTTTAAAAAGTAGTCTAAGTTGAGGAATAGCATTGCATCTAAATCTATGCTTATTGCCGATGCGGCCTCTAATAGCTTCTTCTTGTCGGTAACCGTTATTGACCATTCACAAAGTTGTGAGGATGAGAAGTCTACTTCGTCCCATGATTCATCAAACCCCTCAAGTTTTAACCGAATAGACTCTAAGTTTGAACCGTTAACCAGCTTAGCTAATGATGCTAGATCTTTACGAACATGATCGTTCATGCTGCCGGAGCAGGTCGCAGCGAACGTGTTTTCGGAGTACGTTGAGCCCTCGCGCTTTCCAAGGCGTGTGAGTAAATCACAAGTCAGATCAAGGTCAAGAGGCATTTCTAATCTCTCTCTTCGATAGTGCTAGCCTTGATGGTGATTATGAATGATCCATCAGCCTGTTTCTTTTTATCCAGAATATTAGGATTTCTCTCGCCCTGCCAGATGATTTTAATTCCAGCATCTGTGAGCCATTCGCCTTTCCTATCCTTGTTTGGAATGGATCCAGCTTTAGGTGAAAAAACTACACCGCCAAGACCTACTTCGTCCATGTGTGCGTCGAAGCTGGCTGACATTCTTTCAGCCTGAGCATTGTCAGAGTGACAGCAGACGCGATCCCTAAGTTCAGTATAAGATAGTTCCCCATCCGAAAATGCATCAAGCAACGTGATTACTGAGTGGCGAATGTCTGCTGCGGTTTTTCCATCTAAACTGCCATCGTAAGATTTTGCCCATCTGTGGCATTCTACAACTACTTGTTTAGTTATTGCGGAATCGTTCTTTCTTAGTTGCACGCCAAGAAAACGTTTAAAGTAGTCGGTGATTGCGTCTTCGGTATCCAGAACTGCGCCTGATTTTTTTCTCTCTATAGCAAGTACGTCCCACGAAAAATTTTCTCCAAGTTGAATTAGAGCTTTTTTCTGAACGGCGGCGACCTGTTCCGAAAGCGCTTCTATGATTTCTTCAAGACGAACTTTTGTTGACTGTTCAGAATCCCTCTGCTGTCTTAGGACTGTTGAGTAGTCTAATTTTATAAGTGCTATTAATGATTGGCGTTCGAGTCCATTTATAATTGTGACTCGTGCGACAATCAGTACGCCGTCTGCAGTTTGACCGGTATGCTGGCTCAAAAAGAGTCTAGCAATTTCCTTGGAGTGATCAATAAAACTGTCATCGGGATTTTGAATGATGGCTTCACAAGAAGCGACAAGATGAGATGTCGCTTTGTCGACAAACGTATACTGAGTGCCTTGACCGGTTTCAGCAATTATCTTTTTGAAAAATTGCCGTTGGGATTCGCTTGAAAGAACTACCTCATCAAGATACTCAGGCTCGGCCTCGCTCGATTTCAAAATGTGATATATGAAATTTTCAACTACAAGTTCGTTTTTCTGAGTTTGTGTAAGGACACTGTTACGGTTTCTCAATTGGAGTTCCTTTCCATGGCTAGATGGCAAAATGCCATGAAAGCAGGACGCTCCATTGTAATCAACCTTTTTTACCTTTTGAGAGTCAGAAACATAGCTTGAGATACCCTGATCGACCTTAGTATCGTAGATCAATTCGGACGTTTGCTATACGCAGCCGGTGGTTGCTGAGGTCAGGTCTCGCTCAAAGCTTGAAAAGCCACGACGTTCCTAGGCGCAGAGCAAGCAACCTGGCCGTTAGCACGTAGTAATACTGCGTAGCCTCGCTGCGGTGGCCAATGCAGTCCTTGAGGAACCATACCACATGCTTTCTATGCCAGGCCCACGGCGTTTCTCGCTGCCAGCGCCTCGCAATTTCAGCTTGCATGACTTTCGCCTGGCGCAAATGGCGTCGCCGTGTCGTGTGCGATCCGGTCAGCACGCCAGCTAAAAAGAGTTCCATATCGAAGGACCTGCTCATGCCCGTCCTCCAATGTAGGCTGAAAGCACATCGATCCGCCCGTGCCCCAATTCATAGCTGATTTGCATCCGGGCCTCGCGATCAAGGTGCTGATCTAACCGGTAGCATTGACCGCCCTTGATGGGGGCTCGGTGTTGGGTGATTTGCTCATAGCGCTCACATGCGTAAGCCGCTCGTAGCTCATGGAAGCCTTTGAGCTTGTGTGCATGCAGGACGTCCCGCGCTGGGCGGACGACTTCTTGCAGGACATTCAGATAGCTTTCGTGTGGTGCAATTAGGTTGCGGCTACCTGCAGACGACACCTGCCGTGCAAACCCAAGGACACCTCGAACATGGTCGTCCACCGCAATCCACCGTGGCGCTGAGGCACCGGCGCGGCCGCCTTTGGTGCCATCCTGGATGTTGATCCTGCCTTGGTCGTTAGCCTCACGACATAACCGTGGCAGGTCAGCCAATATGGCCTCACGCAAGCGCATGCCAGTGGCTCGCGCTAACAGAACAATCACGGCGGCCCGTAGCTGATGTTGGCTGCGAAGCGCATCGACTATCTGCTTAACATGATCGCGGTCTTGGCCCTGAGGCACTGAATGTCGAACCCCGGTGCGCTGCATACCCAGCGCCTTGCTCGGGCTGGGCAATGCCACGTACTGATCACCGCGAAGCGCTGCCATAGCCCTGTTAACGCTGGATAGGCGGTTTTGTGCGGTGCTGACAGCAAGGTCACCGCGCCTAACCAGGTCGCGCAGATACGCCGCATAGTCCGTTAACACCTTCCGATCAACGTGCCGTGCATCATTGATATCGGGTCCCTGCTCGGAGCGGCACCACTTCACGAATGCCTGCCACCGATCACAGTGCGCTTTGACCGTGCTGTAATGGCCACCGCCAAACATGTCTTTCAGCGCCTGCGGCCCTGCATAGCTCAATTGCCTGCCGTAGCCGAAATTGCGGCCATCGTGTCTACCCACCAATGCCATATTGATCACCTGATCTTCTGCTCTCCAGTCCTCGCCCCACGTCATCCCGCCAAGAATGCTGAGTGTTATCAGGGATCAAGGCCCCTGCGACCTGTGGGGAATGTCCTCTAACGCGGGACTGGCGGCTCCTTACGACCGGGAGCAAGGGCATCTCATGATCTGGCCTCCTGAGCACCGTTACCGGTGGGCGGGTAGAGGCTGCATTGGCTGACGAGACCTGTGCCGCGAGATCCTGAGCCGGGTGAACGCAGCAATGCGATGACCGGGGCATGCCTGACTGTCAGTCAGGTGCAGTCCTTTCCTTGGTCTGCGGCACCATCATCTACAGCGCTGTTGCTGGTGACATCGGCGTTTGTCACGCCGATTGTCACGAGGGGAAGTGCCGCTGAGCCATGTGCGATCAGGGCTGCAGCAGTGTCTGGATCGCCCGTCTCTTTCCAGTGAAAGAGACGGGCGCAGGTTGGCGCACGCGAAATGGCCAAGCGGATAGGTTGCTGCTGAGCAGATGGGTAGGGTGGTTGCCGCAGGGGCAACGATATTGAGTTGGCGTCCATCACATGGGTAGTGACCGTACGAGCTGCCGGACGCGAATCGTACTTGCGGGTGAACCACCGCGGGAGCGGCGTGACCTTTAAGGTTCGGGTCACCTGGGGTGCTGTCATCGACAGCGCTTGCAACTCCCGGTCTACGCCTGTGGACAATATTCGTCAAGCAAAGCGATTTCAGGGATTTAGCGCCTGTGGATAAAACTATCCCCCGGTGGACATCGGTGGTTTTCCACAGACGTACTCTGTGCCAGCAGTTTTTTTCTTAGGTATGGTCCTTCCAAACGGGGCGGCTTTGCAGCCCCGTTTGGAAGGACCCGCGCGGAGGAGCTTCATGCGGTGCTGTGGGTAACTTCACAGCGAGTTTGAGGTGGTGGTGCGGCGGGTTACTCGGTCCTCTTGGCACTGCGCAGGCGCGTAACGTTCTCGCCCGTCTGCTTGGCAAACTCGTGCGGTGTTACATGGTCCTCGCGGTTCGCCTCTAGAAACCTGCTCCACCATGTCATGATCATCCGGCGCTCTTCGAGGAACTCGGCCTTGTGGGTATAAGCGGCCCGAACGTTGTTGCGTTCCTTGTGGCTCATCTGTCGTTCGATAGCCGTCTCCGACCATAGTCCAGACTCCACCAGCGCACTGCACGCCATGGCTCGGAACCCGTGGCCGCAGATATCCACCTTGGTGTCGTAGCCCATCGTCCTAAGCGCGGCATTCACCGTGTTCTCGGACATCGGTTTCCAAGGTTTGGCATCCCCCGCGAACACCAGCTCGAACTTGCCGGTGATCGCGTGGATCTGCTCAAGCAAGGCCACTGCCTGCGGCGATAAGGGTACAACGTGAATATCCCCGGCCATCTTCGTACCCCTTGTGGAAAAGGGCACGCCGTCCAGCGCCGGGCGGGTGTCCGGGATCTCCCAGATGCAGCGCTTAAGGTCGAACTCGTTCCAACGGGCGAAGCGCAGTTCGCTGGAGCGTACGAATACATGCAACGACAGCATCACCGTGAGGCGCGTGAGCTGGCGGCCTCTGTAGTCCTCGATGCATGCCAATAGCTCTGGGAGTCGCGATAGGGGTAGTGCGGGTCGATGAGTTACCCGTGGTGTCTTGATCGAGCCATCGAGGTCGTGAGCTGGGTTCGCTGTGATCAGCCGCAGCCGTTTGGCTTCACGCATGATGCTTTGCAGGTAGTTCTTGATCCTGAGCGCCACGTCGATGGTGCCGCGCTTCGTCACGGCTTCCAGTGGCTGCATGAGGTCGTGGGTGTCCAACTCAACGATTGCTCTGGCACCGAGCAAAGGGAATACGTGAGTCTTCAAACGGCTGAGCACTGTCTTGGCGTGGCCGGGCGCCCACTTGGGCACCATGCTCGCGTGCCAGTCGAGCGCAACGCTTTCGAAGGTGCGGCCATTGATCACGGCCTGGGTCTTGGCTTGTTGCTTGGACTGGATCGGGTCTATGCCGTTTGCGAGCTGCTGCTTGATGTCGAAGCGCTTGCGGCGTGCGTCGCCCAGCCCGACCACCGGGTAGCTGCCGAGGGCGGTCAGGCCTTCGCGGCCATCGGGTTTCACGTACCTGAGCCGCCAGCCTTTGCGGCCGTTGGGTTGCACAAGCAGGTAGAGACCGTCGCCGTCGAAGAGCTTGTACTCGCGCTCTCTGGGCTTTGCCGTGCGACAGGCGGTGTCTGTAAGCGGGGCAGTGGTGCGGGCCATAAGGGTAGTCTCCGATATCGAAACGGACCTCTATCCTTAAAACTACCCTTATTAGCGCTGGCTACCCTCGGAATCCGATGGAACGCCAAAACGAAAAAACCCGCCAGAAGGCGGGTTTTTCGGGGGTTCCAGAGATTTTGAAAGCCTTCTCTGGAACCTTGTATGGTGCCGGCACCAGGAGTCGAACCCGGGACCTACTGATTACAAGTCAGTTGCTCTACCAACTGAGCTATACCGGCGTGTTAGGGCGACGATTATAGCGATTGG
>Ga0302347_1001340_pt1 | contig 30084 bp, 22 predicted proteins | sample PhyWR1_FD_202178 | JGI IMG/M metagenome (GOLD analysis project Ga0302347, IMG submission 202178) | Leaf surface microbial communities from wheat plants in UC Gill Tract Community Farm, Albany, California, United States - DLSL W.R1 (v2)... | ecosystem: Host-associated > Plants > Phyllosphere >...
TCAGGAACCGCACCTTGTAGAGAATTTACCATTAGTTTTTATAATGCAAAGATCGAAGGTTGTACAACAGAGACGTCTACCTCGCAAATCGTTCTGCATGAGTTTACCAACGAGATAGATATCAATATAGACCATAAACCAATCCCTTGTTCCGGTGCGCGTTTTGAGAGATCTTTGGTAGGTATCGTCAATGCCGACGCCTCAGATGGCCTCTCTCCGACCAATAGAAATTCCGGAATTTGGGCAGCCAACAATGAGAGTTGGAAATTCAGCCCAAGTGGCAATCTAATAAAACCAAATATCACTTGGAGAAAAAGCACTAATGCTATCGTTTCTACCAATAGTTCATTTTCCGCATGCCCTACATCTACAGAAACTTACACCGTCACTTTAGATTATAGTGTATGCTCAACAACCTATACTTTAAAAGATGATATCCTAGTAAATTACAGCACGGGAGGTAGCGCTCCTGTATTATTGACCAATGTTGTCAATGACGACCATAGGGATATGTGTGATAATAATGCTGATGGAAAAGAGGATGATTTTGATTTTGACACATATATAAAATATAAGCTCACATCAGACTCTGCGTTGAAGGTTACTTATCACTCCAGTCAAAGTGGAGCAGATTCCGGAGGCTCTCGTATCACCTATGTAACGAATGGTAAATATCCTATATATGCAAGAGTTACAAGTCCTACAGGTTGTTATTCCACGGCCGTTATCAATATGGATATCACTTTCTATGCTACGATTAGGGCAAAAGAGATAAAAAAGATCTATTGTTTTGATGGCACAAGTGATATTATAGGAGAAGACCTTTTGCCATACACTCCGGAAATGCTACTCTCATTACCTTCTGATGTTAAAACTATCGGAATTTATGAATCTAATGAAGATGCTACAGAAGGAGACCCATTAAAATCAAAAACAACAGTCGATCTAGAAGAGGATGGAGATCTTGTGAAATATATATTTTATGTAAGATTCGAGAGCAATAATGGCTGTTATACCATAAAAAGAATCGTTTTAGAAGTATATAACCCCAAGGCGAAAATAGCCGATCTAGACGTTTGTGATAACAATGCAGACGGAACAGAGACCAAAAACCTTCACACCTACGATCGGTCGATAGCATCAGAGCCTATAAAAGTTACCTATCTGGACCCTAATGACCCAACCAAGATTATTACAAGTTATAATTTCACCCAAGCAACTACGGTTATCAATGTCCAGCTTGATATTCTGGATGCTGTTAAAGGAAGTTGTCAAAGAATCATCCCAGTTACTTTTCACTTGAATTCAAGTCCGAAGCTCAAGCAGACCCTTTTAAACTTAAATTTGGGAAACATCTGTGATAATAATAATGACAATGCGGAAACTTATGATCTCACCAAATATGAGGACTTTTTTTTCAATAATAGCGGAACAGCCAATGTAACATATTATGAAAAATACAATCCTACAACACAAACATTTTCTAATCAAGTTTCATCCAATTATCCACTTAAAAAAAATGCAACCGTCTATCTGAAGATAGCTTCTTCTAAAGGTTGTTTCTCTGTTGGCACAATTGTAATCTCCTATAATTTCCTGCCTGCGGTTGTTGTCAGCTCTGCCGTCTTACCAGAATGTGGGGCCGGTTTTGCCTATGGTGTTACTTTTGACATGAACAAGGCAATCTCCGATTTGTTTGATGTGACAAAAAATACCATCCTTTTAAGTGATATAAAGGCCACGTTCCATGATTCCAAATCCGACGCCAACGATAATATCCCAAGCTCAACGATAAACAATACATATAACACCAAGCAAACCTATCAATATGAAGAGACTGTCTGGGCGAGACTAGAAGACAAAACAAATCATTGTTATTCTGTTGGACCATTGGTATTGAGAACGAAATTCCCTCCAAGAGCAAAAGCTTCATCTATCGTGATGTGCGACAACAATCTGGATGGCGTCCCGGATGTTAATCTTCTTTCCAAGGTCTATACAGACGATATGACTTTGGCGAGTGACATCAACCCAAATAATATCTTTACGTTTTATGAAACCCAAGCAGATATTACAGCCAACAATCCTATTGCAGATCCGGAAAATTATAAACCAGCTGGTTTACCCGCAATCATCTATGTCCGTGTAGAAAGCTTGCCAGGCTGTTATGACAACCTTGATTCCAAAGCACAAATAACATTGACACTCGGTTCCAAGACGGTTGCAAACCCAGGACCTTACACCATAAGCCAATGTGATGCTGGAAATGACGGTAAAGAAGAAATAGATATCACAAAATTTGAAAATACAATTCTGCCCGGAGCAAAATTCAATTATTACCGCTCTATGGAAGACCTGAACAAATTGCAAAATGAAATAACTGGCGATAAAACCAAATATCATTATGACAAAAACGATGCACCAAACATCTATGTCATGGTAACCGATTCTGGATTATGTCCAGAGCTTGTGATGATCAATGTCGAACTGAAAGACTCTCCTATTTTCAATCTAGACCCTTATTATTTCTGCCCGGAAGTATGCAGAACCATAGAACCAGACCTGTCTTTCTTAGGAAAAATAATAGACTACACGTGGAAATTCCCAGACGGTACAACCTCTAAAGATCCTTATATCAAAGATGTAAAAGAGGAAGGTCAATATTCCCTTACCGTTACTACCGAAAACCTGTGCAGCTATACCGATTATTTTGATGTCATTGCTTATGAAGTTCCTGTTATCGCGCAATTGGTCTCTTTGGGAGCCAACTCTTATCAAGTTATTGCAACGGGTAGCGAAAAGATACTTTATTCCAAGGATCGTATTAATTGGCAGGAATCCAATATTTTCGAAAACATAAAACCTGGCCCTGTTAAATTCTATGTCAAATTCGAGAACTCGGACTGTCTTGGTAAAGTAAAAACAGGACTATCCATAGAGATACCGAATGTGATCACCCCCAATAATGATGGGATAAATGACACATGGACATTCAGCAACCTGGATGTTTATGACTCCCCTTCTACACTGAAAATATATGACCGCTATGGCGTGCTGGTCTATCAGCAGTCCAGTAATGATAATTTTCTTTGGGATGGGAAACGCAATGGAAGAGCTTTGCCAACATCTAGCTATTGGTATAACATTTCTTTACCCGACAGAACCGTTAATGGATGGGTCCTTTTAAAAAGCATAGAATAACGCTTCAAAGATTGGAATGCATGATATGATGTTCCAATATTCTATAGAAATACACTTCCGATTGGCCGCAGGACTATCTGGCAGCACCATCCTCTGGCTTTTGATTCTATTCACCCACACCATGGGAGCTGGTCACATCGAGCAATATATACCACTTATCGCTCGATAAGAATTTGACTTATGGGATGATAAGAACCGTTCTTATCGATTGATAAGCAACTGACCAACATACAGAAGCTGTATGCATTACCACAGCTTAATATTTTTAGGATGAGACATTGGTCAGAATTCAGGTTAAAGATAGGCATCGATCAAGATCAAAATACTAAATTTGTAAGATGGAGTTATATGACATTCTTATTGTTGGTGGTGGTCCTATCGGATTGGCCTGTGCTTTGGAAGCGAAGAAAAACAATTTAAAATATATTGTTATCGAGAAAGGGACGGTAGCAAACAGCTTGTACAACTACCCTTTGTATATGACTTTTTTCTCGACTGCTGACCGATTGGAAATCGATGAGATCCCATTCATCACCACCAAGCCAAAACCCGGTCGTCAAGATGCATTGGAATATTATCAGGGAATTGCCCGCCAAAAGGACATCAATATAAAACCTTACGAAAGAGTTCTTGACATCAAGAAATCTACCTTCTTCCAGGTTGAAACCAATAAACAGATCTATTTTGCCAAGAATGTGATCATCGCAACTGGATTCTATGACATCCCGAATCTGATGAATATCAAAGGAGAAGACCTGCCAAAAGTTAAACATTACTATACGGAACCTTATCCTTATGCTTTCCAGAATGTTGTCGTGATCGGTTCCAGCAATTCTTCCGTAGATGCAGCTTTGGAGATTTACAGAAAAGGAGGCAATGTCACGATGATCATTCGAAATAATGAGATTTCTAAAAGTGTGAAATATTGGGTAAGACCTGATATCGAAAACCGAATCAAAGAAGGCAGCATCAAAGCTTTCTTCGGTGCCGAACTTTTGGAGGCAAAGCCTAATTCTGTGATCTTTAGAACCAATGAGGGCGAAACAAAAGAAATAGAAAATGACTTTGTTCTCGCCATGACAGGCTATCTACCAGATTTCGAATTTCTGAAAACCATCGGGATCGATTTGAAAGGTGATTGCCTCAATCCTAATTATGACAAAGAAACAATGGAAAGCAATGTGAAAGGGATTTATCTTGCAGGTGTAGTTTGTGGCGGAAAAGACACGCATCTTTGGTTCATAGAAAACTCCAGAATCCACGCCAAACAAATCGTTCAGGATATTATTTCAAAGAATCAATAATTAAAGCTCATCAAATCTTTTTCCTGAATTATTTTGAAATCGCTGATGCTTTGCCTCGCCGATCATTTGTCTGTTATAAATGGTTGTATTCCCCGAAAACAGATAAGCTACCACGCAGGCGATCGCCACATAAACACCACATTCTGCCCCAAATAATTCTATCGCCATTACACTGCAGGCCAACGGCGTATTGGTTGCTCCTGCAAACACAGCTACGAATCCCATGCCTGCCAGAAGTGCCATGGGAAGCGGGATAAAAAAACTTAAAGCATTTCCCAAAGCTGCACCAATGAAAAACAATGGAGTAACCTCGCCTCCTTTAAATCCTGATGCCAAAGTTACAATGGTAAAAATCATTTTCAATGCAAAATCATAAGGTGCCAATTCCTCAAAGAAAGAAGCCTGGATCGTTGGAATTCCTAAACCGATAAATTTGGTTGTTCCCAAAAGCAAGACTCCAGCAACCACAATGATTCCGCCAATGAAAGGTCTCAGCGGCGGATATGTAATCTTCGATTTAAAAAAAGCTCCCGCTTTATGAATTGTTTTACTGAAAAACGCTGCACAAATACCAAAACAAATGCCGGCTATCAAAGCATATAATATATTTTGAAAAGATAATTCCGGAACGAGATCGATCTGATAATGGGTGTGGTGCGTCTTCCATAATTTGGTGACCAGATCTGCCAGAATTGCTGCCATAAACGCAGGAAAAATAGCATTATATTTTAACCGCCCAATCAAAAAAACTTCTAATCCGAAAATGGCACCAGCCAAAGGTGTCCCGAAAACAGAACCAAACCCCGCCGATATTGCAGAGATGATCAGAATTTTTCTTTCCTCGGAAGTGAGTCGCAATGGTTTACTGAATTGATCAACAATAGACCCAGCCATTTGAATCGCTGTCCCTTCTCTTCCTGCAGAACCTCCGAATAAGTGTGTGATCATTGTTCCCAAATAAACCAAAGGTGCCATTTTTAGAGGAATCATCTCTTTCGGGTCGTGGATTGTATCAATTAAAAGATTGTTTCCAGCCTCAACACTTTTTCCTATTTTATGATATATCAAACCCACAAAAAGTCCGCCCAAAGGTAACAGAGCAATGATCCAAATATGTGTTTCGCGGAAATTGGTGACCCAATCCAATGTTTGCAGAAAAAAAGCCGATACACTTCCCGCCAACATCCCTATTAATAAACTGATTAATAACCATTTGATGATATAGGGGAAAGACGGATAATTTCTAAAGAAAATCTGTAGATGGATCAGGCTTTTTCTGATGATTGTTTTTGGTTGTTGTTTTGACATAACTCTCCTGATAATAAAGATGAATCTTATTGTAATCAGGCGTCATCAGACTCGATTGGAACGAGACGGTTGGGCAAGGAAGAACACCATTTCCTTTGTTTGACAAATTTAAAAAATATTTCTTAAACAACAATTTTATTTACCCAAATGGTATTCTTTTTGTAACTTATTGACGCAGAAAGAAAAACTATGAACATCAAATTGATCAAAAACACATTCCCTTTATTCATCATCATTTCATTATTTCTGATTCAGTGTAAAAAAGACGAATCTGTATCCTCAAAAGATCAAAAAAACAACCCCATAACCGATATTTTGGGGACTGATGATAAAAAAGAGGAAGACTCAATAAAAGAAGAAAAACCAAAAGTTCCGGATGTGGTCATCCCGAGAAAAGATTTCGGATTCTATCCTTGGGTTTATAAAAATAATGATTCCATTTCTCAAAAAAACAAAAAAGAATTTACCGGCAAAGCACTTTATACCATCCTTGCGCTCAATCGATTGGACAGAGCCAATATTGGTGCAGCTGACACGTTGGTTGTTCCTGCTAAAATTGAGGAAGATTTCTTGAGATACTCTCCGTTTCCTGGTCACGTTACGACTTTGGAAAATGTGAAAAAATTTGTTTTCTTTTCCTATCCGATTCAGGCTTTCGCCGTTTACGAATATGGAAACCTCATCAAATGGGGACCAACAAGTATGGGAAAAAAAGCCACTAAAACCAAAACCGGTTTGATGTTTGCCAACTGGAAAAAAGAAGTAGCCATCTCAACAGTTAGTGATGAGTGGAAACTCCGCTGGAATGTGAACGTTGCTAATTTTGACGGAATTGGATGGCATCAATACGCTTTGCCAGGTTATCCGGCTTCTCATTCTTGTCTGCGTATGTTGGAAGAAGATGCAAAATGGATGTACACCTGGGTAGACAATTGGATCTTGAACAAAGGCGGACAAACGGTACGGGCTAAAGGAACACCGCTAATTGTTTACGGAGATTATCCTTGGGGGAAACGCAGGCCCTGGAAAAAACTTTTGGACTCTCCGGAAGCCAATAATATTTCCGAGGATGAAATAAACAAGATCATCGAACCACAATTGGTAGAAATCATCAAAGAACAGGACAATCGTGAAGCGGTTATTCAGCAAGTGGAACAGGAGAAAAAAGCAAAGGCAGATTCTATAGCCTCCTCTTTGAACAAAGACATTACCAAAATATAATGACATTTTTGATTTTAATTGATTTCTGAAAGAGTCTTGATAACTATTCGATAATAATTTTCTAAGTTTACATTTTATTGGATTTTCAGACATTCTTAACTCAGCTAAAATTAGAAAATGAATTATGATTATAGGAACAATAGTCACAATTTAATTAAAAAAATTGTTCTTTTCTTTATCTTTTTAGGCATTGGTCTATTTCTAATACCCATTAATCCAACAATGCCAAGTGTAGGATTGGATCCATCCTGGCAACATGCTATGAATATAGCGGTATCCCAGAATTTGGAATTGGGCAAAAACATAGTATTTACATATGGTCCATATATTGGAGTCTGCACACATTATTTTCATCCAAACTTGGACAGCACCAATCTTGTGTGCACCTTATTTTTAAGTTTTGCTTTCGGATATCTTATATATAATTTGCTTCGAAAAGAGAAGTCAATTATTATTTTTCTATTTTTTGTTATATTTTTTTTGTTATCAAATGTTAATTATAGAGATTTTATCTTCTATTTGTTCCCTTTTTTGTTATTCCTAAATTTTATCAAATTTGATATTTATAACAAAACACAATCCTTATTACATACCTTTATATTATACTTTCCAATCGGATTGATCGTCTTAATAAAATGTTCCTTTATTATTCCGTATCTGTTTATTCTCCCGATTATCTTTTTTATTCTGATATCAAATAAGAAAACGAAGGAAGCACTGATCATATTGACAATCATACTGGCAGCTATTTTGTTTTTCTGGAGTATCTCGAATCAAAAAATTACAAATCTGCTATTATATTTCACCTCAAACATATCTTTGATATCAGGATTTTCAGAAGGAATGTCCGGCACTGAACACCCATTGTCCGAAGTTATTGTATTCTGGTTTTTAGCGATAGTTATCGTTTTTCAGTTATTATTTTTAAAAAACAAATCGCATTCTTTTATCTTTTCAATTGTTTCTTTTTTTATCCTATTTTTAAGTTTTAAAAGCGGATTTGTAAGACAAGATGAGCATACAAAAATATCTTTTGCCATATTGATTTTTGTTGCATTTTTTATTTATCTATTTTCAAAAACGAAATTATCTTTGATCATACTTTGTATATGTCTCATTACTTCTTTCTTTTCATACAGGTTATATAATGGCACTTCGTTTAGCAACTCAATTAAAAATAATTTTGTTTCAATATATGACGGAATAAAACTCAGATCACAACATAAAAGATTAGAAATAGAATATCAAAAGGAAATAAAAAACATTCACAATCAGATGCAGTTTCCAATTTTGGCAGGAACCAGTGATATTTATAATTTTGGGCAAAATTACTTATTGGCATCTAGCAACATTTGGAATCCCCGTCCCGTTTTTCAAAGTTATACTGCCTATACAAAAGACCTCTTGTATATCAACAGAAATCATTTGCTGTCGGATAAAAGTCCTGATAATCTATTTTTCAAAGTTGAAACAATCGATGGAAGATTACCTTCTCTAGAAGATGGTGCTAGCTGGCCTCTGATCATTTCCAACTACAGGCCAATAAAATTTGATAACGACTATCTCATTTTAAAAAAAAGGCATGAGCAAAATAAAGATATAAAACTAGATCTTATACAAAAGCTATCAGCAAAGCTCAACCAAGAACTAAAAATCCCAATCTATGATGGTCTCTTATTCTGTAGAATAAAAATAGAACCAACACTTCCGGGAAAATTGGTAACGAGATTGTTCAGGTCCGATAAATTATATATCATGACCAAGGAAGATAATAATCAAGAAAAAAAATATAAACTAATAAGCGGAATGATAGAGACAGATTTTTTGATATCTCCTCTCATAGAAAACACAAAGGATTATTATGACTTGTATAAAAAAGACTATTCAAAATATAAAAATGTAAAGTCAATAAAAATCACGCCTAATGATCGTAATACTTTATTAGATATGTGGAATGATAATTTTGAAATAGAATTCTATAATTTTTCAAATTAACATAACTGCTCTTGTTTTATAAATTTCCAACCACCGTTTTAATCTGGGTAAATTCTTTGAGGGCGTGTAAAGACAACTCTACACCATAACCAGAAGATTTTGCGCCGCCAAAAGGCAGTCTTGTATCAGAACTTGTAGCTTTGTTTATAGAAACTGTTCCAGATTCCAAATTTTCAATGAAAAACTGAGCCCGTTTTTTATCCTTGGTCCAAACCGAATTTCCCAATCCAAACGGAATGTCATTCGCTGATTTTAAAATTTCCTCATCATTCTTAGCGATCATCAGAATTGCCAAAGGTCCGAATAATTCTTCCTGCAAAATGGGATTGCCTTCTTTTACCAAAACGATTCCGGGACGAAATTCACTTTCCGAAATACGTTCTAAAGCCAAAACCACTTCTGCCCCATGTTTCAAAGCTTTTTTATATTGATTTTCCAATTCGTCTGCCAAATCGGGACGAGCCATTTTGCTCAATTTTGTTTCCATTTTAAACGGATCAGCGGGTTGAAAGGAATTATACTCTTCAATAAACAAAGGCAGAAAATCCTTCTCAATGTTTTCATGAATGATAAATCTTTTGGCCGCGTTACAGATTTGTCCCGTATTAGATAGTTTTGCAAGCGGTCCATCTTTTGCCGCTTTCTCAAAATCGGAATCATCAAGAACAATAAAAGCATCACTTCCGCCTAATTCCAAAATTGATTTTTTGATATTTTTCCCGGCAAGAGAGGCCACTTCGCTCCCTGCTTTTTCACTTCCGGTCAAGCTCACACCTCTTACCAAATGATTTTCCAGAATCTCTTTGATCTCGTTATGTCCAATTCTCAAATTCTGAAAAATATATTTTGGAAAACCTGCTTCTGCAAAGGCATTTTCTATTTCATCACCGCTTCCGAAACAAATAGACGCATGCTTCAATACAATTACATTTCCCGCCAGAATCGCAGGAACTGCAAATCTCAAGACTTGCCAAAATGGAAAATTCCAAGGCATCACACCGAGAATAATCCCCAATGCATCATAATGAACTTCGCTGACATTGAATTCGGTTTTGATTTCTTCCGGTTTCAAAACATTGTCTGCCTGAGCATAAAATTTTATCATTCCTGCACTTTTTTCGATTTCTGCTATGGATTGTGAAATCGGTTTGTGCATTTCTCTGGTGATGATTTCTGCGTACTTTTCTTTATTCTTTTCCAGAACTCCTGCCAGGTTGAAAAGTAATTTTTGGCGGTCTGTAAAAGCAACTTTTTTCCAATCCGAGAATGCCTTCTGTGCAGCATCAATATGTTTTGATAAATCCATTTCTAATGTTATTTTGACTGATTAGGTTTGCAGTAATTGTACCAATTTTTGCGTGGCTAAATGTACAAAGTAGATTAGAATCTCAACATCTATTTTGATATTTTATTTAAATTTTCTTATTAATTTTTATGAATAATGTAATAAGATTTCAGAAGTATTTCCTATCGCCCCGACCTGAATGCACTCTTCGAAAGCATCAGAGTGACACAGCGGGAATGGAGGGCGGGCATAGGTAGCCAAAACTTACAAAGTGATTTTTCACAGTCAAAAAATCAATATTTTTTACTGCTTCTGAACAGTAAAACCGAATTGAGGAATATCAACAGCAAATCCAATGTCACCCAAATGCTAAGCTTGATATTCTCATATTTCAGTTCTTCTACTTTTTCCGTTGCGATAGCGGAGAGTTTCAAACTATGGTTGATGTAATTGCGAACCTCGATAATCTTGTCCTCATTTTTGTTTGGAACCGCAACTTGCGAAAAGTAAACAAGGTTGCCTTTTCCAATGTAACCAACCACCCAAAACTCATTGGATTTTTGCATATTAAGATATTCTATCCGGAAAAATTCCGGACGAATCTGCCCTACGTGCTTTGAGCTGAATTTTTGATTACCGTCCGCATCCTGGATTCTAATAATATAAAAATCAATCGGTTGTGGCAAATAATTAATCACCTGGATAGCCAATGAATTTTCCAAAAATTGGGAAACACTTTTTTCTACAAACCAAAAAGTAAAATAAGCTGCAGCAGAAACGGTAATAATGGTTCTGACAGCTTTGTTCCAAAATCCCCACTTTTCACCTCTTGCAGAGGAAAGAAAAAGTGCTATTATCAGAAAAATTAGAATAAGAATGATTATCATTGAAACAAAGATAGCGGTTTATCCTTAATTAGAAAGAGACATTCCATTCTTTATAAAATTCGTCCAGGAACTGGAGCATCAGCCGATGTCTGTGTTCAGCAATTTCTTGAGCTGTTTTTGTATTGAGCAAATCTTTCAGAAGCAACAATTTTTCATAGAAATGATTGATGGTTGTTCCGTTGGACTTCTTATATTCTTCTTTGGTTTGATTAAGCCTTGGCTCGATATCCGGATGATACATCAGGTTATTTTTGTAACCGCCAAAGTTGAAAGTTCTTGCTATTCCAATCGCTCCAATCGCATCTAATCTATCAGCATCCTGAACGATTTTCAGTTCCAAGGGCAAGTTTTCCGGTGCATCATTCCGGTTTTTGAATGACATATTTTCTATGATGAAAATGACTTTTTCAATGGTTTCGGAATCTACCTGTTGTTCTGTAAGAAATTCATTAACAATTTTAGAAGCAATCGTTTCGTCTCCGTTATGGAATTTTGGGTCAGCAATGTCATGCAATAATGCAGCTAATTCTATGATCAATTGGTCACCACCTTCTTTTTCCTGGATTTTAAGACTCAGTTTCCAGACACGCTCGATGTGAAACCAATCGTGACCAGATTCTGTTCCTGCTAATTTTTCTTTGACGAGTTCTATTGTTTTGTTTATTAAATCCATGTATAATTTTAACGCAAAGTGCGCAAAGATTTTTGTAAATATTGTAAAGTCCGCAAAGGCGTAAAACTTATCAGAGAAAGAAAATGCTTTTATACATTTGTAATCTTCGCACCTAATTTTCTGCTTCTAAACTCTCAAGAATAATATTCCAGAGTTTTTTGTTATAGCTTCTGAAAAAATTAATATGTCCAATTTCTCCTTTTTCCGATTCCGAAGTTTTGATGATTCTGTAAATTGGCTTCAGATTGGGATAAGTATTTTCTAATAAAGACCTTACACCTTTTTCTGTGAGCCAAACATCATCTTCTGCTCGGATGACGAAAACTTTCTGAGTCAAATCTCGGGAAAAATCATCAATTTTCTCTAATAATTTGTTGGTTGATTTTTTATCAAGGATTAAAGTTCGCCAATCAAAAGCACTTGCTGAGGGTAAACTTTCTCCCAAGCCAAACCAATTCGCAGGAAAATAACCTAAAATTTGGGTTGATAATGGTTGTACAATTCCAAAACCAAGATAAGCTTCAATTTTTGTTTTGAATTTCAGGTTTCCAACAAAAGCATTTTGAGTTCCGACGAAGATAAATTCCTCAAAAATCTCAGAATCTTGATTCATTCCTAAAATCAAAGCACCAACGGAATGTCCGAGACAAAACTTCTGATGATTGGGAAAATTAGATCTAATATAATCAGTAACAGCTCTATAATCTTTGGTCCCCCAAGTCCTCATAGAAGCTTCAAAACCCTTCATTTTATCTGGTTTCGATTGTCCAATCCCTCTGTAATCATAAGTAATGACAGTAAATCCTTGTTCTGAAAAAAATTGGGCAAAAGAAAAATAGATTTGCTGTTTAACACCTGTTGCAGAATTGATCAACAACAATTTTCCGTTAGAATCTTCAAGTTCAAAAAGATAAGCGGACAAGCTATAATTATCATCAGTTAAAATATTGATACCTTTCATTTTAAAATGATTTTAAGAAATCACTTCATAAAAGTAGAAAATTATAACGTTTGAGAATTATTTTTCGATATGCAGAAAATATTATTATTAAAAATCATCCAAGAATGGCAACCCTTTTTGAGAGCCTCTGTAATCGGCAGCTTTCAAAGCGACTTCATTCCCAAAAATGATACAATCTTCAATCGAGTTTTCATGAAGTAAAGCAATAGAAAATCCAGATGTGAAAGCATCTCCCAACCCCATACTGTGAGCATCGGTCTGTGGATTATTTCGGAAATATTTCATCTCAGAACCATCGAAGAAACTTGTGCTGTTCGCGCCATCTCTCACAAATAATTTATTTGGAAGATGTTTGATGATATCTTCATGATTTCCTTCTCCGAAAATAGTTTCAAGATCCGTACTTTTCGCCACAATAAAAGATGCGTGATCAATAATATCATTTGAAAGTCGTCTTGCCGGAGCGGCATAAATACCAATCTTCTTTCCAAGACTTTTTGCCTTTTTGAAAAGATATTCTACAGTTTTAGTAGGAATTTCCAGTTGAGTAAGAATCAAATCCGCAGTCAATAAGAATCTTTCTGCTTCGTCTATATCTTCTGGAGAAAGATTGTAATTGGCAGCTGGAACTACGGTGATCGCATTACCTTCATCAGACGCTGTTACATAAGCGGTTCCCGTTTCCTCATCATCATCCTCAAACACATAGGTAACATTCACGTCTTCTTCATTTAGATTTCGTAAAACCTGTTGACCATAAGGATCCATACCGATCCTGCTTACCAAAGATGTCTGCGCACCCAAACGTGAGGTCGCAATGGCCTGATTGGCACCTTTTCCACCCAAAAAACTTCTCAGACTTTGGGCAAGAACGGTATCATTTGCAGTGGGAATTTGGGAAGTTTTCAGGACAAGATCTATGGAAGAGCTTCCTACAACTACTATCTGAGGTTTTATATTTCTAAGTTTCATTGGATAACATTCATTGCAATCAAAGGTCAAATATAATCGTTGATCGCTATTTCATCGGAGGCTAATGTAAACAATTAATCGTTTCCTATTTCTATAAATTCTGAAATTAATTTAACCGGCTGATTTTCTTTGGAATAACCAATATAAGATGCATAAAATCCATCGCCATAACCAGTTTCGAAAGCGACAATGTTTTCCGTTTTATTATCATAAGGTTTCAGAATTGCAAATTGGTCTATTGCACCTTTTTCATCAAAAAAATGAGAATGGAAAAACTCTTCATAGATTCCCATAAAATCTGCTCCTTTTTTATGGAAAAGCTCTTGTTCCAAAGCATTCAGAGAAACCTGGGCATCTTTATCCATAAAACTTCCCATTCCGGATTCTACCAAAAAACCATAGATTTCTTCGTCTTTCAGGTCTTTAATATTTTGATCATCACATAAAGCCAATTTCCAATTTTCCGCAATCTGATTTTTATCAAAAACAATTTCTGAGTAAGCAATGCAATTGGATTCTCTTTCTTTATGAACCAAAACTGTAAAATTGCCTTTCGGGAATTCTTGTTTGAAAGCCGAATGATCAGGCGAAATCAATGGATCGCTTACCACAATTTTTCCTGATGAAATATGGATTTCCCCAACTTCGTAAGTTTCCAAAGTCGGATTTTCTACGAAGTTTTTTGAGAATAGTTTTTTTATATTTTCTATATGAGTCATTACAAACTTTTCAGTTTTTCTTCTAATAAAGCAATTTTATCCTGCGCATCTTTTTGTTTTTTGCGCTCGATTTCTACAACTTCAGTTTTTGCGTTGGCAACGAATTTTTCATTCGATAATTTCTTATCAACCGAAATTAGGAAACCTTTCAGATATTTTATTTCTTCTTCTGTTTTTTCTTTTTCTTCACCCAGATCAAGGTTTTCACTTAATGGAATCGAAAATTCATTCGCTCCAACCAAGAATGTGAAACTTGGTTTATCTGTTTTTTGATTGAAATTGATTGCCGAAATATTCGCCAATTTCTGAACAACCTCTGCATTGGCCAACTCCGAAACATTCGTGAAAACTTCAACGGTTTCCCTCGGAGAAATCCCTTTGGACTGACGGTAATTTCTAACACCAGAAATCACTTCTTTAGTAAAATCAAAATCTTTTATTTTATCTTCGTTAAAAGACTCTGCTTTTTTCTGTTGAGCAATTACCAAAGCTTCGGAAACACTCCTCTCAGAGATATTCTGCCAAAGTTCCTCTGACAAGAAGGGCATAAACGGATGCAACAGTTTCATCAATTCCTCGAAATAAGCAATCGTTTTTTGATAAACTTCTTCACTGATGGCCTCTCCGAAATTCGGTTTTACCGCTTCCAGATACCAAGCACAGAAATCGTCCCAAATCAGTTTATAAACCAAATGCAATCCATCAGAAATTCTGAATTTTGAGAATTGATCTTCGATTTCGCCAATTGTTTTGTTCAGTTGTTCGCCGAACCATTCGATTGTTTGCAGATCGTGGTTTTGGGCTTTGATATTTTCATCTCGCTTCCAACCTTGGATCAATTTGTAGGCATTCCAGATTTTTGTAGCAAAATTTCTTCCCTGTAACATCAGATCTTCATCAAACAAAAGATCATTTCCAGCAGCAGAACTTAATAAACTTCCTACACGAACGCCGTCCGCACCATATTTCTCAATCAAATCAATCGGATCTGGCGAGTTCCCAAGTTGCTTGGACATTTTACGCCTTTGTTTATCACGTACAATCCCTGTAAAATAAACATTTTTGAAAGGCACCTCTTGTCTGAATTCCAATCCAGCCATGATCATTCTGGCAACCCAGAAGAAAATAATATCCGGGCCTGTAACCAAATCCGCAGTCGGATAATAATAATTGATGTCTTTATTTTCCGGATTCAAAATCCCTTCGAAAACCGACATTGGCCACAACCAAGAGGAGAACCAAGTATCAAGTGCGTCTTCGTCCTGTTTTAGGCTGTCAGTTGTCAGTTGTTGGTTGTTGGTTTTTTCTTTTGCTAAAACCAAAGCATCTTCGATATTTTCCGCAACTACAAAATCATTTTCACCCGTTCCGTAATAGAAAGCAGGAATCTGCTGTCCCCACCAAAGCTGACGCGAAATATTCCAATCGTGAACATTCTCCATCCAATGGCGATAGGTATTTTTGAATTTCTCCGGATGAAATTTAATCTTATCATCCATCACAACATCCAAAGCCGGTTTTGCCATTTCTGACATTTTCAGGAACCACTGAACAGAAATTTTTGGTTCGATAACGGCTCCGGTTCTTTCAGAAGTTCCAACTTTGTTCACATAATCTTCCGCTTTCAGAAGAAGGTCGTTTTTTTCTAATTCTTTGGCAATTTCTTTTCTAACGGTAAATCTTCCCTGACCTTGGTAATGCATCCCGTGTTCGTTCAGAACTGCATCGTTATCCATGGAATCGATAATTGGCAAACCGTGTCTTTGCCCGATCTCGTAGTCATTGATATCGTGAGCTGGCGTTATTTTCAAAGCTCCCGTTCCGAATTCAATATCAACATAATCATCCTCTATGATAGGAACAATTCTACCAACGATTGGAACCATCACGTTTTTACCTTTCAAATGAGAATATCTTTCGTCATTCGGATTTACACAAACTGCAACATCGCCGAAAATAGTTTCTGGACGTGTTGTGGCAACAGTTAAGAAATCTTCTGTTCCTTCAATCTTATATTTTAAATAGAATAATTTTCCGTTTTGCTCTTTGAAGATTACCTCTTCATCAGAAATATTGGTTTGAGCTTCCGGATCCCAATTCACAACTTTGTAACCCCGGTAGATCAATCCTTTGTTATAAAGATCAACAAAAACCTTGATCACGGATCTGGACAAATTATCTTCCAAAGTAAATCTGGTTCTGTCCCAATCGCAAGAACAGCCTAATTTTTTCAATTGTTCCAGGATTGTTCCGCCGTATTTGTCGGTCCATTCCCAGGCGTGCTTCAGGAATTCTTCTCTAGTAATATCTTTTTTATTGATACCTTCGGCCTTCAATTTCGCTACAACTTTCGCTTCTGTGGCGATAGATGCGTGATCCGTTCCCGGAACCCAACAAGCATTGAAACCTTGCATTCTCGCTCTTCTGACCAAAACATCCTGAATCGTGTTGTTCAACATATGTCCCATGTGAAGGATTCCTGTCACGTTCGGTGGCGGAATTACAATCGTGTAGGGCGGTCTGTCGTCTGGTTCTGAGTGGAAAAATTTATTCTCTAACCAGAAGTCATACCATTTTTGTTCAGTTTCTTGTGGATTATATTTGTCTGCGATTTGCATTTTGAAATTGATTTTAACTTAGTAAGTTGCAAAAATAAGATAATGTAAAAAAATTAACAGCACATATTTAAATTATTTATAACTTTGTTCTTTAAAATTTAATTAAACCGAAAAATATATGAAAAAGATTCTTGCAGGATTATTTATGACAGGAGCTTTGGCTTTTGCATCTGCTCAAACAATCTCATTTGACAAAACAACTTTTGACTACGGAAATGTAAAAGCCGGATCAGACGGTCACAGATTTTTTACCGTAAAGAATACAGGTGACAAACCTCTCATCATCAGCGAAGTGAAACCTGCTTGTGGATGTACCACTCCAGAATGGAGCAAAGATCCGATCTTGCCAGGAAAATCTGCTCAAATCAAAGTTGGATATAACACAGGCATCAAAGGTGCTTTCAACAAATTGATCGAGGTTTATTCTAATGACCCTGCAAACAACAGATCTGTTCTTTACATCAAAGGAACTGTAGAAGATCTAGAAGGTGCCAATCAAGAAGCCAAACTTACCGTAGCTCCAGTTGCAACGGCAACCGCTGTAGATGTTCAGCCTGCTGCACAAGCTAAAAGAGTTGCAAAAAAAGCTGCCGTTCAAAAAGTGGAAGCTGCTAAATAATAAAATTCTACAAATTTTATAAAACCGTTTCTTTCGAGGAACGGTTTTTTTTATTTTTACATCAAATCAATTATTATGGACTATAATTTTTCAGACGATTTTTTGATCAAAGACAATTCAAAATTCGAGATCAAAAAACATGAGACAAGCTATAAAGGAAAAATCAACAAAGACGAAGCGAAACAACTTTTTGAAATAGAAAAAGAAAAACTCAGATTACTACAGGAAAAACTTTATGCGGACGGAAGCCAGTCTTTGCTTATCGTTCTCCAGGCCATGGATGCTGCAGGAAAAGACAGTTTGATAGAACATGTTTTTGGAGGTGTGAATCCACAAGGCTGTGAAGTGACAAGTTTCAAAACACCAAGTTCCAAAGATTATTCCCATGATTTTATTTGGCGTCATTACCTGGCTCTTCCTGCGAAGGGGAAAATCGGGATTTTCAACCGTTCACATTACGAAAGTGTCTTGGTCTGTAAAGTCCATCCCGAGTATAATCTCAGCGAAAAAGTCTGGACAGACGTGAAACAGTTTGACAAAAAATTCTGGGAAAACCGATATGAAAGTATCCGAAATTTTGAGAAGCATTTGGCTAATAACGGAACCAAGATCGTCAAAATTTTCCTGAATGTTTCTAAAGAAGAACAAAAAGAAAGATTCCTGGACCGTATAAAAGAAGAAGACAAAAACTGGAAATTCTCTTCCGCTGATATTACTGAACGTGGATTTTGGGAAGATTATCAGAATGCTTATGAGCAAGCCATAAAAGAAACTTCTACGGATTCTGCGCCTTGGTTTGTGATTCCTGCCGATCAAAAATGGTTTTCCAGAGTTGCTGCTATTCAAATTATCATTGATGCGATGGAAGAAATGAATCTGAAATTCCCCGAACTTTCCGGAAAAGATAAAAGCGAACTGGCAGAATCGAAATTGAAATTGGAAAACGAGAAATAATTTCTCAATTACGGAAAACCTCAGTTTTATACACGGAAGTTGTTTTAAAATTGTAAAAAATTTGAGAATTTAAATGGAGCTAATTTATGCATTTGTCGGATCGATTGTTGGTGGGATTCTAGTTTTCCTTCTAATGAAATCTCTTTATGTCAGCAAAAAAAACATTGAGATTATCAATGAAAAACTGATTCGTTCACAGGAAAATGAAAATCATTCTCAACAGAAAATAGATGAACTGAAATTTTCAAATCAAGAATTAGCAAAGAATATTTCATTAATTCAAAACAGTAAAGAGGAACTGCTCTTTACCAATGCTGAACTGAATGCGCATTACAAAAATCTACAAGACCATCTTGAAAATCAAAAAGAAGATTTTTTAAAAATTCAGGAAACGACTCGACTTCAATTTGAGAAAACTGCGAATCAGATTTTGGAAGAAAAGTCTGAGAAATTCACGCAACTCAATCAAAATCAACTCAAAACTATTCTTGAACCTTTTCAGGAAAAAATCAATGAGTTGAAAAATACGGTTAACGAAACTTATGACAAAGAAGCCAAAGAACGTTTTTCGCTTGGAGAAAAAGTCAGAGAACTGAAAGACCTGAACCAACAGATTTCCGAAGATGCCAAACAATTGACTCGTGCTCTAAAAGGTGAAAGCAAAACGCAGGGAAATTGGGGAGAAATGATTTTGGAAAGTATTCTGGAAAAATCAGGATTGAGAAAAAATCAGGAATATTTTTTGGAACACGAACTGAAAGATGATAATAACAAAGCCATTTTCTCTGAATTTTCCGGCAAGAAAATGCGCCCTGATGCAGTTATAAAATATCCTGACAACAGAAACGTCATCATAGACAGCAAAGTTTCTCTCACGGCTTTTGTGGAAATGACGGATGAAACTGACTCTGACCTTTTCGTTCAGAAACAAAATCTGCATCTTCAGTCTGTGAAAAATCACATCAATCAATTGAGTCAAAAAGCTTATGATGATTTTGATAAAAGTTTGGATTTTGTGATGATGTTTATTCCGAGTGAAGCAGCTTACATTGCAGCTTTGCAAGCCGAACCGAATCTTTGGAATTTTGCTTACGATAAAAGAATTCTTTTGCTTAGTCCTACAAATCTTATTACTTCTCTCAAGTTGATCCAAGATCTTTGGAAGCGGGAACATCAAAACAGAAATGCTATGGAAATAGCGGACAGAGGTGCAAAATTATATGATAAATTTGTTGGGTTTGTTGATAATCTGGAACGCATCGGAAAAAATATTGACCAAGCGAAAAATTCTTACAATGATGCTTTCAAACAATTGAGTTCTGGTAATGATAATCTGATTGTTCAAACTCAAAAGTTGAAAAATCTTGGGATTAAGAATAAAAAAAATCTTCCTCAAGGTTTGGGAGAGGAAGATTTGTAGATTTTTTTAATTCTCGCAGATAAAGCAAATTTTGCAGATTTTTCAAAACACAATATTGTCATTCCGTAGGAATCTCTACAAAGACTGTCCAGATTGCTACGGAATGACAAACTTTATATTTATATGATGATTTAAAATACTTCTACCTAATGACAAAAGTTGTTTGGATGACAAAATCCCTAGCCCCGATAGCAGCGGCATCCTTTTTTGCAAGGACAAAGCTTTGGCAAAAAGATATAGCGAATAGCGGGAAACAGCTCCAAATAAAAATAGTAAATAACTGTTCGACGGAGTCAAATAGCTCCTAAAAATTTTAACGATTAAGAAGTTTGGCGACTTCCGGCGCGGCGTATGTGAAAATCATATCGGCTCCGGCACGTTTGATGCTCGTTAAACTTTCTATCAAAACCTTGTCGTTATCCAGCCATCCATTTTGTGCAGCAGCTTTCAGCATCGCATATTCGCCGCTGACCTGGTAGACCGCAATTGGTTGTGTAATCAATTCACGGATTTTGGAAACGATGTCCAGATAAGGCATTCCTGGTTTTATCATGATGATATCGGCACCTTCTTCTACGTCTTTCAATGCTTCGTCGATGGCTTCACGGGAATTATGAAAATCCATTTGATAGGTTTTTTTATCAGCCGGAATTTCCTGATTATCAACTGGCGCACTGTCCAAAGCACTTCTGAAAGGGCCGTAAAAAGCACTTGCATATTTGGCTGCATAAGATAAAATCCCGACATCTGTAAATCCATTGTCTTCCAAACCTTCTCTCATTGCTAAAACACGACCGTCCATCATATCGCTTGGTGCCAAAATGTCAGCTCCTGCTTCTGCCAAAGAAACCCCCATTTTTACAAGCGCTTCTACTGTAGAATCGTTGTCGATTTTCCCATTTTTGATGATACCGTCATGACCATAGATTGAATAGGGATCGAGCGCAACATCTGGCATAATAATCACTTCTGGAACAGCATCTTTTATAGCTTTTATGGCAGTTTGCATCAGTCCGTTTGGATTCCAAGACTCCTTTCCAGTGTTGTCTTTCAGGTTATCGGAAACCTTCATATAAAGATTGATGGCCTTGATTCCCAAATCGTAATTTTCTTTGACAGTTTGTATTGTGAGATCTAAACTTTGCCTAAAAACGCCAGGCATGGAGGAAATGGCTTCTTTTTTGTCTGTACCTTCTGTAACAAACATTGGCAACACCAGATCGTTTGTTGTAAGGGTTGTTTCACGAACAAGACTTCTGATGGAATCGTTGGTTCTTAGTCTTCTGTTTCTTGAAATCATCTTGATAAAAATTATTTATGCAAATTTAATTATACTTTTACGGATAGACTATTGCATAATCAATTTATTTAAAATATATTTGTTGTAATTGTTTAAGTACAGACCAAAGCGAATGAAAAAATTTCTATTCTTTATTATATTTACGGTAGTTTCAGTTGGATTTTCGGGAGAAATGAAAGCACAAACAGCACGTACAATTGCAGGACAAAAGACCGATGATGGTGTTTTGGTAGCCTACCCCAATCCTACTAAGGATGTTTTGTTGTTGAAATCAAAGGATAATTCTGTGAAAATAAAAACAGTGACCTTCTTCTCGATTTTGGGAGCTCAGGTTGCTGAATATAACATCAATAATAATGTTACTGAGCTTAGGCTGGACAAACTACGTCCTGGTAAATATCTAATGAGATATACGTTGGATGATAATACTCAGAAAATTGCTCAAATTATCAAACAGTAAATTCAGTTTTTAAAATATAGTGCCGGTTTTTTAGCCGGCATTTTTTATTGGATTAATTCTGTAAATTTGTCATAACCAAGAAAATTAAATTATGAGAAAATTAATTATTTTAGTTTTTATCATTTTCTGTCAGATTGTCAATTGCCAATTCAGGAGTTCTTTATACGACAATAATCAACTGAATGTATCTCTAAGAGGCGGCTTGGATTTTCCTTCTTATAATAATCAGACCAAATTCATCGATTACAAATACAATCTGAACCTTGGAACTTCCATTGACTTTTATTTTAATTGGATAGGACTTGGGATTGATTTCGATTATCTGAAGAATACTACGAAAAACACTTATCCTACAGAGAATTTATATAATGGAACTACTCTACTTTCTAATATCCATTTAACTGAAAATAAGGTTGAAAGATTATTCTTAGGAATTGGACCTAACTTCCGATATGTTATCAATGATAATCTTAGTTTAGCCTTCAAATTGAAAGGTGGAATTTCCAATATCAAAGGTGGCGAAACAGCTTTGACCGCAAACAATTACAATCTCAATTATCACAATGGATATCATGAGAAAAATATTCTCACAGGAAAAGGTCAGGTTGAACTGAATTGGTTTTTCTCAGAATATTTCGGTTTGAATGTTGGTGGTTATTACATCCAGCATTTCAAAGCAAAAGATCAAATCAATAACGGTTCCGCCTCTGGATATATTCCTTTTACAGAATCTGAGAATCAATATAATATTAATCCGGCTAATTCTGATATTAGAAATAATAGTCTTGATCACGAGATTCATTCAGTTGGCGTTTTTGCAGGATTGACCTTCAGGATTCCGACAAAAGGATCAACACCTGATTATGGATTATCTGTCATCGCAAAAGACAAAGAAACAGGACTGATCTTGCCGGATACTTTTGTTGAGCTCTTCAAAAATGGTAAAAGAACCTATTTTGCCAAAACCAATTCGCAAGGTGTGGCTTTCTTCAAGAACATCAAGCCGGACAATTATGACATCAAAGGAAGTCTTTATAATATAGAGTTGACCTCGGCCAAGACCAATAAAACAGAATTTGTAAAAAACGCTATGCTCAAAAAAGAGATCTCAACAGATGCCGAAACCTTCTTCGTAAAAGGACAAGTGAACATCTGTAACTCAAAAAATCCTTTGAGAGACGTAACTGTTGTCATCAAAAATAATGAAACCGATATCTACCACGAAATAAAAACCGATATCAACGGAAAATTCTATTTCAAAGCGGATAAGAATACGACTTACCATATCTATGGAAAGAAAGGAAACTATTTCTCCCAAACAGAAACGGTGACCTCTAAAAATGTTGACAGAAGCAATACATTTTTTTTAAACCTTCAAGTTTGCATGGAGGAAACGGTTTGCGGGAAGCCAATCAATCTGAAGAACATCCATTATGACCTGGACAAATATTTCATTCGGGAAGATGCAAAGGCAGAACTTAACAAAATGGTTCAGTTTATGAAAGATAATCCCAATGTAAAAGTGGAACTGGCTTCCCACACAGATTCCCGAGCATCTGATGATTACAACAAAACACTTTCTCAGAACCGCGCCAACGCTGCCGTAGATTATCTGGTATCGAAAGGTATAGATAAAATAAGACTAAAACCAATTGGTTACGGAGAAACGCTGCTTCTGAACAATTGCAGTAATGGCCTAGATTGTACAGAATCTCAACATCAGTTCAACAGGAGAACAGAAATGAAGGTTATCTGTCCTTGATGAAGAAAAATTTCTTGTAGATAAAAAACCCGATAATTACACCAAAAGTATTGAGAATAATATCATCAATATCCGCAAACCCTCTCTGAAAGTAATATTGTGAAAACTCTACAATATTGATGATAATAAAAAACGTTATGTACAACCGATTAAATTGATTTAATTTAGGATAGAGAACCCCAAGAAAACCATAAGGAATGAATAAAATGATGTTACCAAAAATATTTTTGATGAATTCTATTTTATCATAATAAAAAACATGAAAAAAATATTCTCGGACAGTATCAAATGGAATAGGTTTTATTTCATATGGAAATAGTGGGAAATCACGACTTTTTAGAAAAAAGAGCATATACAACATCCAAACTGTATAAATATTTATTAAAATAGGATAATACCTATTGACAAACAACCTCATTAAAATAAATTATAACGTAAAAATATTCAAAAAAAATGGAAACAAGCAAAATAAAAGCTTTCGGAACGCAATCTGCCGAGAATGACCTGGAACTATTGACCATAGAAAGAAGAGAAATCCAACCAAAGGACATAGAGATAGACATCTATTATTGCGGTGTTTGCCATTCCGATCTTCACACGGCGAGAAATGATTGGGGCGGAACGGTTTATCCCGCTGTTCCCGGTCACGAGATCGTTGGGAAGGTATCGCAAGTAGGGACAGATGTTACCCAATTCAAAGTGGGAGACCTGGTTGCCGTGGGTTGTATGGTAGACTCTTGCAGAACTTGTCACAGTTGCGAACAAGATCTGGAGCAGTTCTGCGAAAAAGGATTCACAGGCACTTACAATGGTAAAGACAAATACTTCGAAAATGCAAGAACCTTTGGTGGCTACGCAGAATCCGTTGTGGTGGACGAGCATTTTGTCTTGAGTCTTCCGGACAATCTTGATATGGCAGCTGCTGCACCGCTTCTTTGCGCAGGAATCACGACATGGTCACCTCTGAAACATTGGAATGTGACAGAGAAATCCAAAGTGGCAGTTGTAGGTTTGGGCGGTTTAGGCCACATGGCAATCAAACTGGCAAAGGGTCTGGGCGCAGAAGTGACTTTGTTCTCCAGAACGCCTGGAAAAACCGAAGATGCCAAAGCGTTAGGCGCAGACCATGTGATCATCTCCACAGACGAAGATCAAATGAAATCAGTCTTTAACAAATTCGATTTGATTATTGATACCGTTCCTTACGAGCACGACATCAATCCTTATATGAATACGTTGACCGTGAACGGAACTTTGGTTCTTGTGGGATTCATTGGAGAATTCGAGAATGAGTCTGTGAGCACAAGACCTTTGATTTATAAAAGACGTTCGGTTGCAGGTTCATTGATTGGCGGCATCAAAGAAACTCAGGAGATGTTGGATTTCTGTGGGGAAAAGAATATTGTTTCTGACATCGAGATCATCAATATCCAAGATATCAACGATGCTTACGAAAGAATGCTGAAAAGCGACGTGAAGTACAGATTTGTCATCGATATGAAGAGTTTGAAGAATTAATTTTCAAATAGTTTAAAATAAAAAGAGAACTCAAAAACGAGTTCTCTTTTTTATTTCTCTCATTTAATCTGATCAGATTTTGAGTAAGATTTTAGCTGTTTACAAAAAACCTCCGTATGTTTTATCAAAAAGACACGTGTGTTTTCATCAAAAGACACGAGAGTTTTAATGAAAAGACACGTGTCTTTTTATCTGTCCTAAAAACGACCTATTCATCGGGCTTGCAGAAGGACATTTTCATGGCTTAAATTTCTCCGTAAAACTTACTTTTTTTTCTTCAAAACAGGCTTCAAGACTTTTAATTTTCCATCAATTGGCTGTTCAATTTTCAATCCTAAAACTGCAGCGACCAAAGGATAAACATTGATATTCTCAAATTCCTCAATCTCAATATCATTTTTGAACTCAGTTCCCCAAGCGAAGAATGTGGCTTTCATTTCTGGGACAATTCTTGGATCGTAACCGTGTTTTCCGACAGAAGTTTTCTTTCCTTTCTCTAAAAATATTTTCGGTGCTTTTGGAATTAATAGAATCTGTCCTATTCTGTTATATTTATCATCTTTAGTAGCGAAATGAAGATATTTCGGAAGTTTTTTATCGAGATAAACTTCGTAATCTTCGGTTTTATTAGCTTTCAGTTCTTTGTAAACTTTCTTAACCTCATCTGGGTTCTTCACATACACCCTGAGTAAAGTTTGAGAATTATAATAATCGAATCTGTTTTTATCCAATAATATTTCAGGAACCTCAAGAGGATTTCCGCCATCAACCTGTATCATGCCGTGGTCTGAAACGAAAATGAAATTGACATTCTCCAAACCTAAATCATTTACTTTCTGAACCAATTCTCCAATGGCCTCATCAATCAAATGAACGGCGGTTTCCGTTTCTTTGGCTTCTGGTCCGAAATGATGTCCGGCACCGTCAACCTCGGGGAAATATAAAGAGATAAAATGGGGGCGTCTCTGTTCTGGAAGTTTCAACCAATTAATGACCTTATCGACTTTTTGCAAAGGCGAAAATTTTTCATGATAAGGATAATAATAGGTTGGTCTCATGCCTCCTGCATCGCTTGCAGAACCTACCCACTGTAAAGAAGCGCTAACCATATTTTGTTTCTCGGCCAAACTCCAGAGAGGCATTCCGCCGTACCAGCTTCCGTCTTCGGCATTCTTGCGATTGCTCATTGCGTAAGGCTCTTTTCTTTTATAATCGTAGAAATAATTATCTATCAAACCGTGGTGAGAAGGATACAATCCTGTGATCAGACTCCAGTGATTGGGGAACGTGATACTTGGATAACTTGGGATCATTGCTTTTGCCTGAACACCTTGGCTGGAAAGTTTCAGAAGATTCTCAGCATTGTATTTCTTCGCATAATCATATCGAAAACCATCTGCGGAAATCATTATGACATAAGGTTTCTGGATGCCTTCTGCACTATTATAACGATTTGGGATGATGACTTGGGCTGTATCTACAATTCCTTTCTGGGCGAATATCAATAATGATAAAAACAACTGTAGAAATACTAAAAGCTTCTTCATTCTAAAAATTTTGACAAAGGTAGCTTCTGTGTTTTCAATCAGAAAGAATGTTGGATTAATAAAGTATTAATCTTGAATTGAATATTAAAAATCCTCTCAGATTCAGCAAATCGCACAGATTTTCGCATAGTTATCTGTAGAATCAGCTTTATTAGCGAGATGATTTCAAAATAAAAAATCCCGACTCAGTTAAGAATCGGGATCGATATGTTAAGAGAAATATCTTAAGCTTGTACGTTGTTACCTCCAAGTACGAAAGGCTCAACTTCTTTGATCTCACCAAATTGCTGCTCATAGTTAGCAACATTTTGCTGAAGGGCAGCTAAAACTCTTTTTGCGTGAAGAGGTGCTACGATAACTCTAGATCTTACTTTCGCTTGTTGCACACCTGGCATCAATTGGATGAAATCCAATACGAATTCTGAAGGTGAATGGTTTACTAAAGCTAAGTTTACATAAACTCCAGCTGCTACAACTTCATTAAGTTCAATGTTGATGTTGTTTGGATCTTGGTTTTGATTATTGTCCATTTTTTTGTTTAATTATTTTGTTTAAAATTATAGATTACGAATATAAATCATTTCGTATTCAAATTCATAATCTATAATATTTTTTTTTAGTTAATATCTTCGAATTCTTTTCTAGAACCTACGATCACGTTTTGATAATCTTTAAGACCTGTACCTGCAGGGATTCTGTGTCCTACAATTACATTTTCTTTAAGACCTGTCAGGAAGTCGATTTTCCCGGACACTGCAGCTTCGTTAAGAACCTTAGTAGTTTCCTGGAATGACGCTGCAGACATGAATGATTTTGTCTGTAGTGCTGCTCTTGTAATACCTTGCAATACAGGTGTTGCAGTTGCAGGAAGAGCTTCTCTAACTTGTACCAAAGCCTGATCTTCACGTTTCAGTTTCGAGTTCTCATCTCTCAATTCTCTTGCAGTGATCATTTGTCCCGCCAGGAAGGTTTTAGAATCTCCCGGCTCTGTAACAACCTTCAGTCCGAAAACTCTGTTGTTCTCTTCCAAGAAATCAAATTTGTGCTCCAAAGCAGCTTCCAGGAACTGGGTATCTCCGCCATCCACAATCGATACTTTTGTCATCATCTGACGAACAATGATCTCGAAGTGTTTGTCATCGATCTTCACCCCTTGAAGACGGTAAACTTCTTGAATCTCATTAACCAAATATTCCTGAACGGCAGTTGGACCTTTGATCTTCAAGATATCGTCTGGTGTGACAGAACCATCAGAAAGTGGACCTCCTGCGTACACGAAGTCATTTTCCTGAACCAAAATCTGATTTGATAATTTAACCAAATATTTCTTGATCTCTCCAGTTTTAGCCTCCACGATCAGCTCACGGTTACCTCTTTTGATTTTACCGTAAGAAACTACACCATCAATCTCTGTAACAACCGCTGGGTTGGAAGGATTTCTAGCTTCGAATAATTCGGTAACTCTTGGAAGACCTCCGGTGATATCCCCTGCTTTCGCAGATTTTCTTGGGATTTTGATAAGGACTTTACCAGCCTTGATCTTCTCACCGTCGTTTACCATAAGGTGGGCTCCAACTGGTAAGTTATAACCTTTTTGCTCTACACCTTTGGAGTCAACAACTTTTAAGGTTGGTACAGCTTTTTTATTTCTGGATTCAGAGATTACTTTCTCTTCAAAACCTGTCTGCTCATCAATCTCCAATACGAAAGAGATACCTTGGATAATATCCTCATACTCTACCTTACCAGAAGTTTCAGCAATGATAACCGCGTTATACGGATCCCATTTCGCAACAACATCTCCTTTTTTCACTTTATCACCTGGTTGTACAAATAATTCAGATCCATAAGGTACGTTGGCAATCATGATTGGTGTTCTGGCTTCGTTATCAGCTACCAAACGGAATTCGGTTGAACGGGAAACAACGATATCTGCTGATTCACCATTCTCGCCTTCAGATTTAATAGTTCTAACCTCATCCATTTCCACAATACCATCACGTTTTGCAACGATGCTTGGGTTTTCAGAAATATTGGTAGATACACCCCCTTGGTGGAAAGTTCTCAGTGTTAACTGAGTTCCCGGCTCACCAATAGATTGTGCAGCAATTACACCAACAGCTTCTCCCATGTGGATACCTTTACCTGTTGCAAGGTTACGACCGTAACATTTTGCACAGATACCTTTTTTGGTTTCACAAGTTAATGGAGAACGAACCTCTACAGCCTCTATTCCCGCTTCTTCGATTTTTTTAGCTACAGCCTCTACGATCAACTCGTCTGCATTCGCCAACAATTCATCGGTTTCTGGATGATAAACATTATGTAAAGAAACTCTACCAAGAATTCTCTCAGCGATCTTTTCTACGATATCATCATTTTTCTTCAATGCTGTGATCTCTGTACCTCTCAATGTTCCACAATCTTCCTGTGTAATGATCACATCCTGTGCAACGTCTACCAACCTTCTGGTCAAGTAACCAGCATCGGCAGTTTTAAGAGCGGTATCCGCAAGACCTTTACGAGCACCGTGGGTAGAGATAAAGTATTCTAAGATGGACAAACCTTCTTTAAAGTTTGCAAGAATCGGGTTTTCAATAATTTCCGCTCCTACAGAACCTGATTTTTGTGGTTTTGCCATCAATCCTCTCATCCCTGATAACTGACGAATCTGCTCCTTAGAACCCCTCGCACCAGAATCAAGCATCATAAATACAGAGTTGAATCCTCCTTGATCGGTCTTCATTCTGCTCATGATCATTTCAGTTAATCCAGCGTTGGTATTAGTCCAAACGTCGATTACCTGATTATAACGTTCTGTATCTGTGATTAGACCCATGTTATAGTTGGCTTTGATCTCATCTACCGTTTCAATAGAAGTAGCAATCATTGCTTTTTTCTCTACTGGAATCACAATATCTCCTAATGAGAATGAAAGTCCACCTTTGAATGCGTTTGCATATCCAAGATCTTTCATGTCATCCAAGAACTTCACCGTAGTTGGGAAATCTGTATCTGCCAAGACCTGGCCAATTACATTTCTAAGAGACTTCTTAGTCAATAACTCATCTATATAACCAGATTCTTTCGGTACGATTTGGTTGAATAAAATTCTACCAACAGTTGTAGGGAATAATTTGGTTGTGATGGCACCGTTTTCTTTGATAGGAAGACGACATCTCACTTTTGCATTAAGAGAAACTTTTCCTTCCGCATAAGCAATCTCTACTTCTTCCGGAGAATAGAAAGCAAGACCTTCACCTTGGATTTTCTTATCATCAGTAGAATGAGCTTCTTTGGTCATGAAATACAGACCCAAAACCATGTCCTGAGATGGTACCGTAATCGGAGAACCATTCG
>Ga0302347_1001341_pt1 | contig 30078 bp, 29 predicted proteins | sample PhyWR1_FD_202178 | JGI IMG/M metagenome (GOLD analysis project Ga0302347, IMG submission 202178) | Leaf surface microbial communities from wheat plants in UC Gill Tract Community Farm, Albany, California, United States - DLSL W.R1 (v2)... | ecosystem: Host-associated > Plants > Phyllosphere >...
CGCGCGCAACGTTCTGAAAGAAGGCCAGGAAGTAGAAGCCAAGATCATCAGCGTTGACCGCAAGAGCCGCGTAATCCAACTCTCCATCAAGTCGAAAGACGAAGTTGAAGAGAAAGAAGCAATCCAGAGCCTGAAATCGGCTCCGGAAGCTGCACAAGGCGAGACCACCATGGCCTCCCTGCTGCGCGAAGCAATGGCTAAGCAGAACTAAGTTCTGTAAAGCTGTAAAAAGGGCGACTTCGGTCGCCCTTTTTTGTGCCTGAAATTCGTCGAATCAGGGGCTGAGAACCAAGGCGCGCAGCTCGCTGTCAGAACTGACTATAGTGTTGATAAAAGCTGTTTCAGCGTAGTTGCCTCCATAAGGATCTGAATGAACAGGCTTATCGTCTTATTCGCAGTGGTAATGCTTGCAGGCTGCTCCGTCACCAGCGCCAAGACCCACGCCAGGCGCGGCGTCAGCGGTATCGAGGTCGACTGCTCGGGCCTTGGCAACAAATGGGACAAGTGCGAACAGCGCGCCGCCCGAGAGTGCAAGATGCAAGGCTACAAGGTCATCACCCGTTCCAGCGACGCCAAGGACGAAGAGGGCGACTACTTGTTCGGCTGGAACCCTGCCGGCGCAGTCACCCGCACCATGTTGGTGATCTGTAATTGAGTGTGCAAGACACCGCAGATATGTTGCAGCGTGGGCTGTTCAAATTCATCAAGTCATGCTAAAACCTTCGAAGCGCTTTTCCTAGCTGCTTGAAAAAGAAGGGAAAAATATGACGAAGTCGGAGTTGATCGAACGAATTGTCACCCATCAAGGGCTGCTCTCATCCAAGGATGTTGAGCTGGCCATCAAGACCATGCTCGAGCAAATGTCCCAGTGCCTGGCGACAGGTGATCGGATTGAGATTCGTGGGTTTGGGAGTTTTTCGCTGCACTATCGCGCGCCGCGGGTAGGGCGGAATCCTAAGACTGGGCAGTCGGTGAGTCTGGATGGGAAGTTTGTGCCTCATTTCAAGCCGGGGAAGGAGTTGCGGGATCGGGTGAATGAGGATGAGGAAGAGGATGTCTGAGTGTTTTTGGGGTAGGAGAAGGTTATGCGTGGGGTTGAGCGCGTTGTAGTGGTACTGACGGCGATGGTCGTTACATTGGTGGTTTTAGCGTTTGTGCTGGAAAACCAGCAGGACGTATCACTGTCTTTCCTGGGCTTGGCTACAAGTCAGCTGCCTGTGTCTGTGTTTGTAGTGGTGGCTTTGATTGTTGGAATGTTGGTAGGGCCGTTTCTGGGGCTGCTGGTGCGTAAGCGACGCTTCAGGTCGACTGCTGCAGCGCGGATTTAGAGGCTTGATGCCGCTGATTGGCCGAGGTGTTTGTAAGATCTGAATATGCAGTCTGCCAGATAATTTTCCTCCCGTGGTTTTTCCCATCCTGCAGTGCGTTGCGATGATTCGATCCAGAAATTCGGCAATTGAGGTCAAATCATTGAGCACTATCTGGTCCATTCAAAACTTCCGTTCAGTTTTTGTCTTCCTTATATGGCCCCTATGCATGGCGTTCCTGGCTCGATAGTGACCTTCCTATATATATGTCAAGACTTGTAATATGTTAGAGAGGTGGCAAGATGAAATCTGTTCTCGATAACGGGCATTTTGTGCGCTCGAAATTTGGCAGAGACGCTGGGTTTTGGCGGTCAACCAATTAGAATAAAACCACACACAATTTGGTATGCATAACGAGCCTGCAGTTTTTCTTTGAAGGCAGTTTTTTGTTGTGAGTAGTCGTCTTTGCGTCACCCCGATACCCCCTGCGGGAATATTCGGTCTTGAAATGCTTTTTCAGTAGCTGTGGCAAAATAAGGCTTTGATTATCGTTATTTTTTTTATCGCTGGGATTTTGCCTGCCGTTTACACCTTTTTGGTTGCGCCAGAATATCAGGTGGCTAGCGTCCTGCGCCCTGCCGCAATCAAAGAGTTGGATGCATTGAATAGGTCCGAAGTTTATACGCTTCCATCGGCTCAAGAGTTGATTAAAGTAGGAGGGGCGCTTGAGTCTTATGATATTCGTCTTGGTTTCTTTTGCTCGCATCAACATCTGTTCAAGGATTTCTCGCACTCGGGGAGAACATTAGAGCAGCGTTTTAAAGGGTTTAACAAAAACTCGATAAGTCTTGAAGTTTCCGGCTTCAAGAAAACGGATGCACCAAGCAACTATATTAAGCTTGAAATGATCTGTCCCAAGGGGTTGAGTGCGGCTCGCTCAAGTTGCGAAATGGGTAAAGAAGCCTGGATTGCAGAGTTGGTCGAGAAAGATGTGCTTTGTCGTGCTCAATTGCAAGATGAGCTCAAGGCGCTGCACGCTCAGCTAAAGGTCGTTCGTGGCTACCGACTGGCTCTGTTGGGTGAATCCATTGCAATGGCTAAATCACTTGGAATACCAAAACTTTTTACGCTTTCGTCGTTAGGTGATAAAAGCGACAGTCGGTTATCCAGCGTCATTCGTACCGAAATCAATAATCAGCAATTCCCTCTATACTTCATTGGTGGCGAGGCGCTGGAGGCGGAGCGTAAGAATGATGATTTTACCGATGCCCGTATTGCGCAAATCGCCAAGGACCTTCGATTGCTGCAGTCTAATCGCGAAATTGAATTGCTGAATAATCGTGAGCACGAAGATCTGTTTTTGAGAAGTTTAGCACCTCTTCGGGGGGGGGCATCAGGTCCGGCTTCGTAGTCTGAATCTTGAAATGATATAGTTAAAACTGGTTGTGATAGATAACTGGCACGAGCCGATCAAGTCCGCCAAACCGAAGAGATCTCTTATTTTGCTGTCTGGTTTGATTCTGGACGGAGTCCTTGGTGTGTTGATCGCTGTGGCAGCGTCCGCTGCTGTTAATTAAGTGCAACTCTGCAGTTTATAGGTCGCCTCACTCAGAGCATGCTGTGCTTGCAGAGGCAGAAAAAGTGAGCGGTAATCTGGCAGGAAGGCTACCAGGCGCGCCGGCTTTGGGTGTTGACTTGCTGATCTGAAGCCAAAATGGTCAAGCACTCATGGCGTCGTTAGCCGATGTGGCTTAGCGGATACATATGATGCAGTTTACGTAGTGCTGGCTCTTATTTGGTAAAGCATCTCGTAGTATGCTTGCTGAGTGCCCTTGCTCAGTGGGGTGGCGGGCTTACGCTGTTTTTGCAGCATATTGACCTCCGGCGGCTGGACGCGGAGAAACCATCCGGGTACGGGTGTGGCATAGTGATATTGGCTTTAGCGATCAAGATGTTGCCAATGATGCTCAGTTGGCGCGCAAAGAGCGTCAGCAAGCAGTTGGACGTTTCTTGCCGGCGGGGAGCTCAGCCTGCTGTCAAAGGCCTTGATTTACGGGATGTTGAAGTATTCAGCGCTGAAGATGGTTCAGTGAGATTTTATTTTATTATTAGGCTTTAATTATGCAAAAACTGGAAGATATTAAGCTCGCCATTATAGGTCTTGGATATGTTGGCCTGCCCCTTGCGGTGGAGTTTGGCAAGCATCGGACGGTGGTTGGGTTTGACATCAACCAGCCGCGTATCCAGGCCTTGAGAGCTGGGCACGACTCCACTCTGGAAGTGAGCGATGATGAGCTGAAGCAGGCCGGCAAGCTCAGCTTCAGTTTTAATCTGGACGAATTGTCCAACTGCAATACGTTCGTTGTTACAGTGCCTACGCCGATTGATGAGTACAACCAGCCAGACCTTACTCCACTGATCAAAGCATCAGAAAGCATCGGTAAGGTACTGAAGAAAGGCGACCTGGTTATTTATGAGTCGACGGTTTATCCCGGTGCAACCGAAGAAGACTGTGTGCCCGTCCTTGAGAAATGTTCCGGATTGAAATTTAACGTCGATTTCTTTGCCGGGTACAGCCCTGAGCGTATCAATCCGGGAGACAAGGAGCATCGAGTCACTACGATCAAGAAAGTGACGTCCGGATCCACATCTGAGATTGCTGATCTGGTAGATGCTCTTTACAATCAGATCATTATTGCGGGCACGCATAAGGCAAGCAGTATTAAAGTTGCCGAAGCGGCGAAAGTTATTGAAAATACGCAGCGTGACTTAAACATCGCTCTGATCAATGAACTGGCCATTATTTTTAATAAAATGGGTATTGATACGGAGTCAGTACTCCAGGCTGCGGGCACGAAATGGAATTTCCTGCCATTTCGGCCAGGCCTGGTGGGCGGGCACTGCATCGGCGTCGACCCCTACTACTTGACTCACAAGGCTCAGTCCATCGGCTATCACCCCGAGATCATTCTCGCGGGTCGCCGTCTCAATGACGGAATGGGCGCGTATGTGGTCTCCCAGTTAGTAAAAACGATGGTTAAGCGCCGTATTCATGTCGATGGCGCTCGTGTATTGATCATGGGCCTGGCATTCAAGGAGAACTGCCCGGACCTGCGTAACACGCGAATCGTGGATATTGTCAATGAGCTGGAAGAGTACAACATTGCAGTGGATATTTATGATCCATGGGTCAGTCCTGAAGAGGCCAATCATGAATATGGCATAACGCCTATTGACGAGCCCGGTACTGATGTCTACGACGGTATTGTGCTCGCTGTTGCGCATAATGAATTCAGAGCTCTGGGCGCTGAAAAAATTCGGAAGTTTGGTAAGGCTGAGCATGTTCTTTACGATCTGAAATATCTGCTGAGTCGTGAAGAGTCTGATATTCGTTTGTAATTTTATTTATGCATTCTATTTTTCAATAAACGAAGAGCCAATTTATGTCCCGCTATGAAACGCTCCTGGAAACACTCAAGACTTCACCTAAAACGTGGTTGATCACTGGCGTGTCCGGATTTATTGGCTCCAATCTATTGGAAACTTTGCTTGGTTTGAATCAAGTTGTCGTCGGCCTTGACAATTTTGCGACGGGTCATCAGCGCAACCTTGATGAGGTTAAGGGTGTCGTCACTGCGCAACAGTGGGCTCGTTTTAGCTTCATCGAAGGTGATATCAAAGTATTGGATGACTGTCAGCGCGCATGCGGAGGGGTTGATTACGTATTGCACCAGGCGGCGCTTGGATCGGTACCACGTTCTCTGAATGACCCAATCGCTACGAATGCCACCAATATCGATGGATTTCTCAACATGCTGGTGGCGGCCAGGGATGCGCAAGTAAAAAGCTTTACTTACGCTGCCAGCAGTTCTACTTACGGAGATCACCCGGGTTTACCGAAGGTGGAAGACGTTATTGGCAAGCCCCTCTCCCCGTACGCAGTTACCAAGTATGTCAACGAGCTCTACGCTGAAGTATTCGCTAGATGTTATGGTTTTGAAACCATCGGCCTGCGTTACTTCAATGTGTTTGGTAAACGTCAGGATCCGGAGGGTGCCTATGCTGCGGTGATCCCTAAATGGGCCGCTTCCATGATTAAGAACCAAGAGGTTTTTATTAATGGAGATGGTGAAACCAGCAGGGATTTCTGCTTTATCGAAAACACAGTTCAAGCCAATCTGCTGGCCGCCACCGTGACTGAGCCTGCCGCGCGAAATCAAGTTTACAACGTGGCTGTCAGCGGGCGTACCGACCTTAACATGCTATTTGCTGCGCTACGCCAGTCGTTGTCGCAGCATGGGATCAGTTATGATAAGTCGCCAGTGTATCGTGATTTTCGTGCTGGAGATGTTCGGCATTCTCAGGCAGATATTGCAAAGATAAAAGCGCTGTTGGGCTATGAGCCCAAGTTTGATATTCAACAGGGTATTGCGAAAGCAATGGGCTGGTATTCGACATTTCTAAGGTAACGGCTGCTTGTCTTGCTGTCTGAATGTCTCAAGCGCTCAAATTATGGGCGCTAGGGACTTTCGTTGTGTTGCGCAATTCTGGAGGCCGCTCGCCGAAAATGTCACGTCGGTGAGTGTTATGCGCCTATTTATTTCCAATGAAGCGTCTAAGGGTTTTTATTTTGTTAGCGATAGGTCAGCCCCTGCTGTAGTTGTTCACGGTAGACGATGCTGGTGACATCCTGAGGTTGCTTGGGATATCTCGTAAGCTAGGATCGCGATTAAATATGTTCAGGGGAATTGAGGCATGTGTGGGTTTTCAGGTTTCTTCGCAGCAGCCCCTCTGGGTGATGGCGCCAATGACATCCTGGCAGCGATGGGCAACGCGATCTACAGCCGCGGCCCCGATGATGCCGGAACTTGGTCTGATGCATCACTTGGAATAGGCCTGTCGCACCGTCGGCTTGCAATTGTCGATCTTTCAGCTGCGGGCCATCAGCCCATGCATTCTTCCAGTGGGCGCTACGTCATGGCGTTCAATGGCGAAATTTATAACCACCTCTCGTTGCGTAGCCTCCTGACCACTGAGCAAGGCGAAACCTGGCGTGGGCACTCGGATACAGAAACCCTGCTGGCCTGCTTCGAGCGATGGGGCGTGGAGAAGACCCTTCAGGCGACGGTAGGAATGTTTGCCATTGCGTTATGGGACACGCAAGAGCGCCAGTTGATACTGGCTCGCGATCGACTGGGAGAGAAACCTCTCTATTGGGGCTGGCATAACGATGTTCTGCTATTCGGATCGGAACTCAAGGCGCTTAAGGTACACCCGGCCTTTTCCGCCAATATTGATCGCGACGCCCTGGCACTTTACCTGCGGCACAATTATGTGCCGACGCCTTACAGTATTTATCAAGGTATTGAAAAGTTTCCGCCTGGACATTACGTAGCGATTGCTCTTGGACAAAAGCGAGCATCCGTCGAGTTGATTCCATTCTGGTCTTTCAATGCTGCCGTGAAAGCTGGTCTCGATAATCCACTGCCATCCGATAGCAAGGCTGTCGTGGACACACTCGAAACCCAGCTTGATCGGGGTATTGGCATGCAAATGCTCGCCGATGTTCCATTGGGCGCTTTCTTGAGCGGCGGCGTCGATAGCAGCTTGATCGTGGCGCTCATGCAGAAGCAAAGCCCGCGCCCGGTGAAGACCTTCACGATTGGTTTCAGCGAAGATGGTTTTAACGAAGCGGAGCATGCGCTCGCAGTTTCTCGCCATCTGCATACCGAACACAATGAAATCTATGTCCAGGCCAAGGATGCGCTGAGTATCATTCCTGACCTGCCGCGCATCTATTGCGAGCCGTTTGCCGACAGTTCGCAAATTCCTACCTTTCTGGTCAGCCAAATGGCGCGTAAGCATGTCACGGTTACATTGAGCGGTGACGCGGGTGATGAACTGTTTGGCGGGTATAACCCTTATCAGTTTGCGCCGCGCATATGGAGCAAGGTCAGTAAGGTGCCAGGCGGGATGCGGCAAGTGGCAGCAAGTTCGTTGAAGAAGCTACCGCTTAAAGCCAGGGCTGAAAAGCTGGTTGATATTCTTGGCTGTCGTAATCGCGAGGATTTCTATCGCCAGCTTGTCAGCCATTGGAAGACGCCCTCGAATGCGTTAATCAGTGGTAACGAACGCCCGACATTGCTCGACACGCCAGATAAATGGCCGGCTGGGACGCGATTTGAAGAGTGGATGATGGCAATGGATGCTCAGACCTACATGGTGGACGATATCCTTGTAAAGGTGGATCGAGCTGCCATGGCCAACAGTCTGGAGACGCGCGTCCCGCTGCTTGATCATCGCGTTGTCGAGTTGGCGTGGCGTATACCTCTGGATATGAAAATTCGTGGAGGGGTTGGTAAGTGGGCGCTGAAAGAGGTTCTATACCGCCATGTTCCACGCGAGTTGATAGAACGACCCAAAAAAGGTTTTTCCATTCCGATTGCGGCCTGGCTGCGCGGTCCTCTCAGAGAGTGGTCGGAAATGCTGCTGAATGAAAAACGTTTACAGCAAGAGGGTTTTTTTCATCCATCGGTGATCCGAAGGGTGTGGGAGCAGCATCTGAACGGTCGGGCCGACCATTCGAGCAAGCTGTGGGGGGTATTGATGTTTCAAGCTTGGCTGGAGGAACAGGGACGTTGAAAGTAGCCCATGTCATCGTTGGTCTGCATATTGGTGGCGCGGAGTTGATGCTGCTGCGCCTGTGTGAGTCATTCAAGGCGCGTGGTGAGGATGAGCATCGCGTGATCTCCCTGACCGATCTGGGTAAAGTGGGGGAGCGGCTTCGAGCTAGCGGTATCGCCGTCGAAACCCTGAATATGCGCGGAAAGTGGGACTTGCTCGGCGTTATTATCAAGTTGGTCAGCGATCTTCGTCGGCAGAGGCCCGATATCGTGCAGACCTGGATGTACCATGCCGATCTCGTTGGAGGCATCGCTGCGCGTCTGGTCGGGGTGAAGAGCGTCATATGGGGCATCAGGACGACGGATTTAAGCAATGGTGACAGCAAGGCCACGATTATCATTCGAAAGCTGTGTGCGCGGCTTTCCGGATCGATCCCGGATGTGATTGTCTGCGCTGCGCAAGCATCGCGAAAAACCCATGTTGAGTTCGGTTATGCTCCTGACCGCATGATGGTCATACCTAATGGCTTTGACCTTGCGCGATTGGTAGCTACACCCTCGGAGCGTGATGTTATTCGAGAGGCGCATGATATTGGGCGTGATGAGCTGGTGATCGGCAGTCTCGGTCGTTTCAACCTGGCCAAGGACCACGCCAATTTTATCAAAGCCGCGGGCATGGTCGCTAGTCGGTTTGCGAACGTCAGGTTTCTGATGGTCGGGCGTGATGTTGATAAGAATAATGCCGCGCTGATGGCTGACATTGCTTCCACCGGGCATGCTGATCGATTTGTCCTGCTCGGTGAGCGCAGGGACGTTGCTGCCTGTTTCAAAGCAATGGATGTTTTTTGCCTGCACTCATTAACCGAAGGCTTCCCCAATGTTCTTGGCGAAGCCATGAGCATGGCATTGCCATGTGTCACCACGGATGTGGGTGATGCAGCATTCCTGTTGGGCGGATTGGGTTCGGTAGTGCCGGCACAGGACACTCGGCGGCTATCCGAAGCATTCGTCTCGGTACTCTCCGCAACAGCGTCAGAGCGCGCTGCAATGGGGCAGAGCGTTTATAAACGCATCGCGGAAAATTTCACAATGAAATGTACCGAAGATCAATACAAAGCCCTATATCATCGCTTTCTTTCGAATCAGGATGCCCAGTGATGTGTGGTTTGAGCGGTATTTTCGCCTCGCGTAACACCGAACTCGAGGCTATTGTTCGGTTGATGAACACATCTCTCATTCATCGAGGCCCGGACGGCTCCGGTGTGTGGGTTGACGAGAACGCGGGAATCGCTTTGGGGCATCGTCGTCTTGCAATTGTTGACCTCTCTGAAGCTGGACATCAACCGATGCATTCCAGCTGCGGACGCTTTGTCATCGTCTTCAATGGCGAGATCTATAACCATGGCCAACTACGGCAAGCATTGCAAGACGATGGTCTTATCTCGACGGGGCTGAAAGGCCATTCGGACACCGAAGTGCTTCTGGCCGGACTCGCGAGCTGGGGTGTTGAAAAGACCTTGAATGCATCGGTGGGCATGTTCGCGTTTGCGCTGTGGGACCGGCAAGAGCAGGTCCTGACGCTGGGCCGTGATCGTATTGGCGAGAAGCCGCTTTATTATGGCTGGCAGGATGACATCTTGCTGTTCGGCTCGGAGCTCAAAGCCATCAAGGCATTTCCGGAGTTTCGCGCGGACATTGATCGCAATGCGTTGACGCTGTTGCTTCGCCACAATTGCATCCCGGCTCCGTACAGCATTTACAAGGGTATCGCCAAGCTTCAGGGCGGTCATTATGTTGTCCTGCCTCTGACGGAAATCTCTGCCGCGAAAGCTGCCATTCCCCAACCTTACTGGCGCCTTAATGATGCGGTGGCCAAAGGTCTTGCTGACCCGTTCACCGGCAGCCCCGAGGCGGCCACTGATCTGCTTGAGGCTCAATTGCGGTCGAGTATTGGTCAGCAAATGCTTGCCGATGTGCCCGTGGGCGCTTTCCTCAGCGGGGGCGTGGACAGCAGCACGGTTGTGGCCCTGATGCAAACCCAGAGTACCCACCCGGTTCGCACGTTCACCATCGGCTTCGATGAAGGGGGGATCGACGAGGCGGTACACGCCAAGGCCGTGTCCAAACACCTGGGCACCCAGCACACTGAACTGTATGTGCGTCCCCAGGACGCTGCAGCGGTAATCCCGCGTCTGTCTTCCATGTATTGCGAACCTTTCAGCGATAGTTCGCAGATTCCGACCTTTCTTGTCAGTCAACTGGCCAGTCAACAATTGAAGGTCGTACTCAGTGGGGATGGCGGTGATGAATTGTTCGGCGGTTACAACCGGTACCTGAGCGCAAAAAAGATATGGTCGACGATGCAGCATGTGCCGTCGTTCGCGCGACAGGCCAGTGCGAGCCTTTTACGATCGGTATCTCCAAGCACGTGGGACGGTCTTTTCAACCTGGCAAAGCCGCTGCTTCCCAGCAGGTTTCATGTGAGCGGGCCTGGGGACAAGGCACACAAACTGGCCAACGTGTTGAAGCTGGCGGACGGGCATGAATTCTACCTCCAGCTGAACAGCCATTGGAGCGATCCGGCGAGCGTTGTCATCGGCGGTGAAGAGCCCCCGACAATCTTTACCGACGCGTCCCGCTGGCCGAAGACCGATTCTTTCGAGCACTGGATGATGGCGATGGATGCTCGGACCTATATGTCGGATGACATCATGGTCAAGCTGGATCGGGCCTCCATGGCGGCGAGTATTGAAGGGCGTGTTCCCATGCTCGATCACCGAGTAGTCGAGTTGGCGTGGCGTATGCCGCTTGATCTGAAAATTCGTAATGGCCAGGGTAAATGGCTGTTGCGTCAGGTGCTTTATCGCCACGTCCCGAAAGAGCTGATCGAGCGTCCCAAGCAAGGATTCGGTATCCCGCTCGGTGAATGGTTGCGCGGTTCGTTGCGCGAATGGGCCGACTCTCTCCTTGATGAAGCTCGTCTGATCCGGGATGGCTACTTTCGGCCTGAGCCCATCAGGAAAATGTGGAGTGAGCATCTCCAGGGACGAGGCAACTGGCAGTCTCATCTGTGGACCATTCTTATGTTCCAAGCGTGGTTGGATGAGCAGTGATGAGTAAGACGTTGTTGTTTGTAGTCAATGATCCGGGATTCTTTCTGTCCCATCGTCTGGCTGTTGCCAAAGGCGCACAGGCGGCTGGCTACAAGGTTCATGTCGCCTGCATGCCAGGGGCTGCGGTTGCTGCAATCACTGCGCAGGATTTTGAGTTTCATCCTCTGCCACTGTCGCGCAGTGGCCGCAATCCGTTGGCTGAACTGGGGCTGATGTTCACCATCTGGAAGTTGTTATGGCGCCTGAAACCTGACGTGCTTCATCTGGTTACCATCAAACCGGTCCTTTATGGCGGCGTTGCTGCGCGCTTGGCTCCGGTTAAAGGCGTAGTCACGGCCATCTCCGGGTTGGGCTTCGTATTTCTTTCCAAGGGTATCAAGGCCGTGCTGGTTCGGCGTCTGGTCAGTGCCTTTTATCGCCTGGCGTTGGGTAAGCGTAACCTGCGCTCGATTTTTCAGAACCCTGACGACCGAGACCTGTTGCTGGCGATGGGCGGGCTTACCGAAGCCAAGGTTGTAATGATCCGTGGCTCGGGTGTTGATCTGGCGCTTTATGCGCACGTTCCAGAGTCGCAGGGGCTACCTGTAGTCTGTCTCGCTGCGCGACTTTTGCGCGACAAAGGCGTGGTGGAGTATGTTGAGGCCGCCCGGGTATTGACCAAGCGCGGTGTACAAGCCCGCTTTCAATTGATCGGCGATGTCGACCCTGGTAACCCTGCCACAGTCACCAGAGCTGAACTGGATACGTGGCGCCAGGAAGGTATTGTCGAGTTGCTGGGATATCGCGACGATATCGCGCAACTGTTTTCAGACGCCAATATCGTAACCTTGCCCTCCTACCGTGAAGGGTTGCCGAAGGTGCTGGTCGAAGCCGCCGCCTGTGGCCGAGCGGTGGTTACCACCGATGTTCCCGGCTGCCGTGACGCAATTGACGCAGGGGTTACGGGGCTGCTGGTGCCGGTACGGGATGCAAACGCGTTGGCCGATCAATTGCAACTGCTCATTGAAGATCCGGCGCTGCGGCGTCAGATGGGCGCTGCAGGTCGAGAACTGGCGGTACAGGCGTTTGCGATCGAAAAAATCGTGCAACAACATCTTGAGGTCTATCGTCAGTTGGAGCGCACGGCTTGAATCATCAACACACATACTTCGTCACTGGAGCCAGCGGTTTCGTAGGTTCTGCAGTGGTCGAGCGACTGGCCTCGATGGCAGGTTGCACGGTGATGGCTCTGGTTCGTCGCGATGGTGTCGCATTGCAGGCAACGGTCTGCCCGGTGAAAGCCGGTATGGATTATCTGGCTGGCGAACCGCTTCCTCTTTCCGGCGTTGACGTTTTGGTGCATTGCGCTGCACGCGTTCACGTAATGTCCGATGCTTCCAGCGACCCGTTGACCGAATATCGCAAGGTCAACGTTGTGGGTACCTTGAAGCTGGCTGAGCAAGCCGCGCAAGCGGGTGTCAAACGCTTTGTGTTCATCAGCTCGATAAAGGTCAACGGCGAGGGCACGCGTCCAGGACAGCCTTACACCGCAGACGATGTTCCGTCTCCAGTCGATCCTTACGGTGTTTCCAAGATGGAAGCCGAGCAGCAACTTCGGTTGCTGGCGCAGAGCACGGGCATGGAAGTCGTCGTCATTCGTCCGGTGCTCGTTTATGGACCAGGGGTCAAGGCCAATTTTCGCAACATGATGAGTTGGCTCGACAAGGGTGTTGTTCTGCCTCTGGGTGCCATTGGCAACCAGCGCAGCCTCGTCGCACTGGATAACCTGGTGGACCTTATCGTGACCTGCATGACGCATCCTGCAGCGGCTGGCCAGACGTTTCTGGCCAGTGATGGAGAAGACCTCTCGACCACCGAGTTGCTCAGACGCATGGGAGCCGCGTTGGGTAAACCGGCACGACTGCTGCCGGTGCCAGCCATTCTGCTGGAGTGGGGGGCTGCATTGATTGGGCGCAAGTCCATCGGCCAGCGACTGTGCGGGTCTTTACAAGTCGATATTACAAAGACACGTGATCTGCTGGGGTGGGGGCCGTCCACGTCGGTTTCCGAGGCGCTGAAAAAGACGGCGGCAAGTTTCAAGGAAGTTTGATTTAGAAGGATGGTCCGTTCCCCGGACTGCCAATTGGAGCTGTGGATGATTCACTTATTGTGGCTTGCGCCAGCTGCGTCGGCCGTCGCACTTCTTCTTACCTGGATTCTGCGACGCTATGCCTTGGCAAACAGCATGATCGATATACCCAATGCGCGTAGCTCCCACTCCATTCCCACCCCCCGCGGGGGCGGTGTGGCGATCGTGTTGAGCTTTCTGATCGCGCTGCCGATCCTGTATCTGGGAGACGAGATTTCACGTTCGGTTACATGGGCTTTGATGGGGGCGGGCGCGGCGATTGCGATCCTTGGTTTTCTTGATGACCACGGGCATGTCGCAGCAAGATGGCGTTTGCTTGGCCATTTCGGCGCGTCCATCTGGGTACTTTTCTGGCTGGGCGGACTTCCTCCGATCAGCTTGCCTGGCATAGTCGTTGACCTTGGGTGGTTGGGCCACATACTCGCTGCGTTTTACCTGGTATGGTTGCTCAACCTCTACAATTTCATGGATGGCATTGACGGGCTAGCCAGTATCGAGGCGCTGTGCGTCTGTCTGGGTGCCTGTCTGATCTACGCGGCGACGGGTAATCAAGCGCTTATCTGGGCTCCATTATTGCTGAGCATGGCAGTCCTGGGCTTTCTTTACTGGAACTTCCCGCCGGCGCGTATTTTCATGGGCGATGCTGGCAGTGGCTTTCTCGGCGTCATCCTGGGGATATTCTCGCTGCAGGCTGCTTGGCAGGATGTGGCATTTTTATGGGTGTGGCTGATACTGCTTGGCGTATTCGTTGTAGACGCCACCTTCACGCTTATCAGGCGTCTGCTGCGCGGCGACAAAGTTTATGAAGCCCATCGCAGTCATGCCTATCAATTCGCTTCACGCCAGGTTGGCAGACATTTGCCTGTAACCATGGCAGTGCTCGCGATTAATTTATTATGGTTGATACCTATCGCACTTTCTGTGGCTTTATTGGGTCTCAATGGTTTGGCTGGTCTGGTTGTCGCCTATATACCGCTGGTGCTGCTAGCTATCAAGTACCGTGCAGGCGAGTTGGAAAAAACCATCTCACCTCCGGCGTAATTCGCGTCCAGAACAATAAGGCCATTCAAGTGTTCAATGCCGGTCATGCAGAGCAGGTCAGGAGCGTTAAGGGTGTTTAAAGGGTTATGAGTAAAATTCGATCTTACCTGCTGGCGCTTCCTCGCAGTCGCAAGCGCTTCCTGCAGGTTATCACAGATATCGTGCTGGTCTGGTTCGCCCTGTGGATGGCGTTTGTCGTGCGCCTCGGGGTGGACGACATGATAAACCCGCTGGCCCAGCACCAATGGTTATTCCTTAGCGCTGCGGTTGTCGCTATTCCACTGTTCGTGCGTTTTGGCATGTACCGCGCCGTCATGCGGTACTTCGGAAACGACGCCCTGATTGCGATCATCAAGGCAGTCAGTCTCTCCTCTTTGATTATGGGTGTGGTGGTCTACTGGTACAGCGATCACCAGAACCTGGTGCCACGTTCCATCATCTTCAATTATTGGTGGCTTAGCCTGATCATGGTCGGCGGACTGCGTCTGGCCATGCGGCAATACTTTCTGGGCGACTGGTTCACTGCGGCTCAGCATGTGCCGTTCACCAGCCGTGACGACAGCTTGCCGCGGGTCGCGATCTACGGTGCAGGCGCTGCGGGCAACCAATTGGTGGCTGCGTTGCGCATGGGCCGAGTCATGCGTCCTGTGGCCTTTATTGACGACGATAAGAGTATCTCTGATCGTGTCATTTCCGGGCTGCAAGTGTATAAACCCCAGCACATTCAACGCATGATCGACGCGACGGGGGCGCAGGAAATCCTGCTGGCAATTCCATCTTCCAACCGTGGCAGGCGCCGTGAAATTCTCGCCTTTCTTGAAGGTTTCCCACTGCATGTGCGCAGCGTCCCCGGCTTTATGGATCTTGCAAGCGGCCGCGTAAAGGTAGACGACATTCAGGAAGTGGATATCGCCGACCTGCTGGGGCGCGACGCCGTGCCGGCCCAGGAGGAGCTGCTGGAACACTGCATCAAGGGGCAGTCCGTACTGGTCACCGGGGCGGGCGGCTCGATTGGTTCCGAACTCTGCCGACAGATCCTGTCACTGCAGCCCACCACCTTGTTATTGTTCGAGCACAGTGAGTTCAACCTTTACAGTATTTTGTTGGAACTCGAACAACGTATCGTCCGGGAGTCGTTGCCGGTTCGTGTACTGCCGATACTTGGGTCGATACGCAATGAGGCGAAGTTGCTCGACATCATGAAAACCTGGCACGTGGACACGGTTTATCACGCAGCGGCCTATAAGCACGTACCGATGGTCGAGCATAATATTGCCGAAGGCGTATTTAACAATGTGATCGGTACCTTGAACACTGCCCAGGCTGCTCTGCAGGCCGGAGTATTGAACTTCGTACTGATTTCCACCGATAAGGCGGTTCGCCCCACTAACGTGATGGGCAGTACCAAACGCTTGGCCGAGATGACACTGCAGGCCCTCAGTCGTGAGCTGGCGCCGGTGTTGTTTGGTGACAGTGCCAATGTATCGCGCGTCAACAAGACCCGGTTCACTATGGTTCGCTTTGGTAATGTTCTGGGATCGTCGGGATCAGTGATTCCGTTGTTCCACAAGCAGATCAAATCCGGCGGGCCACTGACGGTCACTCACCCGAAGATCACGCGCTATTTCATGACGATTCCCGAGGCAGCCCAACTGGTGATCCAGGCTGGCTCCATGGGGCTTGGCGGAGATGTGTTCGTACTCGACATGGGGGAACCGGTAAAAATTACCGAACTGGCGGAAAAGATGATCCATCTCTCCGGTCTCAGTGTTCGCTCCGAAAAAAATGCCCTTGGTGACATCGCGATTGAATTCACCGGATTGCGTCCTGGTGAAAAGCTTTACGAGGAGTTACTGATCGGTGACAACGTCGTTGCCACCCAGCACCCGATGATCATGAGCGCAAACGAAGATTACCTTTCCTGGGATCTGCTCAAGAGCATGTTGACGCAACTGCTTGCCGCCGTGGATCAGCATGATTACACGCGCGTACGCCAGCTCCTGAGGGACACCGTAAGCGGCTATTCTCCGGAAGGTGAGATTGTCGATTGGATTTATCAGCAACGCTGTCTTGAACCCTGAGAAAATACCTCGTTACTCAGCCACCTTTGACGTTCTCCAAAGATCTTCTAAATTGAAAAAGCAGCTTCGGAAAGCTGCTTTCTCTTTTAGATGCCATGGAGTGTTACCAACGCAAAACGCATACCTTTGCGCCCTCGTATTTACCGTGTTTACCAGTTTCTCACTCGCAGGCACGGCTGCTCCTGCACCCTCCCTCAATGTTGATTCACCAATCCAGTCCGCTGCTCAGATAGACATTGCCGCGCAAAATGCCAAGGTCAATCTCAACGCTGCCGATGCACAAACGTTGCGACTTAACCTATTCGGTATTGGTGCGGCTAAAGCCAAAGCGATTGTGGCTTATCGAGAAAGCAATGGGCCTTTCATGGCTGTAGATGAACTGCTTGAGGTAAAGGGAATAGGCAAGGCGCTGATGGAGAAAAATCGCGACAGATTGGAAATCAAATAACCCAATCAAACAGGCTGGTCATTGGCCGGCCTGTTCCTGACTATAGTGGGGACTTGTTAAGTGACATTTCCCTACAGCCCGCAACCGCAATCAGAAGCAGGAAAGCGGGTGCGATAATCAGAGGGCGCTGAACAATAGACAATATCAATAGCAGCGAAAAAGCCATGCCATTGACGTTCGAGAACACCCTATGCCTCAGCGCAAAGCCCAATAGGGTCAATACGAAGAATGCCGTGCCTAGAATGCCCGAGTGAAAGATGATTTTTTTGAAGCTGGCGGAGCCACTGTCGTCTTCTTTCTCGCTGCCAAACATGAGTGAGCGTGCGTCGGACGATTGCCACTCATCAAATAGATTGTTGAATCCATCGGTATTGCGATTGTCTCCTGCCAGCCCCTCCGACTTATAGGCGAAGCGGTCATACATCACGGTCTTCAAATAATCATTTTGTGCAGACAGGATGATGATTGCCACCATGACACTCAACAGCACTATGTTGCGTTTGTTACCGCGTACGGCTTTGATGGAAAAGTAAGCCAGGCTTAATATGAAAAAGGCCATGGATAAACTTAGAATCCCGGAAATAAATATGATGAAGTTGCTGCGTGACTTCAGATTAAACCTGTCTGCCGCCAGCAGCAGGGCGGCGAAGGTACCCAGCGCTCCAGGCTCATCGAAAAAGCCAAAAAACCGATAAAATGGATTGTCCAGCATATAGTCCAAAACCACGGTTGTAGGGTAAACAAAATAGCCTACGCCATTTTGAGCTTTTAGTTGATCGGGGATTTTGTACTCAGGCAGGGGACCCAGTAAGAATAATTTATTGTCACCGCTTAGGTGATGTAAAAACCAGATGCATATACCGGGAAGCAGAAGAATGGCAATCAGCCGTTTTGATTTACGGAAAATACTCAAGACTTCGTTCTGGGGTATGCAATAAAAAACCATATAGCCGGCCATGAAATATAAACTGCCTGAAATGCTCGCACCGTAAAAGTAGTAAAACAGAAAAACCATTAACGAGAAAAGCAAACCAAAAAAGTATTCGCGTAGCGAAATATTTTTCTTGAGGGAAAAAAGTACCAGGCACACACCCGCGATCAACGCTTGAAACTGAGGTGTGTACCCCCAGATATAAAAGGGGTTTAGTGCAATGACGAACCAGGTTGCCATCGCCCAGAGATAGGTTTTCTTTTGTAGTGTGGGATACGTTTCTGAAATTTCAATCATCGATCAACCCGAAATATAATCAGCACCAATGCCAGAATTTTTTTTAAGCTCAAGTCTCCCAGAAGCGATCGGGTAATATATTTCAGTGCGCCGCTATAATCCTTCTTTACCTTGTGCAGGTGCCGGGCGTATGAGTAGTACAGGTTGCTTTTGCCTTTTTTTATAGCACTGTACAGTCCGGGAAAATAAAACTCGCACAGTGCCAGTGAAACCAGGCTGTCATCCAGGTAGCCCATATTTGACGCATGGCTCTGATGCACGCGGTATTGCGTCAGCGGTGTTTTTAATATGTAGATATCGCCTTTGCTGGCGATATGGTAGTAGAACAGGCTGTCTGATGCTTTAGGCAAGCGATAGTCGTAACCAGAGGCTGGAATTCGATCAGCTCTCACCATAAAGCCTGGCACGGGCACCAGGGAGTTATTGGAGGCGATCAATTCGTCGAGCTTGTAAACAGGATTGCGTTTATTGAATTTATCTTTCTGTATTTTTACCGCACGTCCCTTTCCGTCAATAATTTGTACATAGGATCCGCAGATAGAGAACGATGGATGCTGCTCCAGGAACTCGACCTGTTGGGTGATTCGCCCGGGCATCATTAAATCATCGCCCGCAAACATGGCGACGTATTTACCTTTTGCAAGACGCAGACCCGCATTGCAATTACCTGTTATTCCCTGGTTAACGGGCGCCAGGTTGAGTATTATTTTTTCAGGGTTGGCTGCGTGCATCTCCTTGAGGAATGCGTCGGTACCATCTTTGGAAGCGTCATCACTGATGATAATTTCAATATTCGTGTAATCTTGCGATAAAATTGATTGAATACACTCTTTGATATAGTTCGATTGGTTGTAAGCGATGACCACGACGCTGACGAGTGGTTGTTCAGGTGAGAGCGATATCACGCTTGATTTAAGGCTCAATTAATTTTCCGCCATACGAAGAAATACAAAAATACCCAGTAGGCCATGTAATTTACGCAGTAGCCCATTGTCGCCCCGATCAAACCGTAGGCGTTGGAGAATGCGACGACCAGTAGGCATAGCGTTATGGAGAAAATGATTTCAGAAATGATGAACTCTTTGATCATCGCTCGACTAACCATCAAGTAGGATAAAATCCAGCTGCCTATTTTCATGGTGTCGCCAACCAGTTGCCACGTAAACAGCGGGCGCATGGGTGCGAATTCCTTGGTGAACAATATCCAGATAATAAGATCGCGAAAAACAAAAACGCCCAGCGACAGCAGCGCGGCCGCAGGCAGAATTATTTTATAGCCAGACATCACTTCATGCTTGATCTGGCTGGCCGAACTCAGTTCCGACAGCTTGGGCAGGTAATACACGCTCAGTGTCATGGTGACCACCATCATGTACGCGCCGCTTAGCCTAGTCATCGCCTCCCAATAGCCTGCAGATTCGGCGCTCAGGGAGTCATTCAGGTAAGTCCTGATAAACAGGGAACTCAACGGAACGCATATGGCAGAGCACAGCGCCATAAATGTAAAACCGGTGAGCTTCCTCAGCGCACTGCGATCAAACTCGAAGGCAAATATACCGAGCCTGAACCAACTGGTTTTCAAGCAAACGCCCAATGTGAACAAACAGGCAATTGACTGATAAGACACCAGAGCGATCAGTGCTCCAAAAAAGTCGAAGCAATAAGCCAGGACCGCAGTAAAAAGCAACGAGAACAGGCTGCCCAGAATATTTGCGATCACATAGCCCTTGATTTCCTTCTTACCGTTGAGTATGGCCAAGAGCAGGGTGTTAACCACCATCGGCAACAGCCCGATGGCGAACACAATGAAAAGTTTGCTGTAGGACCTGTCCCCAAGAAAGAATTCTGCGAGTTCTTTATCAAACACAATAATAAATATGGCACTGATGAGACTGCCCGATAACGCAATGCTGAAAGCCGTACGCCAGACCTTTTCTTGCTTTAAAGGATCCTCTCCATACTCCGCCGTGTATTTGGTGACGCCGGTGCTGACCGCGCCACTCGCAAATGTTGAGAAAATCTGTACCGCATTTTGAAGCTGGCCTATGAGCGCGTAGCCTGAAGGACCGGTATAGATCGCGAGCACCTTATTTATGCCGAGCAGCGTAAATATTTTTACCAGCGAGGCTATGCCACTCAATAGACTTGTTTTTATCAGCTTCATGACGATAAGTAGGCGTTGCACACTTCTATGACGTGCGAAACTTCATCATCACTGATTGTGGGATTCAACGGCAAACTCACCACTGAGTCGTGGATGCTCTCGGTGATCGGGAAGCTTTCAGTCGTCATCCCGCGCAGCGCCACTTGTTTGTGCGGAGCGGTGGGGTAGTGGATTTGTGCTTGCACACCGTTATCGGAAAGGTGGGACATGAACCCTGCGCGGTTGTCGCATCGGATAACGAACAGGTGCCAGGCCTGGCTTTTGCCATCAGCTAGGTTCGGCAGCGTGATCAATCGATTATCGATGTTAGCAACGTAGTTCGCTGCAATCGCTCGCCGGCGGGCGTTTTCATCATCGAGGTGCCTGAGCTTGACAGAGAGTATCGCGGCCTGCAGTTCGTCCAGTCGGCTATTAATCCCCGCATAACGATGTTGATATTTCGTCTCACTGCCGTAGTTGCCCAAGGATCGAACAATATCGGCAAACTCAGCATCATTGGTAGTGATGCCGCCGCCGTCGCCCAGCGCACCCAAGTTTTTTCCAGGGTAGAAGCTGAAGCCTGCGGCATCTCCAAAGGCCCCGGCCTTCTTCCCTAAAGCCTCTGCGCCATGCGCCTGCGCGGCATCTTCGAGAACCAGCAGATTATGAGACTTGGCGATATCATTGATTTTGTCCATCTCGGCCAATTGACCGTACAGGTGGACAGGCAACAAAACCTTGGTTTTTTCACTGATCTTGTTTTGAATTTGTCGATGATCGATATTGTAGGTTTCGAGGCATGGCTCCACTAGAACGGGCGTCAACCCACTTTCAATGATGGCCAGAATGCTCGCAATGTAAGTATTGGCTGGGACTATAACTTCATCGCCATCGTTAATCCGACCTTGCTCTTTCCATGCGCGCAGGGAAAGGGTGAGTGCGTCCAGACCATTGCCCACACCGATGCAGTACTGGGTGCCACAGTACGCGGCAAATGCCTGTTCAAACTGTTCGAGTTCTTCGCCCTTGATATACCAGCCGGATTTTATAACGCGTTCGGCGGCCGCCAGGATGTCTGCCTGGTATTGATCGTTGACTTGCTTCAACTCCAAGAACTTAATCATTTAATTCCAGCCTGTAAAAGTCATGCACGATAGCCCGGGCGCTGAAGCTCTCTTTTTGCGCGATCAGCCCGGTGTTCAAGTAAAGCCCGCCACGCACCGTCGATATGCCAAAGCTGAAATAGGCCTTGTTCAAGAGCTTGGCTTCATCAATGCAGCTTGCCAGGGTCAGATCGAGTGCCCCGGATTCCCTGCCGACTTCGTTCGCCGCGATGTATTGAGTATGCAAGACCTGCTCATAAGCAAATAGCAGCACACCACATATCAACTCTCCATCCTGGCGCACTACCCTTAGGCGGATGTTTTCAGGAAAGCGCTCGTGGAGCAGAGCCATTTCATAGACCGAATGAGTAGGTGCGGCGCTGTGCTTCGATAGCACGCTTGAAAGCAGTGCGTGATACGCCGACCAGTCCGTGGATTCCTCTACACATAGACCGTTTTTCTTCGCCCTTGCAATCAGCCATTTTCTGCCTTTTGAAAACTTTGGCTCTCGCTCCATATCGATGACGCTGGATATGTCTCTCCGGAACAAAGTGGCGCCAGCGATACTCAGCGCATACAGGTCTTCTTGAGCCGGGTTAGTGGTGAATATGTAGGGGATTGACTTATATTCAAGGCGGCTAACAGTCTTTTCTTTCAGGAAGATTTTGAGCGTCTGCAGTATCTCAATGACCTTCTCAGCTTTGACCTTGTGCGAAAGTATCAGCCCGCCGAACGTCAAACCTCCATGTGAATATACAACGTTGTCCACAATGTTGGCGGGCAACACGGCAAGAAGTTGATCTTCTTCTTTGAACAGAAGTGAGAAGTCGTTAAAGCGATCGGCGTGGTAATCCATGAACGGGCGTTCGAAAATAAACAGCGGTGTCTTGCTCGTTTTGACGAACTCATTCCATTGGGCTTCGGCGTCTTGCTGATAAAGCTCGCAGATCACCATTGATCCAGCTCCATCAGGCCAATACCTTCAACGCCCATATTGTTGCCATTGTAAAAAGCATACACTTTATCCGCCGTGACACACAGGCGCGGATAGCACAGGTGCTGGTCGTCAAATCCTGCTTGTTCTGATAACGACATGCCTAATTCGTCGTCCTTGCGCGTCCAGTTGATACCGTCTTCGGAGTAGGCAACGCCTGGAAAATAATCCGTGCCGGTAATTCCGCCTTTTGTATAGAACATCATATAGCGGCCGTTTACTTTGTAAACGGAAGGCCTGCCTATTCTATATTCATCACCTTCATTGTCGATGCAAAGATGATGGGGGCCCTGAAAGGAAATGCCGTCAGGCGACTCTGTGTACCAGATGTTATAACGAGGATATTGAACGCCGTTTATATCACACCAGCCATCCCCCAATGCGTACCAAACCTTCCAACGCCCTTCGTCATGGATCGCAGTATGTATTGCGCGGATCGTGCGGCCTTGGTGCACGCGATCAAGTACGGGGGCTTCAGAAACTCGTTCGAACCGAAGTCCGTCCTGGCTGGTTGCCAGTCCAGTGAAAGCAAGGAACTTGGCTTTTTGGACGATCTGGAACCCAACATAGTACATTCTGATCGTATCGCCATCGCGCACAACGTCGCCCATGATGACGCCGTTGTCGTCGAAACATCCGGGGCCACCCTCAGTCAATACGGGCTCTTTGCTTACTCCCAGCACCTTGCGTGGGTCATGTGATGACACATCTACATAACCTATGCGGCTTACGCCGACCTTGTCTCGAAACCCGGCATAAATTCTGATGACATCCGGGTTCAATAAAAAAGGTGTCGGTGTAAGTGCTGAGTTTTCTGCCCAATCAGGAAGTTGGGTTCGAGCATCGAATATCTGGCCTATTTTTTTCCAAAGCATCTCAATACCCTACAATTTAACTTTAAGACTGCTTTTCTTCGGCAGCATCTGCGCAGGCGAGCCGTAATAAATTCGCTCTGGCTCGGGCAGGTTTTTATTGACCAGGGTGCCGGAGGCAATCACGCAGTCTTTGGGGATTCTGATACGATCATTTAGTGTCGAGTTGACACCGAGGAAGCAGGACTCGCCAATATCGCAATAGCCTGATACCACGACATGCGAAGAGAGAAAGCAGTTGTCATTGATATGTGAGCGGTGCCCGATATGGTTGCCGCTCCAAAGAATCACGTTGTTCCCAATCGATACGAAAGGTTGAACTGTATTGTTCTCGAAGATAAAGCAGTTTTCACCGATTTGAGCGTTGTGCCACACGAACGCACGGGAGCTAATGTAGCTGGCGCAGGTATAGCCCTTGGACTTGACCAAGTCATACAGGCGGGTTCTCAGTCGGTTGAGTTGCGAGGCCGGTATCGCGACGAACACTTTATAGTCGGCGGGTGGAAATTTAGTTTCGATTGATTCCAACTCTACAATGGGGAGATCGTACAGCGTGGTGTTTCCGAGGTATTCCTTCTCGACGGAAAAAGCGCAGACCTCAAAATCAGAGTCATGTGTAAAGTACTCATAAGCAATCATGGCGAACTCACCCGCCCCAACGATTATTAGTTTTTTAGACATGCTTGCTCCTCGAGAAAAGTCTCATAAGATCTTATATAATCGGATTCGTCGTAATGTTCACTGGCCAGTACAAGCAATACGCAATCAGGGCTGAAGTCATGCATTTCCCGCCACACCATACTTTCGATGATAAGCCCTCGGGTAGCACTGTGCATAATGGTTTCTTCGCGAACCATTCCATTATCCAACACCATTTTGCAGGTTCCGGATACGCAGATCGCAATTTGTTTTAAATTTCGATGGGCATGAAACCCCCTGCTAATACCCGGGGCTGTGGCGTAGATGTAATAAACCCGCTTGATTTCAAAAGGGATGATCTTATCGACGCCAACTTCGATGGCAATCAATTCTCCTCTGTTATCGCCAAGACGCTCAAAGTCCAGCCATTTGATCAATTTCATTTCCCCTCCATCTCTTATAATTTATGCTGTTTACCCGCACTGACGAGCCATGATACTAAGGGAAATAATTCCAATTTCGTACTCGTAAATTTCACTTTTATTACCAATCTGACCCCTTGAACGTAACGATCCCGTTCTTAAAAGGCGGCATACCATCTGGGTCATTTCGAAGAGACGGGTCCAGTATGTCTCAGCAGGTCTCATCGAAGGGCGCTCTCTGGTTCATCGGTACATCTGCATGATTCGGCAAATTAGCTTGGGACTGGAAGCCCAAGCCTTAGCTTTAAAAAGGTCGATTATGTCACGGGGTATGCTAAAGACCCATAAAAAAGCGATTGTAGACTTTACTTTAAAAACCGCCGGTCGTGACACTGCGCACAGCGTAAGCATGGAAAATGATTATCTTTTATGCTGGAAATTCCCACGTCGGGGTGCCCAATATGTACAAAAACTTCCCATCCGCTTACCACGTCTGCAAACGCTCGGCGTTGCGGGTTGACACTGCGTTCTACGAGCGTATCCATGATCGGGCTGACCAGCGCACGCTCGTTGAAAGCTTCGAGGTACCGATCCGGATGGGTGGGGCGTGGAAGGTCCCAGCTGGGCACGTGTTCCGTGTCCCCTCCCCCCGCCGGTTGGCGTGCAGGTGGGCGACTTTAATATCTGGAGTGCCAACGACCAGCGCGAACGTTTGTGGGCCGTGCACACCCTCCAGCTGCAGGGGGAGCGCATGTGAGCACCCATGATCGCATATGGTCGAACCTGCCGTTTTTGCGTCCGCTGGTCACCATCACCGATCACAGCCTGGCCGGTTACGGCAACGATGAGCACGGCGGGTGGCTCCACGATTTGCTCGGTACGCGCTGTGATCCCTATGTGAACCGCATGCTCACCGGAGAGGACTTTCACCGCCATTGCCACTGCAACCCTACCGTGCGGTATTGCCCCAAGGCCTGACGGAGTTCGAGGTGTATGACGTGCTGAATATTTTCCAGTGCACGGGGCTCAATCACGACGACATGTATTTCATGAAAGCCAGCCCAGCGCAGAAGGGCGACTACCTGGATTTTTTTGCCGAGATTGATGTGTTGTGCGCGCTGTCGACGTGCCCGGGCGGGGATTTGTCGCTGCCCATGTTGAGGGGAGGCCAGAACCCGCTGCCGGTGTGCCGGCCGTTGGGGGGGCGGGGGAGATCGATAAGTTGGAGGAGGGATTGCTGGAAAGCTGGAGCCAGCCGGAGCCTGCTGCCTATAAAGGGCAGCACGGTTTGCATATTGCCAGGGTGGATTGGGAGTAGTGCTTTATAGGGGCTGCTTTAGAGCCCAGCGGGAGCAAGCTCCCTCGGCTCAGCCATCCGTGATTTAACACCCTGTTACTCAACCATTTTTGACGAATCCCCAACATCACCTAAGTTTGAAAAGCAGCTTCGGAAAAGCTGCTTTTCAACCTTATCGATCTCATGGAGCGTCAAAATGCAAAACACCGTCATCACCTCTCTGATCTTCGCCTTCCTCACCACTCTTTCCGTCACCACCACCGCGGCCCCGTCCATCAAACCCGAAGCCCCAACCCCCATCACCGCGCAAATGGCGAACCCCGAGCAATCCACCAAGGTCAACGTCAACTCCGCCGACGCCGAAACCCTGCGTCGTGACCTCTTCGGTATCGGGGCCGCTAAAGCCAAGGCGATCGTGGCCTACCGCGAGAGCAACGGCCCGTTCACGTCGGTGGATGAATTGCTGGAAGTAAAGGGTATCGGCAAGGCATTGCTGGAGAAGAATCGTGACAGGGTGGTGATCAACTAAGCCACTTGAGAGGCCGGTCATTGGCCGGCCTTTTCGTCCTCCCGGATCTTGGCCTTCAGGGTCTCTCGCACCACATCCATTATCCGCAGTGCCATTCCTGGATCTTCGACGCTCCGCGCCAACACCAGCGCTCCCACCAATGTTGACATCATTACCAGGCCAGAGGCATCGCCCCGACCGTCTTCTAACACCGCTTCAATCTGGTTCAGGCGTGCGCTCAGTACCGAGTCGGTAGTCGCGCTGTGCTGCCCACGCAACCCTAGCTCGGGAGACATGGTCGTCAGCGGGCACCCTTCGCCCGGTGAAGTCTGGTGCCACTCCGACAGGTAACTGTCTATGAACGCCTCCAGCGGCTGTTCCTGGCTGAACAGCATTTCGCAGTGGGCATCCAGCTCCGCCGCCGCAGCCTGCAGGGCTTTTTCAATCAGTTCGTCCTTGGACTTGAAGTGTGCGTAGAACCCGCCATGGGTCAGGTTCAACGCCTTCATCAGCGGCTGCAAGCCGGTGGCGCCGATGCCGTCGCGGCGAAAGCGTACGGAGGCTTCTTTGATAATGCGCTGGTGGGTCTGGGCTTTGTGGTCTTGTGAATAGCGCATGGGAAGGCCTCGGTTACATGCTGGCATGTTAACCACATTGAACGTTATTACACATGGCTCCTTGGAGTGAAACCTTGGCACGGAAAGTGATTACTTCTACGCATGAGATTGTTCAACAATCGTGAGGAAGTGATGACGCTCAGCCTGTCTTTAGCCGATCAGATTGCCCTGGAGTTGCGTGCCGACATCATCGGCGGGCGGCTGTTGCCGGGGATGGCGTTGGTCGAGGTGGAGTTGGTCAAAGCCTATAACGCTTCGCGCAATACCATCCGTGAAGCCTTGCACCGTTTGGGGCAGGAGGGGCTGACCCGTTACGTACGCAACAAGGGGGTGATGGTCCGGCGGCTGGAGCGGGAGGAGGTGCGTGATTTGTTTGTGGTCCGTCGCACCCTGGAGCTGCAGGCCATTGCCCAGAGTGGGGCGCTGACCCAGGACCAGTCCGGGCGCATGCAGAATGCCATTGATGCCACCACCTTGGCCCGCGAGCGTGAAGATTGGCGTGCGGTGGCGACTCACAGCCTGGTGTTCCACCAGCAGATTGTCGGGTTGATGGGCAGCGCGTTGTTCGATGAGTTTTTCGCCCAGGTCATTGCGCAGTTGCGTCTGGTGTTTTGCGCAGCGCCCGACGAGCAACGCTTTCAGTCGCCCTGGCTGGAACGTGACCGTGAGATTTACCAACTACTGTGCAAACAAGACAAACCGGCGGCGGGGGAGGCCATGAGCCTGTACCTGGAGGATTCCGAGCGTTTGTCGTTGGCCCTGTTTGACTACCCTTGATCGAGGACTCGCATCATGTACAAAGATTATCCAGCCGCTTACCAGGTCAGCAAAGGCTCGGCGTTGCAGGTCGACACCGCGTTTTACAGCCGTATTCGCGATCAAAAACACCAGCGCACGCTGATCGAGCAGTTCGAGGTGCCGATTCGCACGGGCAGGGCGTGGAAGGTTACCGCCGGGCACGTGTTCCGTGTCACCACGCCGGTCGGTCCGCAGGTGGGCGACTTTAACATTTGGAATGCCAACGACCCTCGCGAACGCCTTTGGGCGGCGCGCACTCGCCAGTTGCAGGGCGCGCATGTCAGTACTCATGACCGGTTGTGGTCGAACCTGCCATTTCTAAGGCCCCTGGTCACAATCACCGATGACAGCCTGGCCGGTTACGGCATCGATGAGCACGGTGGTCGTCTCCACGATTTGCTCGGTACGCGCTGTGATCCCTATGTAAACCGCATGCTCACCGGTGAGGACTTTCACCACCATTGCCACTCCAACCTCACCCGTGCGGTGTTGCCCCATGGCCTGACTGAATTCGACGTGCATGACGTGTTGAATATTTTCCAATGCACTGGGCTCAATCACGAGGACATGTATTTCATGAAGGCCTGCCCGGCGCAGAAGGGCGATTACCTGGAGTTCTTTGCCGAGATTGATGTGTTGTGTGCGCTGTCGACGTGCCCAGGTGGGGATTTGTCGCTGCCGATGTGGGGGCCGGATGCGCAGGACCCGCTGACGGTATGTCGGCCGTTGGGGGTGGAGGTCTATAAGCTGGAGGAGGGGTTGCTGGAAGGCTGGAGCCAGCCGGAGCGTGCTGCCTATAAGGGGCAGCACGGTTTGCATATTGCCAAGGCGGATTGGGAGTAATCGCGCCTAGCGATCCTGCGCATCCTTGGCATCCGCCTGGGCGTTGCGTTCGGCCACGCGCTTGCGTTGTTCGTCGGTGAGTTCCACCTTGTTGGCGCTGTCGCGCAGCATCATCAACCCGCCGACGATCGACCCGATCGCGACTACCATAATCAACCACGCATACCACGGCATAAGGCTCTCCTTGAGGCGGACTACCGTGGGAGAGTTTTCCCACGGTAATAACGGCTTTGAGTAACAGGCTTTCTTAGTAGTTCAGTGTAGGCCTGTTCCGCCTCGATAACCTTAGAGCCCGGTCAACATCGCATCCGCCGGTGCATCGGCGCGGTCTTGGGCGGTCAGTTGGAAGTAGATGAAGCCCGCCAGCATAAAGCCCAGGAAGATCAGGCCGATCAGCGCGTTGAACCAGGCCATGGCCACCAGGCACACCACCGCCAGCACCAGGGCGATGCCCGGTACGATCGGGTAGCCCGGCGCGCGGAAGGTGCGCTCCAACAGCGGTTCGGTCTTACGCAGTTTGAACAGGCTGAGCATGCTCATGATGTACATCACGATGGCGCCGAATACCGCCATGGTGATCATCGCTGCGGTCAGCGTCATGCCGCCCAGGTTGATCAGGCCGTCGCTGTAGATCGCTGCGATACCGACCACGCCGCCGGCAATGATTGCTCGGTGGGGAGTCTGAAAGCGCGACAATTTGGCCAGGAAAGACGGCAGGTAGCCGGCGCGGGCCAGGGCGAAGAACTGTCGCGAGTAGCCGAGGATAATCCCGTGGAAGCTCGCGACCAGGCCGAACAGGCCGATCCACACCAGCATGTGCAGCCAGCCGGAGCTGTCGCCCACCACGGTTTTCATCGCCTGTGGCAATGGGTCGTTGATGTTGGAGAGAGTGCGCCAGTCGCCCACGCCGCCGGCGAAGAACATCACGCCCATGGCCAGGATCACCAGGGTCAGGATGCCGCTGATGTAGGCTTTTGGAATGGTGCGCTTGGGATCTTTCGCTTCCTCAGCCGCCATGGCCGCGCCTTCGATGGCGAGGAAGAACCAGATGGCAAAGGGAATCGCCGCAAACATCCCGGCAATCGCCGGGGCGCCGAAGGTGTCGGAGCCGGCCCAGCCGTTCAGGGCGAAGTTGCTGAAGCTGAACGCGGGGGCGACCACGCCCATGAATACCAGCAATTCGGCGACGGCGAGCACACACACCACCAACTCGAAGGTGGCGGCGAGTTTCACGCCGAGGATGTTCAGGCCCATGAACACGATGTACGCGCCGACGGCCGCGTGTTTCGGGTCGAGTGCCGGGAACTGCACATTCAGGTAAGCGCCGATGGCCAGGGCGATGGCCGGCGGCGCGAATACGAATTCGATCAAGGTGGCGAGGCCGGCAATCAAGCCGCCTTTCTCACCAAAGGCGCGACGGCTGTAGGCAAAGGGGCCGCCGGCGTGAGGAATGGCGGTAGTCAACTCGGTGAAACTGAAGATAAAGCAGGTGTACATGGCGGCGACCATCAATGAGGTCACCAGGAAGCCCAAGGTGCCGGCGACGCCCCAGCCGTAGCTCCAGCCGAAGTATTCGCCGGAAATGACCAGGCCGACTGCAATGCCCCATAAATGCAGAGTGCCTAGGGTGGGTTTGAGTTGTGTGTTCATTGTGCTGCTCCCTGAACGGTTTGGAATGATTCAAGGTGTTGCAGCGGCCATGCCAGGCTGAGAATGATTGTCGTAAAGCGGCGCAACTGTCGTGTGGGGGATGGTTTGGCGTTTGAAAATGTCCGGTATCGCACCAGATAAGTGCGGGAGTGGCTGTGCGGGCCTCATCGGGGGCAAGCCCCCTCCCACATTTCGACCGGTGTACGCAGGCCAAGGGTGGGAG
>Ga0302347_1001349_pt1 | contig 29905 bp, 24 predicted proteins | sample PhyWR1_FD_202178 | JGI IMG/M metagenome (GOLD analysis project Ga0302347, IMG submission 202178) | Leaf surface microbial communities from wheat plants in UC Gill Tract Community Farm, Albany, California, United States - DLSL W.R1 (v2)... | ecosystem: Host-associated > Plants > Phyllosphere >...
GCGGAAACCCTGTTAACTGTGCGATACAGCGGTGTAACGCACATGCATCGCCCCCGACTCGCACAGGGTCCGAATACATCAGACTAAAGTCGTAGGCGAAAAGCTTGTCAATATCCCGTCAAAAAAATCGTCCACCGTTGGTAATGCGATGCAACTAGCTGTTTTCCCGGTACTTATGAAAAGTTCAAAGAATTTATAGAGCGAAAAGATATTACTGGATGTTTCATTGCAACCTACGCTGCTGCATGTGGGAGCGACGCAGCGTTCTGGATTATTCGCCCTGAGAGCGACCCGTCTGCGAGCCGACCAAGAAGCCACAACTACCGCCGTACGGGGCGCCGCAAGGGCTTCCCGATTTGCGATGAAGGGAGGCCCCCGATGCCCAAGGCACCACGCACCCGTTCCGAACTGGCCGATGCGCTGTTTCGCCTGCGCCGCAGCTTTTACGCCCTGGGCGCCTTCAGCGGCGTGATAAACGTCATGATGTTGACGCCAGCCGTTTACATGCTGCAGGTGTACGACCGCGCTCTGGTAAGCCGCAACGTCACCACCCTGGCCATGCTCACGCTGTTGGTAGTGGGGCTGTTCCTGCTGATGTCGGCACTGGAGATGATGCGCACCCGCGTGCTTATCCGCGTCGGCAACTGCCTGGACATGGACCTCAACCGCCGCATCTTCAGCGCCGCCTTCGAGCGCAACCTGAGCCGCGCCGGCGGCAACCCGGCCCAGGCCCTGCAGGACCTGGCGCAGGTGCGGCAGTTTCTCACCGGCAACGGCCTGTTCGCCTTCTTCGACGCGCCGTGGACACCGATCTACCTGCTGGTCTGCTACCTGATCCACCCGCTGCTGGGGCTGGTCACGATGATCGGCTCGCTGATCCTGGTGGGGCTGGCCTACCTGACTGAAAAGGCCACGCAAAAGCCATTGGCCGAAGCCAACCAGGCAGCCCTGTCATCGGCCAGCTACGCCAACAACAACCTGCGCAACGCCGAAGTGATCGAAGCCATGGGCATGCTGCCGTCGATCGGCAAGCGCTGGTTCCAGGGCCACTTGCGGATCCTGCAGATGCAGACCCTGGCCTCCGACCGCGCCGCGCTGATCAGCAGCACCGGGCGCTTTGTGCGCATCACCTTGCAATCGGTGATCCTCGGTACCGGCGCGCTGCTGGCGATCGAGGGCAAGATCACCCCCGGCATGATGATCGCCTGCTCGATCCTGACCGGCCGCGCCCTGGGGCCGGTGGAACAGGTGATCGCCTCGTGGAAGCAGCTGCTGGGTTGCCGCCTGGCCTGGGGCCGGCTCAACGACCTGCTGCAGGACTACCCACAGCGGCCACCGAGCATGTCCCTGCAGCGGCCGATGGGCATGTTGGCGGTGGAAAACGTGATTGCCGGCGCCCCGGGTACCAACACCACCATCGTGCGCGGGGTGAGCTTCAGCCTGGCCGCGGGTGACAGCCTCGGCATCATCGGCCCGTCGGCTTCGGGCAAGTCCACCCTCGCCCGCCTGCTGGTGGGCGTGTGGCCCGCCCAGGCCGGCAAGGTGCGCCTGGATGGCGCCGACATCTTCACCTGGAACAAGGCCGAGCTCGGCCCGTGGCTAGGCTACCTGCCGCAGGACGTGGAGCTGTTCGAGGGCACCATCGGCGAAAACATTGCGCGCTTCGCCGAGGTGGACAGCGATGCGGTGATCCGCGCCGCACGCAGCAGCGGCGTGCACGACATGATCCTGCGTTTCCCGCAGGGCTACGACACCCGCCTGGCAGCCGATGGCAGCCCGCTGTCTGGCGGCCAGAAGCAACGCATCGCCCTGGCCCGCGCCCTGTATGGCGAGCCCAACCTGGTAGTGCTGGACGAGCCCAACGCCAACCTTGACGACCTTGGCGAGAAGGCCCTGGTGGATGCATTGACCGAGCTCAAGGCGCGCGGGGCCACGGTAGTGCTGATTTCCCACCGCCCCAATGTGCTGTGCGCAGTCGACCAGGTGCTGATGCTGCGTGACGGTGGGGTACACATGCTGGGCAGCCGCGATGAAGTGTTCGCGGCGCTGCGCAAGGCCAGCGTGATCCCCGCAGGCGCTGCGACGCCGTTGGCTTCGGTAAAGGTACGGGAGTAGCCGATCATGCAGATGATTCAACACAGCGAACTGATTCCCGCCGATGCCAGCAAGCTGATCGACCTCGATGCCGGTCGGCCGGCACGCTGGGGCTTGTGGATGGTGGTCGCAGGCTTTGGCGGCTTCTTGCTGTGGTCGTGCCTGGCGCCCCTGGACGCCGGCATCGTCGCCACCGGCACGGTCAAGGTCACCAGCAACCGCAAGGCGGTCCAGCACCTGACCGGTGGCACCGTCGAGGCGATTCTGGTCCGCGAAGGCGATGTCGTGAACAAAGGGCAGGAGCTGGTACGCCTCGACGCCCTGCGCGCAGTGGCCGAACAGGGCGCGCTCAGCGCCCAGTACATTGTCAGCAAGACCGTGGAAAACCGCCTGGAAGCCGAGCGTGACGACCGCGACACGGTCGCCTTCGACCCCGCCCTGCTCCAGCACTACGGCAGTGACCCCAGGCTGCTGGCGGCCATGGACCTGCAGCAACGCCTGCTCGACACCCGCCGTGCGGGCCTGGCCGGCGAGCTGAGCATTCTCGAGGAAAACCTTACCGCCTCGGCAGTGCAGCTTAAAGGCCTGCAGCAGGTGTACGGGGCTCGCGCCTCGCAAATCGGCTTTCTCAACCAGGAACTGCAAGGCACCCGGGTGCTGGCAGCCGAGGGCTATGTGCCGCGCAACCGCCTGCTGGAGCTGGAGCGCAGCAACGCCGACCTGTCCGCTGGCCAGGCGGAAAACCTCAACAACATTGCCCGAGCGCGCAGCCAGGCCACCGAGATCAAGCTGCGCATGCTGCAGCGTCAGCACGACTACCTGAAAGAAGTGGAGTCGCAACTGACCGACACCGCCAAGGAAAACACCACCCTGGCCGACCGCCTGCGCGCGCTGGACTACGAAGTGAGCCACACGGTTATCCGCTCGCCGATCGACGGCATGGTCCAGGCGCTGAGCATCGCTACCGTCGGCGGCATCATCCAGCCTGGGGCCAAGATCATGGAAGTCGTGCCGCTGGGCGAGCCGCTGCAGGTCGACGCAATGATCCCGGTGCAGGCCATCGACAAGATGGTCCCGGGCCTGGCCGTGGACATTGCCTTCCCGGCCTTCAACCATGCGCAGACGCCGAATATTCCTGGCAGGGTCAAGACCATCTCCGCCGACCGCCTGCTCGATGAAGAAAGCAAGCAGCCGTTCTACCTGGCCCAGGTAGAAGTGACACCAGCCGGCATGGGCCTGCTGGGCAGCAACCACATCCGCCCCGGCATGCCTGCCACCGTCACCATCAAGACCGGCGAGCGCAACCTGCTCAGCTACCTGCTCAAACCGATGCTCGAACGCGTGGACGCCGCGTTCAAGGAGCAATGACATGAAACGCCCGTGCCTGATGTTGTGCCTGCTGGGTTTGTCGGTACAGGCCAGTGCCATGGACCTGAAACAAGCCTGGGACCTGCTGCAGTACCAAGGCCCGATCTACCGCGCTGCGGTGCATGAAAAACAAGCCGGCGGCGAGAACCGCGCCATCGGCGAGGCCGGCCTGCTGCCGCAGATCAACGCGGCAGCCTACTTCAACAAGGTCGATGGCAGCCAGCGCCAGAATGGCCAGGACAACGACCTGAATTACGATTCGAAAGGCGCCAACGTGCGCCTGCGCCAACCGCTGTTCAACAAGCAGAAGATGGCCGAGTACCGCCAGGGCCAGCAACGCGCCGACTACAGCGTGGCGGTGTTCGACGCCAAGAGCCAGGACGCCGCCGTGCGCCTGGCAGATGCCTACTTCGACGTGCTGCTGGCCAGCGAAACCATCACCCTGGCCAAGGCCAAGCTGAGCGCCTTCGAGGAACAGATGGCTTCGGCGAAGCGGCGCAAGGAGCTGGGTGCCGGCACCATCACCGATATCGACGAGTCGGTGGCCCGCCGCGACCTGGCCGAGGCCGACCTGATCGATGCCCAGGACAACCTGGTCAACACCCGCCGCAAGCTGGAGGAGTACATCGGCGAAACGCCCCAGGCCCTGACCACCCTGCAGCCAGGCTTCAGCACACCGCCGCTGCTGCCAGGCAACCTGCAGGACTGGCTGGTAAAAGCCCAGGCCGACAGCCCGCTGATTCATGCGCGGCGGCACAACTACGAGCTGGCCGAGGAAGAAGTGCATCGCGCCCGCGCGGGGCACTGGCCGACCCTGGATTTCGTCGCCGGCTATAACGCCGGCAGCAGCCAGTCGATTTCCGAGCTGAACCAGCGCAACCACTACAGCTCGATCGGCCTGGAGCTGAACATCCCGCTGTACAGTGGTGGCAGCACCAGCGCCCTGACCCGCCAGGCCAGCGCCAACAGCTCCAAGGCCCTGGACGAGCTGGACGCCACGCGCCAGGAGGTGATTTCCGACACCACCCGCGAGTACCGCGGCGTGCAAAGTGGCGCCCTGCGTGTTCATGCACTGGAAAAGGCCGTGGCCTCCAACGAACGCTCGCTGACCTCGACCCGCAAGGGTTTCAAGGAAGGCGGCACCAGCACCAACTCGGATGTGCTCAATGCCGAAGAGCTGCTGTACGACGCGCGCCACGACCTGTTCGAGGCCAAGCTGAACTACCTGATGTCACGGCTGCGCCTGGCCTCGTCGGTGGGCAGCCTGGGGGATGACGATATCGAGCAGATCAACGGCTATCTAGGGCCGGAGTTGATGGTCAGCAACTGATGGGTGGATCCACGCAGGCATGTCACTGCACCGTAGCTGCCCGTTCCACCTTCAGGCTATGATCGGCCATCCTGCCGAGGACGCCCTGACCCATGCCCGTCGACCTGCAAGCGTTGTACCCCAGGCTGATCCACCTGATGCTGGACACGGTGTTCGTGGTCGACCGGGACAACCAGATCGTCTTCGTCAGCGATGCCTGCGAGGCCCTGCTGGGCTACCGGGCCTGCGAACTGGTCGGCACGCCGATCACCGCCTACATGCACCCTGACGACCTGGCTGCCACCCGCGCATCGATCGTGCGGGTGATGAACGGCCAACCGCATTACGACTTTCGCAATCGCTACATCCGCAAGGATGGCGGCATCGTGCACATCCTGTGGGCGGCATCGTGGTCCGAGGAGGCCGAGGCCCGCATCGGCGTGGCGCGCGACGTGACTGCCCAGCGGCAAGCCGAGGACGCGCTGCGCTTCCTGGCTCATCACGACCCGCTGACCCGGCTGGCCAATCGGGCCATGTTCAATGAGCAGCTGGACGCCGCCCTGCACGATGCACACCGCCGGGGTGGCAGGCTGGCACTGCTGTTTGTCGATATCAACGACTTCAAAAGCATCAACGATGTTCACGGCCATGCCGTGGGAGACCGTGTGCTGTGCACGCTGGCCCGGCGCCTGGAGGCCTGCATGCAGGCGACCGACACGGTGGCCCGAATTGGCGGGGATGAATTCACCGTGCTGCTGAACGACATGGCCTCGCAGGATGCCGTTGCCGAGAAAGTGGCCTGTGCCCTCGCTGCCATGGCAGCGCCGCTAGAGGGAGAACTGTCCGGCATCAAGGCGCCCACCTGCAGCATCGGGGTGGCCTGCTACCCTGAAGACGGCAGAGATGCCGACGCACTGTTGCGCCATGCCGATGGCGACATGTACCGGGTCAAGCATCTTTACTCCGCGAAACGGTGACACGCATGCCCAACTCCGACAACGCCCTGCTGGATAGCTGGCAGCATAATGCCAAGGCCTGGATCGACGCGGTGCGCAGCGGCGCCATCGAAAGCCGGCGCCAGGTCACCGACCAGGCCATCCTGCTGGCTATCCTCGGCCGCATGCCCGCACGTGTACTCGACCTGGGCTGTGGTGAGGGCTGGTTGCTGCGGGCGCTGGACGACCGGGGTATTGAAGCCGTGGGCGTCGATGGCGACCGGACGCTGGTGGATGCTGCGCGCGCAGCCGGCTCGGCCGAGGTGCACCTGGCCAGCTACGCACAGTTAGCCGATGGGCAGGCCTTTGTGGGTAAAGACTATGACCTGATCTGTGCCAACTTTGCCCTGTTGCAACAGGACATCATCCCGTTGCTGGCTGCGCTGAAAGGTTTGCTGCGGCCCGGTGCTGCGCTGGTGATCCAGACCCTGCACCCTTGGAGCGTGGCGGGCGGGGATTACCAGGATGGCTGGCGGGAGGAGTCGTTTGCCGGGTTTGCCGGGGCCTGGCAGGTGATGCCCTGGTACTTCCGCACCCTGGCCAGCTGGCTGACTGCGCTGGACATGGCGGGGTTGCGACTGGTCAGCCTGCAGGAACCGCAGCACCCGCAGAGTGCGGTGCCGCAGTCGTTGCTGATGGTGGCTGAACACCTCTGAGAAGCTGCTCCTACAGAAGAAATGGCGCCTTGAGGCCTACAGCACCGGCTTGCGCGCCGCGCCGCTGCGGGCCTTGGCCATGGCGGCCAGGCGCACCGCGACGTTGGCCGCGCCGTAACCGGCATAGCCACCTTTGCGCTGGATGATCTCGAAGAAGAAACGCTCTTCGAACGGCTCGGTGTACACGTGGAACAGCTCGCCACCCTGGGCATCGCGGTCGTACAGCACGTTGTAGTACGCCAGTTCGCTGAGGAACTCGTCATCGAAGTCGAACCGCGCCGCCAGGTCGTCGTAGTAGTTCAGCGGGATCTCCAGCAACGGCACACCGGCCAGCTTGGCCCGCGCCACTTCACGGAAGATGTCGTCGCAATCAAAGGCAATGTGGTGCACCCCTGAACCGCGGTAGCTGGACAACGCATGGGCGATGGCGGTGTTGCGGTTTTCCGAGATGTTCAGCGGCAGGCGCAAGGTGCCGCACTGGCTGCGCAAGGCGCGGCTCTTGACCAGACCATAGGGGTCGGGGAGCACCACCTCGTCATCGGCGGCGAAGTCGAACAGGCTTTTGTAGAACAGCACCCAGCTGTCCAGCGACTCGGCCGGCAGAGCCAGGGCCATGTGGTCGATGCGGCGCAGGCCACCAGTGGCAGTGGCGGCCTGGTCCAGGCTGAAGTCGGTGTCGTACAGGGTCTGGCCGGCAGTGCCCGGCTCCACCAGGTACAGCAGGCTGCCATCCGGCGCGCGGACCGCCGGCACTTCGCACTCGTTGGGGCCGACCAGGCCGCGGAATGGCTGGCCGCGGAACGCCGTGGCGCGCTTCAGCGCGGCCTGCTGGTCCTTGACCCGCAGCGCGGTGGCGCACAACGACGGGCCATGGGCCTCGAAGAAGTTGTGGCCAAAAGAATACGGTTCGGCGTTCAAGACAATGTTGATATCGCCCTGGCGCAGCAGCTGCACATCTTTGCTACGGTGCTTGCCCGCTTCGGCAAAGCCCAGGCGCTTCAGCCAGCTGCCCAGGCGCGCGCCGACGGCTTCGTCGACGGCAAATTCAAGGAACTCCACGCCGTCATAGGTACTGGCTGCAGGGGGGGTGAACAGCACGCCGGGTTCGATTGGCGTGCCTTCCTGCTCCAGGCGCAGGCGGGTGTGCTCTTCGAGGTACAGCAGAGAGCGCAGGCCGTCAGCGGCATTCTGCCGGGGTGGTGCGGCGCGGAAGCCGTCGTTGAAGATTTCCAGCGACAGCGGGCCACGGTAGCCGGTGGCGAGGATCGGCGCGAGGAAACCGGCCATGTCCATTTCGCCCTGCCCCGGGAAGCAGCGGAAGTGGCGGCTCCATTCCAGCACATCCATGGCCAGGATCGGTGCATCGGCCATTTGCACGAAGAAGATCTTGTCGCCGGGTATGTCGCGGATCGCGCTCGGGTCGCCCTTCAGCGACAAGGTATGGAAGCTGTCGAGAATCACACCCAGGGCCGGGTGGTCGGCCTGGCGCACCAGGTCCCACACTTGTTGGTAGGTGTTGACGTGGCGGCCCCAGGCCAGGGCTTCGTAGCCAATGCGCAGGCCACGCTTGCCGGCGTGCTCGGCCAGCAGGCGCAGGTCGTCTACCAGCAGTTGCTCCTCGCCCAGGGCGTCGGCCTGGACGTTGCTGCACACCAGCACCAGGTCGGTGCCCAGTTCCTGCATGAGGTCGAACTTGCGCTCGGCGCGGTCGAGGTTTTTCTGCAGGCGCTCGCGGCGGCATCCTTCAAAGTCGCGGAACGGCTGGAACAGGGTAATGGCAATGCCCAGATCGGCGCACATCTGGCGTACCTGACGCGGGCTGCCAGCGTAATAAAGAAGGTCGTTTTCGAAGATCTCGACGCCGTCAAAACCGGCGGCGGCGATGGCTTCGAGCTTTTCCGGCAGGGTGCCGCTCAAGGACACGGTAGCGATCGAACGCTGCATGGCGGGAGTTCCTTATTGTTGGAAAATGACGGTGCCAGGCAGGTAAAAACCCCTGTCACAGTTTATGGCACGATCGATTATTCGCAGGTAAAGTCGTCGCTTCAATCCCTTTGTACGGAATGGTTAGTTTTGCGTTCGATTATCGCACAAAACCCGTTTTAACGAATTGCTAGACCGCTGGCCCGTGGTCAACATGAACCACAGACGCAGGCACACCGACCACCGCCTCCTGCCGTGGCGAGAACACCGGCGGAACCTGCGCAAACAACAATAACAACGGAGACAACGATGGCTCACTCCAGCTCGCAAGCCAAGAAAGCGACCGCCAGTGGATGGATAGGCTCGGCACTCGAGTACTACGACTTCTTCATCTATGCCCAGGCCGCTGCACTGATTTTCCCGCAGATCTTCTTCCCCAACACCGACCCTAAAATGGCCATCATTGCCTCGCTGGCCACCTACGGCGTGGGCTACCTGGCGCGCCCGGTCGGCGCCTTCGTGCTGGGCCACTGGGGTGACACCCGCGGTCGCAAGAACGTACTGCTGCTGTGCATGTTCCTGATGGGCCTGTCGACCATGGCAGTGGGCCTTCTGCCCACCTACCACGACATCGGCTTCCTCGCCCCTGCCCTGCTGGTGGTACTGCGCCTGATCCAGGGCTTTGCCGTAGCCGGGGAAATCTCCGGGGCCAGTTCGATGATCATGGAGCACGCGCCCTTCGGCCGACGCGGCTACTACGCCAGCTTCACCCTGCAAGGCGTGCAGGCCGGCCAGGTGATGGCGGCGGCGGTGTTCCTGCCACTGGCCTACTTCATGCCCAGCGAAGCCTTCAACGACTGGGGCTGGCGCATTCCGTTCCTGATGAGCGCCATCGTGCTGATCGCCGGTTTCATCATTCGCAAGGAAGTGCACGAAACCCCGGCGTTCGTGAAGGAAGAGAAGCAGGACAAAGTTGCCAAGTCGCCGATCAGCGAGGCCTTCCGCCACAGCTGGAAGCACATGGTGCTGGTGATGTTCATGGCGTTGATGAACGTGATTCCGGTGGTGGCCACCATCTTCGGAGCGGCCTACGCGGTGCAGCCAGCCTACGGCATCGGCTTCGACAAGAGCGTGTACCTGTGGATTCCGGTGGTCGGCAACATCGTTGCGGTACTGGTGATCCCGTTTGTCGGCAACCTGTCGGACAGGATCGGCCGTCGCCCGACCATGATCGCTGGCTGCCTGGGCTCGGGTCTGCTGGCGTTCGTCTATCTGTATGCGATCAGTATCCAGAACGTACCGCTGGCGTTCGCCGCCTCGATCGTGATGTGGGGCATGGTTTACCAGGGTTACAACGCGGTATTCCCAAGCTTCTACCCAGAACTGTTCCAGACCCGCTACCGGGTATCGGCCATGGCCATCGCGCAGAACATCGGCACCATGCTGACTGCCATGCTGCCAGCGCTGTTCGCCCTGGTGGCGCCACCCGGCTCGGACAACATCCCGCTGGTAGTGGGTGGGCTGGCATTCTTCATCACTTGCGTGTGCGCCCTGGCGGCCTACATTGCCCCGGAAACTCATCGCCTGGCGATGGAAGACCTGGGTAATCCGCAGGCCAAGCCGATGGAGAAAGAGGCGTATGAGGCCAGCCGTAAAGGCAGCTTTCAGGCAGTGAGCCACTGACAGGTTGCACGGGGCTGTCCTGCAGCCCATCGCCGGCAGGCCAGCTCCCACAGGATCGCATCACGCCTGAGGCAGATGCGGTCGTTGTGGGAGCTGGCTTGCCGGCGAATGGGCCGCGAAGCGGCCCCGGCGATTTCAGCTTTTGACAACTTCCTGCAAGTGAGCCCAGAGCCTTTCGACATCCCCGCGCTCGGTCGGCAACGCGCCGATCGACACCCTCACCATCCAGCGCCCGTCCAGCGTCGCTGGCGTCACATAGGCCTCCCCGCTGGCATTCAACCGCTCTGCCCAGCCCCTGGTATGCGCATCCAGCGCCTCCCCTTCCAGCCCTGCCGGCCGGTGGCGAATGCACAAGGTCTGCAACTGCACCGGCGCCAGCACTTCCCACTCAGCTGACGCGCCAACCTGCCCCGCCAACCACTGGGCATTGTCCAGGTCACGGCGCAACCGCGCCTGCAACGCCTCAACCCCCTCGCTGCGCAACATGAACCACAGCTTCAGCGCACGGAACCGGCGACCCAGTGGGATGCCCCAGTCACGCAGGTTCTTCACCTCGCCATCCACGGCCGACTGCAGGTAGCTGGGGTTGGTGCTCATCACCCGGATCAGGTGCTGCGGGTCGCGTACGTAATAAATGGAGCAATCGAAAGCCACGCCCAGCCACTTGTGCGCATTGACCACCACCGAATCGGCCAGCTCGATGCCGTCCCACATCCAGCGGCATTCAGGCAGGATCATCGCCGAGCCGGCCATGGCCGAGTCCACATGCAGCCACAGGCCGTTGGCCTGGGCGATTTCGCCGATCGGGCGCAGCGGGTCGAGGGCGGTCGTGGTCGTGGTGCCGGTGGTGGCGACGACGGCGCACGGCTGGTTGCCAGCAGCCAGGTCCTGCTCGATGGCCGCCTGCAGCGCTTGCGGCTGCAGGGCGTAGCGTGTGTCGGTGGGGATCAGGCGGATATTGTCGCGACCAAAGCCGGCCAGCAGCGCCGCCTTGTCCACCGAGCTGTGGGCGTGGGCACTGACATACACGATCAACGGTTTGGGCTGGGCCTGCAGGCCACCGCGCACCAGGGCGTAGTCACTGGCGCGCTCGCGGGCACTGATCAGCGCCACCAGGGTGCTGGTCGAGGCGGTGTCCTGGATCACCCCGCTCCATTGGCCAGACAGGCCGAGCAGCTGGCGCAGCCAGTCAAGCGTGGTTTCTTCCAGTTCGCTCAAGGCCGGGCTGGATTGCCATGACAGGCCAAGAACGCCCAGGCCGGTGCTGAGGAAGTCGCCGAGTACCGACGACAGGGTGCCGTTGGAGGGGAAGTAGCCGTAGAAATCCGGGTGCTGCCAATGGGACAGGCCGGGCATGACCAGCTGGTTGACGTCGGCGAGGATCGCTTCGAATGGCTCGCCTTGCCGGGGGGCAGCTGCAGGCAAGGCAGACTTCAGGTACCCGGGCTCGACCTGGGCCATGACCGGGCGTTCGCCGACGGTTGTGCGGTAGTCGGCGATCATGTCGATCAGTTGGTGGCCGTACTGGCGGAATTGTTCTGGGGTCACGTGGGGGCTCCTGAGGTTAGTCCGCTGCCTGTGCCGGCCCTTTCGCGGGTGAACCCGCTCCCACAAGCGCCCGCTGATGTGGAAGCGGGTTCACCCGCGAAAGGGCCGGTACAGGCAACACAATGCCCCCAGTCTAGGCACCTGTGCCCAGACTATTAACCCCGCATCACGCATACCTGCTATGGCAAACCCGCATGCCCACCCTGCACGCCGAACTGCGACTGGCGCCACAACTCGAATACCCGGTTGCGCAACCAGCGGTGCTCGGCCGAAGCCTGCAGGCGCTGGTGCCACACCACCCAGTAGCGCTGGCTGTGGTCGATGAAGCCCAGCGGCCGCCAGGCCAGGTGATGCAGGCGGCTCAGTTGCCGGGCAATATGTTCTGGCACCGTAGCCACAGCCAGGCTGTTGGCGATCACCTGCACAGTGGCCGAGAAGAACGGCACCTCCAGGCTGACCCGCCGCTGCAGGCCCTGGGCGCGCAGGTGGCGGTCGATGAAGCTGTCTTTGTCACCCCCGCCGGAGATACGCACATGCTTGTGCGCCAGGTAATCGGCCTGGCTGAGCGTGGTGTGAGCGGCCAACGGATGATCCTGGCGCATCAGGCACACCGCGCGGTCCTCGCCCAGCAAGCGCCCGTGCAGGTTGGGCGGCGACTCGTCGAACAAGGTGGTGGCCAGGTCGATCTCGCCACTGGCCAGCAAGGCATACTGCCCGGCCTGCCAGGTACGGTATTCCAGCGACACACCGGGTGCTTCACGCTCCAGTGCGGCGACCAGCAACGGCAGCATGTGCTCGGCCACGTAATCCGAGGCGGCCAGGCAGAAGCGCCGCTCGCAACGCGCCGGGTCGAACACCGCGGGCTGGCGCAGGGCGTGCAGTTCTTCAAGGACTTGCCGCAGGGGTTCGACCAGCGCTTCGGCGTACTCGCTGAGTACGTAGCCACGGCCCTGGCGTACCAGCAACGGATCATCGAAGGCTTCGCGCAGGTGGGCCAGCTGACGGCTCAGGGCGGACTGGCTGACGCCCAGACGCTCAGCGGCGTGGCTGAGGTTTTTCAGCTGCAACAGGTGGTCGAGGGTGCGCAGGTGGGCAAGGCTGAGGGAGGCGAAAGCGGGGTTCATGCAGGCTCCCTGCGGTGAAATTCAGAAGCCCGCTCCTACAAAATACCTGTGGGAGCGGGCGAGCCCGCGAAGGGCCGCAAGGCGGCCCCGGAATTTACGCGGTCAGACCGACGTACACGTTCTGCACGTCATCGTTCTCGTCGATGGCCTCGAGGAACGCTTCAACCTCGGCCAGCGCCTCGGCACTGAGGCTGGCCGCGCTTACCGGGTTTTTCGGGGTGTAGCCGATCTTCGCCGAAGTCACGGTGAAGCCATGCTCCGGCAGGGCCTTCTGCACCGCGTCGAGGTCGGTGGTGTCGGTGATGAACAGGGTCGAGCCCTCTTCTTCACCTTCCTCGAAGTCCTGGGCGCCGGCTTCGATGGCGGCCATTTCCGGGTCGGCATCGCCTTCGGCAGTGGCTTCGATCAGGCCGACATGGTTGAAGTCCCAGGCCACCGAACCGCTGGCACCCAGCTGCCCCTTGCGGAACAGCACGCGGATCTGCGCGACGGTACGGTTGATGTTGTCGGTGAGGCACTCGACGATCAGCGGCACCTGGTGCGGGGCGAAGCCTTCGTAGCTGACCGCGTGGTACTGCACGGCATCACCGTCCAGGCCGGCACCCTTGCGGATTGCCCGGTCCAGGGTCTCGCGGGTCATCGAAGCCTTCTTGGCCTGCACGATGGCCAGGCGCAGGCGCGGGTTCATGTCGGGATCGGCGCCCGATTTGGCCGCGATCTGGATTTCCTTGGACAGCTTGCCCATGATCTTGCCCTTGGCGTTGGCAGCTGTTTCTCTATGCTTGGCTTTCCACTGTGCGCCCATGTCGACTCTCTTGTTTCAGCGGCCGGTTCCGGAAGCGACCGGCCAAAAGTGGGTGCAGTTTATACGCCCTCAGGCACGGGATCGACAAGAAATCGCATCAGCCTTTATCGGCCTTGCCCGCCGCCGCGGCAAACCGCGCCAGGCGCACATCCAGCCTGCGCGGGCGCAAGCCGTGGTCTTCGGCGCGCTCCTTGCGACGGATGGCATTGCGCACCATCAGCGAGCCCAGGTAGCGGATCGGCTCGGGCGGGAACAGCCCCAGCGGCCCCTTGACCAGCGGTGAGCGGGTCCACGGGTTGTCCAGCCCCAGTGCCAGCGACGAGAGAATCTGCCCGCCCATATGGCACGGCCCGACGCCGCTGCCGGAATAGCCAAAGCCGTAGAACACATTGCCCTGCCCGTCCAGCCGGCCAAAGAATGGCAGGCCGGTTACCGAGCGGTCCGACGGCCCGTTCCAGCTGGCCGCCAGCGGCACGTCGGCCAGCGCCGGGAAAAACCCGCCCAGGCTTTCGCGCAGCAAGGGCCGGTACGGCGATGGCTGGTCGAACACCGGCAACATGCGCCCGCCATAGGCAAAGGTATTACCGCCCTTGCCGAGCATCAGCCGGCCATCGGAGGTGTTGTGGTAGTAATGCACGAAGATGCGCGAGTCGAGCACGCTGATGCCGCTGTCCAGGCCGACCTGGCTCAGCAGGTCGGGGCACGGTTCGGTGATCACCATGTCGCTGGAGACAATCGCCACGCTGCGCTCGAACTGCGGGAAGGCCCGCGCCATCCAGGCATTCAGGCCCAGCACCACGCGATCGGCACGCAGCGTGCCATGGGCGGTGCGCACCTGCACCGGGGCGCCGTGCTCCAGGCCGGTCATGGCGGTGCCCTCATGGATGCGCACGCCGCGCTGCAAGGCCACACGGCGCAGCCCGCGCACCAGCTTGCCTGGCTGCACAGTGGCTGCCGCGGGTGAAAACCAGCCCTCCAGGTGCCGCGCCGACCCTGCCAGGCGCTGCACCTGCTGCAACGGCAGACGGCTGAAGGAATTGATGCCCTTGTGCTCCAGCGCGGCGATTACTGCGTCGGTCGCCCCGATCTGGGCCGCGTTGGTGGCGGTGTACAGCGTGCCGTCCAGGCGATAGTCGCAGTCGATGCCATTGGCCGTGCAAAACGCGCCGATGTCACCGATGCTGCGCTCCGACTCCTGCACCAGGCGCACAGCCTCTGCCGGTCCGAACAAGCGCTCGAGGGTGAAGTACTTGGCCGACCAGGACAGCGCACACCCACCGTTGCGGCCACTGGCACCGGCACCGCAGATATCGGCCTCGATCAGCACGATATCCAGGGCCGGCGCTGCCTCCTTGAGCATCAATGCAGTCCACAGACCGGTGTAGCCGCCGCCGACGATGCATACATCGCAACGGGCATCGCCTTGCAGGGGCGGGCACACCGCCTCCTGCGCCGAATCCAGGGCCTGTTGCAGCCAGAACGGTCTCATTCGCTCGCTTTCCTTTCAGGTACGCAGTGGCTTGATTGCCATGCTGGTGTTCGGCGCCACATCGGCACTGTGCGCAGCGCTGGCGGGGCGGCTGTTCCAATGCGGCAGCAGCACCAGTGCCGAGAACAGCGCGCAGCCGGCGAACACGATGAACACCGTAACGCCATCGAAGTAACCCGGCAGCAGCCCGCCCAGCACCGCCCCCACCGAACCGCAACCGTTGACGAAGCCCGCCGCGGTGGCACCGGCCTTGGCCGTGCCGAAGTCGATCGCAGCAGCACCACTGATCATCGAGTCTGGCCCGTAGAGGGTCAGGCCCATCACGAACAGCAGGGCCACCACCAGCATCACGCTGCCGGTGCCCATGGCGGCCATGAACAGCGCCAGGGTCACGGTCAGCAGCACCAGGCTGATGACACACGCCGGCATGCGCCTGGCGCCGAACAGCTTGTCCGAGGCCAGGCCGATGATGATCGGGCCAAGCAGTCCGGCCAGTTCGAAGGCTGTGGGGATGATTGCCGCGCCAACCTTGCCCACCGACGGCATCTGCTCGAAGACGATCACCGGCCCCCACAGCAGGATCGCGTAGCGCGCCGGCTTCAACAGGAAATACGCCAGGCCGAGGGTCAGTACCGTGCGGTTGCGCATGATCTCCTGCAGCGGTGCCCACACACTGCACAGGTTGCCGGCCGGGGCCATGCTCTGCGGCTCGGGCTCCACCGCTGGCAAACCGACGTCTTCAGGCTTGTTGCGCTGCAGGAAGAAGAACAGCACGGCCACCAGCGCCACCACCGCGGCACTGGAGAAGAACGCCGCATGCCAGGTGCCGACCAGGGTATAGGCCCACCAGCCGGCAAACGGCGAGGCCACCAGGCCGCCAAAGGCGTAGCAGGAGCTCCACAGGCCCAGCACCCGGCCACGCTGCGAGGCAGGGAAGAAACTGCCGATGTTCTTGCACAACCCGGCCCAGCCAGTGGATTGCGCCAGCCCCTGAACCAGCATGCAGGTGGCAAAAATCGGGAAGGTGGCATAACTGCCCATCACCACCGCCGCCACTGCCGAAATCAGCAGGCCGCCAAGCACCACCACGCGCGGCCCGAAGCGGTCGGCGAGCATGCCCCAGGTAAACTGGCCAACCGCATAGGCGGCCAGGTAGATGGCGTCGAGGTTGGCCATGGCGGCCTTGTCGAGCATGAAGGCCGGGTCTTCGGCGATGCCCAGCTTGGCCACCGAAAACGCCTTGCGGGTGAAATAGAAGGCGGCGTAGGCCAGCCAGGTTATCGCAAAAATCTGCATGCGCCAGCGTTTGAACGTGGCTAGGGAATTATTCATATGAGTCTGACCTCTTGCTCAAGTGTGCCGGCAGAATGTGAAAAAACGCCTGTCTTGTTGTTGTGTTGCGCACAGCGATGACGAGGCTGTCATCGGGTCAGATGGCGCCGTGTGAGCGCCATGGCCCTGGCGGGCACTTGTGGCGTTCGCGTCGGGCTGAACGGTATGGAAACAGTTGCTGACTGATAAATAAAATCGATTTATCGTATTTCACACATAAGCCCAGCTTGTTACTGAGGTCGTCATGTCGGTTTCCCACGCACAACTCAAGGCCTTTCACGCAGTGGCCGTGCACGGCAGCTTTACCCGCGCTGCACAAAAGCTGTTTCTTACCCAGCCGGCGGTGTCGGACCAGGTACGCAAACTGGAGGAACGGTTCGGTGTATTGCTGTTCCACCGCAACAAGCGCTCGGTGCAACTGACCGACCTGGGCGAGCGCCTGTTGGGCATCAGCCAGCGCCTGTTTGCCTGCGAAGCCGAGGCCCATGAGCTGCTGCAGGACTCACGCGCCCTGCACACCGGCAGCCTGGTGCTGGCGGTGGATGCGCCGGTGCACGTGCTGCCGCAGATCGCCCGCTTCTGCCAGCGCTACCCGGGCATCCAGGTGAAGATCGAGACCGGCAACACCGATGAATCGCTGGCCAGGCTGTTCAGCTACCAGGCCGACCTGGCCCTGCTTGGCCGGGATGTCGATGATCAGCGCCTGCATTGCCTGCCGCTGCGCCGCGACCCGATGGTGGCGTTCGTTTCGCACAACCACCCGTGGGCCAGCCGCGGCTCGATCAGCCTTGCCGACCTGGACGACACGCCACTGGTGCTGCGCGAGCCGGGCTCGGTGACGCGGCAGACTTTGGAAGAAGAGATGCAGCGGGCCGGGTTGCGGATACGCCCGGCCATCCAGGTGGAGGGCCGGGAGGCGGCGCGTGAAGCGGTAGTGGTGGGGATTGGCGTGGGCGTGGTGTCGGCGGCAGAGTTTGGTGCCGATGCGCGGGTGTGTGCGTTGCCGATCATTGACTGCCAGCGGCACCTGACCGAAACACTGGTATGCCTGCGCGAACAGCGAACGCGGCGGGTGGTGGCGACCTTTTTGCAGATGGTCGAGGAAGGGGTGCAAGTCTGGGCTGGGCCTATTGCCGGCACTGCCAGCCCGGCTATGCTGGAATAACCTCACCCCGCAAACCGATCACCCATGCTCTACCGCCTCGCCGCCGACAGTCTGGTCCTGCTGCACCTGGCCTTCATCCTGCTGGTCCTGTTCGGCGGGCTGCTGGTGCTGCGTTGGCGCCCTGCCCTGCTGCTGCACCTGCCAGCCCTGGCCTGGGGCCTGGCGGTGGAATGCCTGCAGTTGGGCTGCCCGCTCACCCGCTGGGAAAACCGAATGCGCGAAGCTGCGGGTGACGCGGGCTACGAGGGCGGCTTCGTCGAGCATTACGTTTGGCCACTGATCTACCCCACAGGGCTCACACCGCAGATCCAGTTGCTGATGGGCGGTTTCGTGCTGCTGCTCAACCTTGGCATCTACAGCTACGCGGCCCGGCGCTGGCACCGCCCTAGCGGGTAGCGATCAGGAACAGGCGCGGGAACGGCAACAGCACCTTGCCGTCGGTGGCTGGCGGGTAATCGCGCTGCATGGCCTGCAGGTACATCTGCAGGAAAATGGCCTGTTCCGCCGCGTCCAGGCGTGCCAGGTAGGGCCGAAGGGCCGAACCCTTGAACCACTCCACCACCGCTTCCGCGCCACCGGGCAGCGGGTGGTGATAGGTGGTACGCCACACATCCACGCGAGTGCACAGCGGGCTGAGCAGGTCATAGTAGAACGCCGCGCTGTGCCGTGGCGGCAGCTGGAAGTCTGCAAACTTCGCCGCCCAGGGGCCTTGGCTGGCGATTTCGCGCAGCTGACGGTGAGCCGGCTCGTCGAGGTTATCAGGCGTTTGCACGGCCAGGCTGGCACCTTCACTGAGTTGGCGCACCAGGTGCGGGTACAGCGAGGCGTGGTCGGCTACCCACTGCAGCGAGGCATTGGCCAGGATCAGGTCCTGCGGCTCAGGCGCGGACCAGCCGGCAATGTCAGCCACGGCCGTGCGTACCCGGGGGATACACAGGCGTTTGCGCTGGCGGGCCTTGTCAATCATGTCCGGGTCGCTGTCCAGCGCGGTTACCTGGGCATCTGGGTAACGTTGCAGCAGCACTTCGGTGGAGTTGCCAGGGCCGCAGCCCAGGTCGGTGGCGTGGCGCACCGGGCGCGCTGGCACGGCGGCAAGCAGGTCGCGCACGGCGCGGGTGCGTTCATCTTCGAACAGGGAATACTGGGTGGCGGACCAGGCCATGTGTGGCTCCTTTGGGCAGGCAATGTGCACAGCATATGCTATCTGCCGGCTGTGAGGGCCTTACTCCTGCTCCGCCAGCAATGCCTGTATCACCTGCTCCTGCCCCGCATAATCCCCCTCGCCAAAGTGCACATGGCGCACCTGCCCCATGCGGTCGACGAAGTAATGCGCCGGCCAGAACTGGTTGCCCCAGGCATTCCACACTTTGTAGTCATTGTCGGCCGCAACCGGATAACCGATCCCCAGCTTGGCCACCTTGTCGCGCAGGGTATCCAGATCATGCTCGTAGTCGTACTCCGGCGTATGCACCCCGACCACCACCAGCCCCTGGTCGGCATAACGCCGCGCCCAGTCGTTGACATGCGGCAGGCTGCGCTGGCAGTTGATGCAGTCCCAGGTCCAGAAGTCCACCAGCACAACCTTGCCTTTGAGCGCCGGAGCATCCAGTGGCGCGGAGTTCAGCCAATGGCTGGCGCCCGACAGCGCCGGCATGGCGCCGTAGCTGTCACGGGGCATCAGCTGCCCGGCCAGGCCCAGACCGGCTGCGACCAGGGCAATACCTCCTACTAGCAACAGCAGGCGTCGATCAGTTCTCATGGCAACCGCCGGTGGCGTAGCTGCGGTACTGCACGCTCTGCTGCTGACCCTTGGAATCGAGGTAGTCCATGCGGGTATTCACCAAGCCGCAAGCGTTGCTCTGGTCATCCTGAACCGACAGTACTTTTTTCACATCCAGCTGATCGCCGTAGCGGTACTGCATGGGGCTGCCTTCATGCATTGGGGCGGTGGCGGCCTGGGCGGCGATAGCGCCGCAGCCGAGCACGGCGAACAGGCTGGCGCTGGCGAAGGTCTTGAAGTTCATGGCATCTCTCCTGTGTAGCACTGGGTATGGGGAGTGTTGCTCCCCGGTCGAGAGCCATTTGACGCCTGCCAGGTATCCCATATGTGTCGCCCGAAGCGTGATGTGCTTCCTGCTGTATCCATGCCCAGGCCAGATACACTGCAATACAAAACCCCGCAGGCACGCGCGAGCGTGCTCTGTACACTGCGGCAAAGCCCACTTACACAGGAACGCTGCGCATGGAACACGTCGATCACATCCTGATCGTCGACGACGACCGCGAGATCCGCGAACTGGTCGGCAACTACCTGAAGAAGAACGGCCTGCGCACCAGCATCGTCGCCGACGGCCGGCAGATGCGCGCCTTTCTCGAAGCCAACAGCGTCGACCTCATCGTCCTCGACATCATGATGCCCGGCGACGACGGCCTGCTGTTGTGCCGCGAACTGCGCGCCGGCAAGCACCGCAACACCCCGGTGTTGATGCTGACCGCGCGCAACGACGAAACCGATCGCATCATCGGCCTGGAGATGGGCGCCGACGATTACCTGACCAAGCCGTTCTCGGCACGCGAACTGCTGGCTCGCATCAACGCCGTGCTGCGCCGCACGCGCATGCTGCCGCCCAACCTGACCATTAGTGAAAGCAGCCGCCTGCTTGGTTTCGGCCAGTGGCGCCTGGACACCACCGCGCGTCATCTGCTCGACAGCGAAGGTACCCTGGTAGCCCTGAGTGGCGCCGAGTACCGCCTGCTGCGGGTGTTTCTCGACCACCCGCAGCGGGTGCTCAGCCGGGAGCAGCTGCTGAACCTGACCCAGGGCCGTGAAGCCGACATCTTCGACCGCTCCATCGACCTGCTGGTCAGCCGCCTGCGCCAGCGCCTGGGTGACGATGCCCGCGAGCCAAGCTGCATCAAGACCGTGCGCAGCGAGGGCTATGTGTTCTCGCTGCCGGTGCAACTGCTCGAGTCGCCCGCATGAAATGGCCACGGACGCTGGCCTCGCGCCTGGCACTGATCTTCTTCACCGGCCTGGTGCTCGCCTACGGCCTGTCGTTCGGCCTGCAGGCCTACGAACGCTATATCAGCAGCCGCTCGATGATGCTCAGCAACCTGGAGCAGGACGTGGCCACCTCAGTGGCCATCCTCGACCGCTTGCCCGCCGCCGAACGCGCAGCCTGGCTGCCGCGCCTGGAACGGCGCACCTACCGCTACCGCCTGGACCAGGGCCTGACGGGCGAGGCCATGCCCAGCAGCGACCCACCCATGGCTGCCGAGTCGATCGTCAAGGCCATCGGCAGTGACTACCGCCTGACCTTCGAGGAGATCCCCGGCCCGAATGCGCACTTCCAGGCCCACCTCACCCTGGCCGACGGTACGCCGCTGACCATCGACGTGACCCCGACCCCAGTCCCGGTGGCCCGTTGGCTGCCAGTGGTATTGCTGATCCAGCTGGCGGTGCTGTTACTGTGCACCTGGCTGGCGGTACGCCTGGCCATCGGCCCGCTTACCCGCCTTTCCCGTGCGGTGGATAGCCTCGATCCGGACAAGCCCGGCGTGCAACTGGATGAAACCGGCCCGCGCGAGGTGCGCTACGCCGCTGCGGCCTTCAACGCCCTGCAGGCACGAATTGCTGCCCATCTCAAAGAGCGCATGCAGCTGCTGGCGGCCATTTCGCACGATCTGCAAACGCCGATCACGCGGATGAAGCTGCGTGTCGAAGTGATGGATGATGGCCTCGAGAAAGACAAGTTGTGGAGCGACCTGGGCGAGATGGAGCACCTGGTGCGCGAAGGCGTGGCCTATGCCCGCAGCATGGACACCAGCACCGAGGCCCCGTGCCGGGTCAACCTCGATGCCTTCCTCGACAGCCTGGTGTTCGACTACCAGGACAGCGGCGCCCAAGTCCAGCGCCGCGGCAGCAGCGTAAGCCTGCTTCAAACCCGCCCGCACGCACTGCGCCGGGTACTGGTGAACCTGGTCGACAACGCACTCAAGTTTGCGGGCGCCGCGGAGCTCGAAGTGTGCAGTGAGGGCGGCACTACAGTGATCCGCGTGCTCGACAACGGGCCAGGCATACCGGGTGGCGAGCTGGAAGACGTGCTCAAGCCGTTCTACCGGGTAGAAGGGTCACGCAACCGCAGCACCGGAGGCACCGGGCTGGGGCTGGCCATCGCTCATCAATTGATCCAGGCGATGGGTGGGCGGTTGACCCTTAGCAACCGCAAAGGTGGCGGGCTTTGCGCTCAGATCGAGCTCAACTGACTGGCAGGTCCGCTTCAAAAATCCAGCATTCTCTGAAGGGTTTCTACAATCCGATACACAATCCGTCTCTCCCGACACACTGCCGATACCCGCCCCCTTCACACTCCCGGTCATCCAACCACACCCGGCCTGCAGCGCCGCTGCGCCGGTGCACTTTACCTGGAAGAGACCACCCACATGACAACCTTCACTCGCACCCTTGCCCACTTCGACCGTTTCGGCACGTGGAGCGCCGACCTGCCTCTACGACTGTTTCTGGCGTGGGAGTTTTTTGAGTCAGGCCTGGAGAAGTTCAATGGCAGCAACTGGTTCGCCGACCTGCAATCCAGCTTTCCCTTCCCCTTCAATCTGCTGCCCGCCGAGCTGAACTGGCAGCTGTCGATGTGGGCGGAATTGATCCTGCCGTTGCTGCTGTTGCTTGGGCTCGGTACCCGGCTGGCATCTTTGGGACTTGTGGTGGTGACGGTAGTGGCTATAGCGGCAGTGCACTGGCCGGCGCATTGGTCAAGCGTGGCCGAATTGGCCCAGGGGTATGCGATCACCGACCATGGCTTTGGCAACTACAAGCTGCCGTTGATCTACCTGGTCGCGTTGCTGCCACTGCTGCTCAAGGGGGCTGGGCGCCTGAGCCTGGATCATTGGCTAAGGGCGCGGTTCTACAGCTGAAATCGCTGGGGCTGCTGCGCAGCCCATCGCCGCGCGCCCCAATACGTGCAGTCAGCAGGTACCGATGATGACGCCTTGCCCGCGCAGTCCCTCCAGCAACGCCAGCCCCTGCTCTACATCCCCACCCACAGCCGCCAGCCGCGCCCGTCCACTGCCCTGCTCCACCAGCAGCCGATAGGCCATCGGCGCCAGCCGCGCAAAGCGCACCTGCAAGCCGGCATCGCGATACACCAGCAGCAAGGTCGGCGCGTCTGGCGCAACCGTTGGCTGGTAATCCACACCAATACGCTCCACCGGCCAACGATAAGCCAGCACTCGCGCCACACACGACAACAGCGGCTCGCCATCCAGCAAGTCGCCCGCCGGCTCATGCTGCGCATCCTCGGCATCACTCAGGTACAACTGCGCCTCGATCCATTCATAGTGCGCCAGCTCCAGCTGCCAGGGCGCGTCCAACTCCACCCCCTGCAGGTAATCGACGAAGGCCTGGGCAATTTCGGTAAACAACGGCGTCTGGCTACGGTAGTTGGCGTAAAAGTCACGCACGCGGGCATGCCAGCACTGTTCCCCTAATGCCTGGCGCATCACCGGGAAGCTGCCAGCCAGCAAGCCTTCGATAGCGCCGTAGAACAACTCGCAGTAAACCTTCAGGCGCCGCGCCTCCAGGCCGGGCGGCGGGGCATGGCGCTGAGGATCGCGCAGGTGGCGGGCCAGGGTGTATTGCTGTTCGCGCAGGGTCTCATTCATGGATTGAAGCTCCCCAGGCACGCTGTACAGTGCGGATACGTGCCGTTTCGGCGAGCAGCTCGGCCAGTGGCGGGTAGTTGAAGTCGCGTTCGAGCACCGTTGGCAGCACGCCAAAACGGGCACAAGCGAAGGCATACAGGGCCCAGACATCTTCCCTGACCGGCGCCCCGTGGGTGTCGACTTTCAGATCGGGCGCCTCGTCAAAATGCCCGGCCACATGCATACCGGTCACGCGTTCCCTGGGTAAGCCGTTGAGGAATGCCCTGGCGTCGTAGCGATGATTGCAGGCGTTGACGAATACGTTGTTGACGTCCAGCAGCAGGTCGCAATCGGCTTCATCAAGAACCGCGCGAATGAATTCGAGCTCGCTCAGCGCCTGGTACGGTGCGGCATAGTAGCTGATGTTTTCCACGGCAATGCGCCGTTCAAGGTATTCCTGTGCCTGGCGTATGCGCGCGGCCACATGGCGTACGGCTTCATCGGTGAACGGCATAGGCATCAGGTCGTACAGGTGCCCGTCATCGCTGCAATAGCTCAGGTGCTCGCTGTACAAGCGCACCTGGTGGCGATCAAGAAACTGACGGGTCTGGTCGAGGAAATGCAGGTCCAGTGGCTCGCTGCCACCCAGCGACAACGACAGCCCATGGCAAGTGATGGGGAAGCGCTCAGCCAATTGAGCCAGACCCTTGCCATAGGCACCGCCCACGGCAATCCAGTTTTCCGGTGCGCATTCGAGAAAGTCCACTGTGCCGGGCTGCATCTCCAGCAGGTCGGGCAACAGCCCGCGACGCAGGCCGAGCCCTGTCTGCAGAGGCAGAGCGTAAGAAGGTGTGCAGTGCATTGGCAGGTCTCCAACAGGCACAACGCCCCGCCTGATCAGCAGGAGGGGCGTGGCGGCGTTTCATGGGAAGAAGATCAGCCCTTGGCAGTCAGGGGGCTGAACAGGCCGTAAGCCATGGCAGCGTGAAGCCTGGCAAGCTACGCGCCGGCATGCTTGCCTTCAGCCCCAGCCTTGGCGCTGGCTCCGCACTTGCCTTCACCGCATTTGCCTTCGCTGTTGGTGGCCTTGTCGCTGCCGCCGCATTTGCCTTCGCCCTGCGTGGCCTTGCCACTGCCGCCGCACTTCCCTTCACCACATTTGCCCTCGCCGGCCACTTTGGCTTGCGCCAGCTGATAACCCTGAGCCAGCGGTTCGACGGCAAACGCGCTGCTGCCCAAGGCCATGCTGCCGATCAGGGCGGCACCCAGAATGCCGAAGGTGCTTCGTACTTGAGTCATGGTGATGCTCCACTTTGGTTTGGAAAGTGGAGCCATTAGGCCGGGCGGAGTTGTCGTGGATGTATCAGGCGATGCGCTGTTTTGTAGGGAAATGGGTCTGTACGCTTGCCAGATACAGACCGATACATGCCTCGCAGATGGCCCTGGGCATGCCAGGGCCATTACCGGGGATCAGTCTTCCAGTGGTTTGGGAGGTGCCGCCGGCTTGGCGGGTTTGGCAGGCTTGGCGGCTTTGCTGTCCTTGGGTTTGGGTTCAGCGGCGGCCGCAACGGGCTCGGGCGCTGTAACGGCCTTCTCGGTGGCGGGCAGCTCATCGACCGCCTTGAAGATGTCCTCTGGCTCGATCGTACCGCCGCTGTCGTCATCCTTGAGCATGTGCCGCTCACCATCCTTGCCGATCAGAATCACCTTGGTGCCTTTGCTGGCACCCAGCTTGAGTTCGCGGATAAGCGCCATGGTGGTCTGCTGCTCCAGGTTCTTGTCCTCACGCTTGCCGATCATCTGGGCAACGCTGTACAACACCAGATTACGCTCCTTGAAACCCGCCTGAGTGGCAGGGTCCTTGAGCGCCTCGTTCAACCCGCGCAGGGTCGGGTCGGCGCTACTGGGCGCAATGACCACCAATGGCCTGGCTTTGCCCAGTTCCTTGGCCAGCGGCGCATCACTGTCGGCCGCAATAACAGGCCCTGTGATAGCGAGCAGGGCGGCGAAGGTCAGTGACCGGACGAGCATGCGTATCTCCTTATTCTCTCGATAAACCAGAAGACTACAGATCAGGGAGAAAGATCCGACGAACGAGCGTAAACCAACCGGGGGCATCGGTGTGTCAACGAAAAGTAACCGAGCATTACCGTTTGCGACAACCTGCCCAAGCCCCCACAAAGTCCATACGCCCGCCTGTCAGATGAGCATAGTCCAACGCGCCCTTTGCACACCGTAGTAACGCATCGCATCCAGCTGCAGTACGGCTTCGCTCAGCCATGGGGTGCAGGGGGTGCCAATACTACGGCGGGCAAATGCGTGGCGATCGCTTCGCGGGTCAGTTGTAACTGCAGGTTGCGCTCCCTGCGTTGCACACTGTCATTGAGCCGATTGATTTCCTCAGCGGGCGCGTTACGTTCCATCATTGCCTCGAGGTCGTCGTGCATGGACTGCGGAACTTGCAGGCGCACACCAAAAGCCTTCTGCAGATACGCTTTCCAGAACCGTTGCGACACCAGGTATTCCGCCAGCGCGTCCGGCGACTGCGCATTGCGGACCTGCCGTGCTGCGACGACGAGATCCAGGTCGGAAAGCAAGGCGACTCCTGGGTTGAGCATTTCGTCGTGCTCGATGGGCAGGTCGAGATTCTCGATCAATGCCAGGCGGTACGCCAAGGCGAACTCCAGCGATTCATCGGCCCTGCCCACGCGTGCGGCGTGCAGCGCCGCCAGGCTATCAAGCGCTGCCAGCCGCCAGCATTGAGCGCCAATGGAAAGCAGCGCCCGCTCTGTGTCGACAACGCTGTGTTCGTTCAGCGCCTTCCAGACCTTCACCCGGATCTCCAGATCGCTGAAGCGCAGCGTCGCATTGTCTTCGCAATACTCGCTCAAGGCGTGCCTGAACACTTCTGCTTGCAGCTCCGGGCGCTTCACCAAGTACATCAGCATCCGCTGTACGCGCAAGGCCAGATACCGGCTGGTGAATGCCTGGCGAAAATCGGCGGAAGTCGTGAGCCTCTTCAACAGATGAAAAAAGTCCTGCGAACCCGCCCGGGCTTCAAGCGTGCCCCATGCATCGGCCAGGCGGTCGCGCTCGCTGCTGGTGACAAGGTCTAGCCAACGGAGCATGGTCGGAACCGGGTCATCATTCAGTTCATGCCATTGATCGCGTACGCCCTGCAGCGGGTTACCTGATAGCCGCACCCTGCCGTCGAGCCACAAAATGGAACGGTAGAAACCAAAGGGCAAGGTCCGGATGGCGTTGTCGGCAAGATCGAGCGTCCTCAGCCGTGCGGCTTGCAGAAGACCACCGGGCACCTCTGTCAACTGGGTGTTGCCCAACATCAACGTCCGAAGGCTCTGCATTTCGACGATGGAAAACGCCAGGCGTAATGGATTGTGCGACAGGTTCAAATAGACAAGCGAGCGGGATCGGGCCAGCAGGTCTGTGGCGCGCCCATCCAGACTGATCTGATTACCGGACACGTCCAGCACTTCCAGCTGTGAAGCCAACTCGCGGGACAAAGGCAGACTGCGCAGTCGGCAATTGGTGACGCACAGCACAGTCAACCTGGCAAACACGTGGAGGAAGTCCTCCGGCACCCTGCGCAGCTGCAGGTTTCTCAAGTTGATCCGGGAAACGTGGGCAAAATCCACTTGCTGCGGTATGGCCGGCAGTTCATCCAGGTTGCTGGTGTAACTGCTGAGCTCAAAGGAGACACGCCCTTCGCCCGACGAGCGTGGGCCCAGGCGACGCCAACAGTGCTCTAGCGTCACCGCAAACTGGCGACGCGCATTCCAGGCCCAGATTCGGGCAGTAGACCGCTGCCAGCTACGCAGCTGGCGGGTCAGCATCCGCAACTGCTGCTCAAGGTCGACCAGCATCATCGTGGGATCAAGCTGCGAGGCCCGCGCGCGCGTAAGCCAGTCGTCTACCTGCTGCTCACCGAACCCCGGATACAGGTCTCGCAGCTGGGCAGCAAGACCCGCTGGCCGTCGCCTCGTGCCGCGGGCGCCGATACAAGAGCGGCAACCACTCAATGGGTATCCTGTCAGCCCTTGACCAAAGCGTTGTGGGGGAAGGAAGAAACCGGTAGGTCGCCTGATCCCCAGTACGTTCGCAATGACCAGCTGTCCTCGCGCTACATGCTCGGCGAGCCGTGCACGTAATTGCGCAGCGAACGGCTGCCCGATACCCATCGCCGCATGCGCTTCGTCGCTATACCCGGTGGCAACGAGATCGAACAGATCACCCGGTCCATGTTGTTCATTCAGATAAAAAGCACCGCCCTGAAACCTCAACCGCAGCAATCCCGCCCCCCCTTCGGTACTGGCCAGCGGCTGGCCTGCATCGCCGTCGAACAGCTGCCACCCGGGCCCTGCAGCTGCACCTGGCAGCTGGCTCATGCCTGCCAGCACAACGCGCGCCAGATTCAGGTCCTGTGGCAGGTCGAACAACAGCGCCTCATGCGCGCGCACGCAACGAATGTGCCTTGCCAGGTCGGCGGCATGGTAGGCAAGGCGCTGGTCCGTAGCGCCCAGCAGTTCCTCGGCTGCCAGGCGGTGCAAGCTTTCGAAGTCGCGCTGCAGCTCGTAAGTGGCCGGCGTCACGGGATACCGTTCATAGTACAACTGCAGTAGCAGTGCATGCCGCGTGCCCCAGACCCGGTCCGCCAGCTCGGCGTCCGACAGCGCTTCGGTCTCCGCCCCTTGCCGGACCCTGTTCAGCAAAGCGCTGTCCTGAACCGTCTGGGTGCTGCGCAGCTGGCTGATCAGCGCCTGGATACGGTTCATCACCGCCACGCGATTCACCGTGTCCACCAAACAGGCATGGGGCGCACCGCTACACACGTGCAACCCCCTCAGATGCTCTGCTGTCATGTCGTGGATCGCCAACACGTGGTCTATCTGCACAGGCGCCAGCTCGGTGAACGGGCCACCCAGGCGTTGGAACATCTTGTAGGTGTCATCCCACTCGACAGGCTGTTCGCACCAGACTCGCCATGCCCCGGAAGCGTTATGCCGAAGCAGGGGGCCATAGCCGTCGACGGGCTTGATCTGCCAGAGGTCGTCCGGGCGCTGCAGGACCTCGAAAAAGCTACCCTCCATGTTGACCCAGCAGCGTTCGCCCTGACGGTAGACCCCTGCGGCATCGGCCAGTGCCTGTACAGGGGGGGCAGCACTGCGAAACGGCGCCAGGTCGAACTGCCACAGTTTTTCAGACCCGTCCTCCAGACGTGCCACTACCATAGGGTCTACCCTCTGCCACGCTCGGCTGACGGTGCGCATGACCACTGCCGTAACCCCCAGCTCAACCAGCTGTGTGAACACGTCCAGCACATGGTCCAGCGCTGCTCGGGCATCACCCTCACGCCAGGCGCCTACCGCATGGAACACGTCCTCGAGCAAGCCCCAGGCTGCAATGCCCAGCAACACGGCATTGAGCTGCGGCACGAACAGGCCCATCACGCCGGCAGTCATCCAGGCGCTGTTGACCAGCCGATTGTGCCGCTGCTGCTCAACCCTGGCGTCGATGTCCTTCACTGGCACCGCAATGAACGCCGCGTCGTCCTTGACCTGGTCAACCCATGCCTGGGCCAGGTGGGCGAACAATGGTTGCGGGTAATCGGACAGGTGCTGGTCCATGTCGCGGGTTGCCCAGTCAGCGACGTCCTTGAGGGCGTCGGCTACCTGGGCAAAGAACGCCTGACGGTCGCGGCGGCGGATGAACCGGCGGAAAAACCGCTGATACGGCTGTTTGGCAAGACGCTTGCCCAAGGTGCTGCGGATGAATGCATCCAGATCAGTCGCTACATTCCACGGGCTGACCGGGTCGTCCGGGATGTACACCAGTACCCGCGCGCTGGATTTGAACCCGATAAAGTCATCAGTGATGTCCAGCACCAGTATCTGCTCGAGCCTGCAAGCGTAGGCTGTCAGCTGCCGGGCATGCACCGCCCGGGTGCCTAAAGCGCCAAGCCGGCCGTGGTGACACAAGCCAACTACCAGTTCAAGCTCTTCAGCAGTCAGCGTGCCGTCGTTTCTGGCGCGACAGGCGTCGACCAGCATCGATGAGGCCAGCAGCGCTGCCAGGGACGATGCGACCGTATGCCCGCTGGGCGTGCGCTCAGCCGGCGCATCGAGCGCAGCGTGAAGGTGCTCCTGATAGCGCGCTCCCAGGTCGAGATTGCGGCAGCAACCGGCAAAAGCAGCCGCCGTCATGCCGGCAACTGCAGCGCCATCCCCGGCGACCACGCGATCCTTGCGCGATAGCCCACGCCCCTGCGCTTCGTGCTCGGTAAAATTGGCAAGCGCTGCGGTGACAAGCGGAATGTCGAAGTCGTTTTTTTGCTGCTGGGGCAATCGGCCAAGCGCCCAGTCGGGCCTGGGCGCAATAGTGAAATAATGGTGGCGCAGGTAGAGGGTGCTGCAGTCGACCAGCACTGAAAAATCGTCGCGCAAGGCGCGCTGCAGCAGCGGCCGGCAGTACTGCTCGATACCCTGAATATCCCGCAGGTCAAGACTCAGCCGTTGCTTGCACTGCAAGCCGGTTTTCAACGCTCGGACCAATGCCGTGAGTTGTATCGGCGACAATGCCGGTTGCTGCCCTGCACCGGCGGCGCTCAAGTTGCGCATCCAGGCCGGCAGTGCCCGCACGATCACGCCATCCTGATACCCCTGCTCCAACGCCAGGCTATCGCTCGCCTCACTATTGCTCATGAAATGCCCCTTTTTCATCGAAAGGTGCACGCTAAGC
>Ga0302347_1001351_pt1 | contig 29895 bp, 28 predicted proteins | sample PhyWR1_FD_202178 | JGI IMG/M metagenome (GOLD analysis project Ga0302347, IMG submission 202178) | Leaf surface microbial communities from wheat plants in UC Gill Tract Community Farm, Albany, California, United States - DLSL W.R1 (v2)... | ecosystem: Host-associated > Plants > Phyllosphere >...
TTATATATCAAAGAACTGTTTGGTGATGGGATATATTTTTTTCATGAAAGCGATATGACCACTTATTTTCTAATTATTGACAATGGTCGAATTATAAGTGGAACAGATTGTTTTGTTAGTAAGATGCTTTTTGATGAGCTAATGAAGCACCCGGGCGAGTTTGCGCATCTTGAAGTCACACCTCTTGACGAGATGCAAATCAATGCAGTAGTGGAAAGTTGTGTCACACGCCAGCAGGCGTTAAAGCGTCGGCGTCATATTATAATTGGTGCAATCCTGTTTGGTGGTATTGCTCTTTTGCTGCTGCTGGCATTAGTGCTTAACTTTTTTGTGGCGGGATAAGCTATGTTAAATAACCTTTACTTTTGGAAAAATAAAAGTGGTGGTATCACAAGACGAATTAGCTTATTGAAAATAGTTATTGCCTTGTTAATCCTGGTCATCGCTGGCGTTGGTGGCTGGTATTATTTTTTTATCATTCCGGCTCAGGCCGCACGTGCAGAGTCGATGTCAAGACAACAACAGGCAGCTCAAAAGATGCAAAGCGATGTTGCCAGCATTGATGCTTTTTATACGAAATCGCTCGAAGGTGCCAGTATTGACCGGGCGATTGAATTTTTGTCAGAATTACGTTTTAGTGAATTTCAATTTTATATCCTGAACATTAAAGCATTAAATTTTAAATGTGATATTAAAGCATGCTATTTTGGTTATCGTTACGATAAAGGCGAATTGTTGACACTGCCTGAAAAAACGTTATGGGGCAAAAGTTATCCGGCTTCGGTTCCCGGTGGAAAAGGGAAAAATAAAGATAAAACTGATTTCGAGTATAAAAAAATTGAATCAAAATTAAACAGTAATGCGTTGCAGAGAATGTATAAGAGCAAAAAGCCACTTCCCCTGCAATCTTGCGATCGGGTAATTTCATATATTTTAACTTACAACTCTTTTGTCAATAGTCTAACGGCGAAGAGCAAGAAAAATAATGGTAAAGAAAATGGCACTATTGTAATAAAAAGTATGCCTAAAAGTTCTGTCATTAATCTGGAATCCGGGTTGCCCGGTAAAGTCAAAGCATACGGACTAATGGCTGGAACGTGGGAGTTGAACTATAAAGGCAGCGATCGCGTTAATGAGGCGATAATGAACATGCAAGTGCTGCTGTTCAAACAAGCATTCCGTGATGCTTTTCTTATTAAACGGATTGAGTCAACAAATTCAGGGATGAAAGTTTCAGGAGGGCTGGTATGCAAGGATTAAAGCTAATTTTTTCAGCAGGTACAGTTTTATTGGCAATGGGTACGGCGGTGGCGACAGCAGGCATACCAAACACACCGAACGAAGCCACTAAGCCGGGCACTGTTGATGCAGCCTCTGAGGCAAGAGCAAACAATTCTGCTGCTGGTTCATCAGGTACTGAGCAGTCTCTTTCAGCCGTAGAGACCAAAAAAAATTCTCTCTCAACGGCCATGAGTAATTCTGCTGCTGATAATCAAACTCAGGCAGTTCAGGATCGACTTGCAGCGATTGTCGAAGATGACTATGCGTTTGAAAAAGCGCGCCGTGAATTAGCTAATGAAGTAGAACTGGAGAAAATGCGCAGTGAACTGCGTAAATTACGCGGCGAAGATCGTAAGGCTCCTCAGCCTGTTGCATCAGCGGCTTCTGAAGCAGAACCACAGCAACAAAGTGTTCAAACAATCATTATGCCGCGCGTGGTTCTTGAAGCCCAAATTGGTGGCGCCCAACGTACAGCGGTAACTGATGGAGATACACTGCGTTACGTGCGTGCAGGCGAGGTTTTCTCTATGGGAGGGCATAATTATAAACTTGCAAAAGACAAAAAATCAGTCCTGCTAGTAGAGAGCGCACCACAGTGAGCCTGGAGTTTGTGCGCATCCCGTCTGATGAATTGTTAAACAGCGGATGGACATATTATGAATTTGAAGGTATTGGGTTTGTAGCCATGTCCGAAGAGTCCGAATATTTTCTGGTTACCCGTATTGAAATCAGCGATCTCTTTACCTATCAAATCCAGATATTACGTCTTGTTTCTCAGCACAAGCGTAAAATTATCGGTCTGGCGCTTGTTCAGGAAAATGACTATTATCGGGTCATTGAGTATGTTTCATTAAAATTGCTTAATGATGCCAATAAAGATATTGATATTACCGACACGCAAAAGCAGCTAGTTACTATTTTAGAACGTGCAGTGAATATGGGGGCCAGCGATTTACATATCACCCGTAACGATGTGCTTGCTCAATTTGAGGCACGCGTGAACGGCGTTCTGGTACCTTTTATGCAGATCAAGTCGCAAATCTGCGATGAATTGATATTTGTATTATATAACGTACAAGCCACAACGCGTGATACAACGTGGAACCGGTCCATTCCTCAAAGCGCGAATATTCTTTATAGCCTGAGTGGTAAACCTTATCGCTTCCGCTACGCACACTTTCCTATCTTCGGTGAAACACCGGATTGTTACCATGCGGTATTGCGTATTATTCCATCTGGCTTACAGAAATCAAACATCGGTTCACTCGATAAAATGGGTATCACCCCGGAAGAAATCGAGGATCTTAAAAAGATCCTCAGCAACCCTTATGGCGCTTATGTCATCGCAGGTACCACCGGCTCAGGTAAATCAACGACACTTAAAAATGTAATGGAATGGCTGCAAATTAATCGCTATGACGATCGTGGCTGCTTTTTAACTGTTGAAGATCCTGTCGAGTATCAAATTTACGGCGCTAAGCAGAGCTCTGTGGTCAGTGTTGAGGGCGGGGGCTTTCATGCGGCGATTAAATCAGCGCTTCGTCGCGATCCTGACGTGCTGATGGTGGGAGAGATCCGCGATAACATTTCTGCTAATGCGCTTGCAGGAGCCGTTGAGAGTGGTCACTACTGCTTCACCACTGTGCACGCCGGTAATATTGTATCGCTACTGCAGCGTATGTCGGCATTAGGTATTGGTAGTGACAAGCTCTCCACCCCAGGATTCATTGCTGGGTTACAGTGTCAGAAGTTAGTTCCCGTATTGTGCGACAACTGCAAGGTCGAGTTGAAAAAAAGCACTATTGGTAGCCGTGAATTTACGCTTTATACCGCCGGTGAAAACGGTTGTCAGCAGTGTAAAAATAGCGGTATCAAAGGCCGACAGTTGGTCATGGAGTACTTTCTCCCGACCTATGATGAGCTGGCGGCCATTGCGAAGCAGGAATGGTTAAATACATTCACGTTATGGCGTAAAAAACGTCTGACCGCATCGGGCCTGACAGAAGGGTTTGAGATACGAGAGAAAGTAATGGCGCATGTTTTAAAAGGCCGCGTTGATGCTAAGTGGTATGCCATGGAGTTTGGCACAATGTCGGACACCGATCTGGAGGTAATCGTTGAGAAAATTCGCTAAAAAGCAGCGGCTTTATATCTATCAATTCTGTGCCGACATGGTCAAAGCAGGCTTGCCACTTTTTGATTCCCTGCAAAAATTACAGCAGGAGGGCCGACCTTTATTAGGTAAAAGCTTTAGTATTAAGCTTAGCGATCTGCTTACCAAAATGAAACAGGAAACATCCATCGCGTCCGTATTTTCGGGGGTGGTGCCAAATTCAGAATTGAGCGTTATTACAGCAGCAGAAAAAAGTGGGAGTCTGGCTGATGGTTTTCTGACGTTAGTTTCTGTCATTCATTATAATGATGAACTACGGAAAAAAATTATTGGTGCGCTTGTCTTTCCGCTTATCATGATCTCATTATCATTAGTGGTAATTGCCGGTTATTCACAAAAAGTTTTTCCTGCGTTTGCCTCAGTGGTCCCTATTGAAAAGTGGCCTGCGGTAACGCAGAATTTGTATAATTTTGGTACGGCTCTTTACCAGGGACTATGGCTTAAAATTTTAATAGGCTTTATTGCATGTGTGATTGCGATAAAATTTATGATGGCAAACTTAAGCGGTCCGATAAGGAACAGTTTTTTTGACAGGATTATTCCTTTTTCAACTTATCGCCAGCTTACGTCCTCCGTTTTTTTGAATAATCTTTCGTTAATGCTGAGTAATAATATTCCTCTTGCTGATGCATTATCAATAATACGGCTCAATGCTAACCGCTGGTTGCGATGGCATCTGGACTTAATGATGGATAACATGGCAAAAGGGATGCATTATAGTAAAGCCTTATCATCCGGGTTAATGGGTACAGAAGAGCTATTAAATATTAGCCTGTATGCTGAGTTACCCTCCTTTAATGATGTATTACGTTCAGTGTCCTCGCGTTCAAGGGATCGTATTCAGGGTTATATAAAGAAACTTTCTGGTTTATTGAAGAATCTGGCTACGGTAATTTTAGGCGGCTGTGTTATTTGGGTTTTTATATCATTATTTGCATTGATGGATACGCTTTCGAAAACGGCAGGTAGCTAATGACTAGAAAATTGGGCATTGTAATGCGTAAGGCATTCATTAGTATTATGATCATGTCCTTCTCAATGAATGTGCTGGCAGGGGCTATCTATAAATTTGGCACCCCCTGTACGTTCGATACTATGCTGTTCCCCATTTCATTTCAGCATTCATCTGATAGCGATGATTTAATGGATTTTTATTATAATATTATCTGGATTGATGGTACAAATAATCAGGGGATAGACAGTTATTATAATTTTTTTATCCCTCCTTATAATAATCAAAATGGCTGGCCGGCAGGCGTTGGATCGGGTAAAGATACGCCAAAATGTACTGGTACTACGCCATCAACGGCCTGTGCTAACACAAAATATGCAAAAAAGAATCACGGCGTTTCAGCATATGACTTTTTAAAAAGTGAATTTGGTGAAAATTCATTAAAAGTTATGTCCGGGAAAATAACTGCGACCGGTAATAGTCTGAACTGGTTATACCTTCCTGTGCGCAGGGTTAAATTATTGCGTATCGAAGTATTTACGCCCCCAGAAATAAGAACTATCAGTACCACAGATTTTTCACCTGAACCCCTTTATTTTGAATACCGAGGTGATGGTGAGTTGACGCTTAAGGAATCGGGTACGACAACCCATTATGCTAATAAAAATATGCCGAGTGTCTATTTGCCTCAAACCTTTAGTCCGGTCCTCAGTCAGGATATCCAGATATGGTTTGGAAACATTGAAAGCTATAACGAGGTTGAGCCTAGAGCGCATATTGATCCACTGACGTCCAGTATGCTTAATCAGATTCCGGCCGGCTGTAAATCTTAACAGGAGAAAATGATATGCGCATGGAAGCCCTTTTTGCACCTTATTACCCATGGCTGGCGCTTGTTTTTGGCTTGCTGATAGGCAGTTTTTTAAACGTAGTAATCTATCGTTTGCCGGTGATGCTACTGCGGGATACCACAGATGAGGGTACACCTCATGCACTTGCGAATGTGAATCTGTGGTGGCCACCTTCACATTGCCCGGTATGCAACAGTAATATTAAACCCTGGGATAATATACCCGTTATAAGCTGGATCTTGTTACGCGGAAAATGTCGGTTTTGTCATTGTACTATCCCATTTCAGTATCCTCTTAGCGAGGGCTTAATAGGCGTGGGCTACTTTATGCTGGTATTTTTCTATTACCCTCATCTTAGCCTCCTGCAACTCTTATTTCTGGCGCTCTTCGGCAGCCTGCTCTACACGCTGGCCATGATCGATTTAAAAACGTTTTTGTTGCCGGACAGCCTGGTTTACTTACTGCTATGGGCAGGATTAATCGCATCGGTTAGAAACCTTATTCCGGTATCACCCCGCGATAGCATTATGGGGGCTGTGTTTATTTGGGTGTTTACCTGGCTAATAGCGCAGGGATATACCTGGATTACTGGCCGGGAAGGTTTTGGTTTTGGCGACGTCAAACTTTTCGCCGCTTGCGCGGCATGGTTGGGAAATGAGCACATCGCTTCTTTAATGCTCGGCTCTGCAGCGCTGGGGGCAGTATTCTTTCTTTTGCGTTGGTACGGGCGTAGAAAAGCGATTCATACGGAAAATAAACCTGACAACTATTTACCCTTTGGCCCCGCTATTGCGATAACGGCATTCATTATCATGCATATGGAGGTGCTGATTTAATGTCTTTTCTGCTTCTGTCCGGCGCGCTCTTAACCGCCAATCCTGTTTATCGGATTGAGCCAAATTGTTACTTTTCCACTACGCAAGCACTCGTACATGCGCCAGAGGCGAACCGTTTTCACAGGCGTTACGGGATTCTGGATCCGATAAATTCTGTAGCCTGCTCCCTCCAAAGCGAAGGTATCGAAATTACCACGCTTGACGACTACCAGACTGCTTTCAGGCTTGCGGCACCTCGTTTAGAGGGGGATGAACAGCACGCTATGTTCAGCAGTTCTGCGCTTTTTTTTAAGCAGCCTGAAGCATCGTCAGACGCGCCCGAGGGCAGAGTAACGGCTAAAGAAGGGCAGTCACTGACCGAGGAGGACTATGCGCTTCATACTAATGACGGCGATGCAGGAAGCAGCGTCTTTAGCGTCATGAATGCAACTATTCCGACGGCAAGTGCCCTGCCGCCCATATGGAAGTCTCTGTTAAGTCAGCAAACGCAATCTGAATCCTTTATATTTCCATTGACCACCGCTTTGTATGTTACTTCACCTTACGGCCTGCGCTATCACCCTGTCATTCATTCTTTTATGCGCCATGAGGGAACGGATTTTCGTGCTGCAATGAACAGTAACGTAATGTCTATTGCTGATGGCGTGGTAACGGAAACCGGTTATGGCCCGGTGACAGGTTTTTATGTAACAATTAGTCATAAAGACGGATGGAACAGCCGTTACCTGCATTTAAATCGGCTAAACGTGTCACGAAATCAGGTTGTGCAAAAGGGCAGTGTTATTGGTTTGTCGGGTAACACTGGACGGACTAATGGACCGCACCTTCATCTTGAGATCGGCCACAATAATCGGCTGCTTGATCCGATGACTATTTTATTTGAGCTGCGTCAGACACCGGTACAAGATACTGCTCTTATTCCGGCCCCGGCGGCAGTGGCTCCTCAGCTCATTGATATGACGCCCACTATTGCCGTTGTGGTGGGTGAGGGTAAAAGCCTGCAAATAGGGGTGCGCGTTGGCCGAAAAATGACCCTGTATGCACCCAATGAGCCTGTCGAAACGGAACAAGGCAGCTGGCGGATTGTTAAAAAATTTGGCAAATATAAGTTGGTAAGGATAGAGACATCGCCTGCTAATGATTCGCGTGAGTAATGTCGGGTTATTGCCTTGTTTTCTGGCTATATTAAGTTCGTTTTGCTGTTTTTTTCCGCATTCAGTATAATGCATCAAAATTGCCCTTGCGAAGGTCATTCGCTTTGGTTAGTATTCACACCCGCTTCAGTGGGAAGGTGTAGCGCCTTCCGCGATATTGGTCGAAGCAATTGGTATGCGGCATCTCCGCAAGGAACAGGTTAATTATGTACGAAGCTCTTTTAGTAGTTTTCCTTATTGTAGCAATCGGCCTTGTAGGTCTGGTTATGCTGCAGCAGGGTAAAGGCGCTGATATGGGAGCCTCCTTCGGAGCAGGTGCTTCTGGTACGCTGTTTGGTTCAGGTGGTTCTGGTAACTTCATGACCCGCATGACCGCAGTGCTGGCGACATTGTTCTTCATCATTAGTCTGGTGCTTGGCAATATCAACAGTAACAAGGCCAATAAAGGAAGTGAGTGGGAAAATCTGAATGCGCCGGCCAAAACCGAGCAAACTCAGCCAGCTGCTCCGGCTCAGCCGACCAGCGATATCCCGCAGTAAGGCGTTTCTGTACCGAGGTGGTGGAATTGGTAGACACGCTACCTTGAGGTGGTAGTGCCCTAACGGGCTTGTGGGTTCGAGTCCCATCCTCGGTACCAATATTCCAGAAAAAAGACATCGCAAGATGTCTTTTTTTTCGTCTGTCGTTTATATCGCACTGTATTCTTTTTTAGCGGATAGATATTACTGGCAGAATACAAAAAAAGCCGCAGAAGCGGCTTTTTCAATTATTGTTGATACGTTACTTTGCTTTATTTTCCAGGTTTTCAACCTGCGGTACGCCGCTGGTAGAGGATGCCGACAGCAGACCTGACTGCGCATAACCAAACAGCTTCTCACGGGTGTCCGTGATATCCAGATTGCGCATGGTAAGCTGGCCGATTCGGTCATCCGGTGAGAAGACGGAATCGCCTTTTTCCATGGTCAGACGTTCTGCTTTATAGGTCAGGTTGTCCGAAACGGTATTGAGAATGGAATAGTCATTACCGCGACGCAGTTCAAGCGTGACCTCGCCGGTGATCTGGCTGGCGACCCAGCGTTGCAGCGCATCGCGCAGCATCAGCGCCTGAGAGTCAAACCAGCGACCCTGATACAGCAGGCGACCCAGCTGGCGTCCGTGTGCATGATATTGCTCAATGGTATCTTCATTATGAATACCGGTTAGCAGACGCTCGTAAGCAATGTGCAGCAGCGCCATCCCCGGAGCTTCATAAATGCCACGGCTTTTTGCTTCGATGATACGGTTTTCAATCTGATCGCTCATTCCCAGCCCGTGACGACCGCCAATACGGTTAGCTTCCATCATCAGCTCAACATCATCGGTAAAGGTTTTACCATTTAATGCGACCGGATGACCGTGTTCAAAGCGTACTGTGACTTCTTCTGCGGCAATCTTAACGTTCTCGTCCCAGAATTTGACGCCCATGATCGGGTTAACAATCTTCACGCTGGAGTTGAGGAACTCGAGATCTTTCGCTTCGTGCGTTGCGCCCAGCATGTTGGAATCAGTGGAATAGGCTTTTTCGACAGACATCTTATAGTCAAAACCGCAGGCGATCATAAATTCAGACATCTCCTGACGACCGCCCAGCTCATCAATGAAATCAGTGTCCAGCCACGGTTTATAAATTTTCAGCTCGGCGTTAGTCAGCAGGCCATAACGATAGAAACGTTCAATATCGTTGCCTTTATACGTGCTGCCATCGCCCCAGATGTTTACACCATCTTCTTTCATGGCTGCAACCAGCATTGTGCCGGTTACCGCACGTCCAAGCGGCGTGGTATTAAAATAGGTTAGCCCACCGGTGGTATTGTGAAACGCACCGCACTGAATGGCGGCGATACCTTCGGCAACCAGCTGTTTACGGCAGTCGATCAGGCGAGCATGTTCTGCACCGTACTCTTTTGCACGGCGAGGAATAGCATCATAATCCTCTTCGTCCGGTTGCCCCAGGTTCGCCGTATAAGCATAGGGGACCGCCCCTTTTTGTCGCATCCACAGCAGCGCTGCGCTGGTGTCCAGACCGCCAGAAAAAGCGATACCAATACGTTGACCTGCCGGAAGATGCTTGAGAATCGTCGTCATAAAATAAACCCTGCCTGGTAGACTATGGTGAAAACATCACTGATTATAGTGCATGGTTATGCAAAATAAGTGAGTTTTCATTTAAACACCTTTTACGCTATACCGAAAGTGATTCATGATGATTTCACCAAAAATCCTGCATAAATGACCTTGCGCTATGCACAGAGTTCGCTTTTTTATGCCGATTAAAAAGCCCCCAATCCGGGCAGCGGCTCAACCTTGACATCGGCTGCAATTCTTCCCTATACTACACGCCGGTTTTACGTCCCGTCTTCGGTACCAAATCCCAGCATTATTTGCATTTTCTACTCAAAACGCGTAGAATTTGCCACGTTTCAGGCGCGGGGTGGAGCAGCCTGGTAGCTCGTCGGGCTCATAACCCGAAGGTCGTCGGTTCAAATCCGGCCCCCGCAACCACTTTCCCTTAGAGTTCTTTTTCAAATAGTCTTTGGAGACATTGGCCTTCGTAGCTGAATTTGAAAAAAATTCTTTTTGAAAGTTCTCCAGGCCGCAGTTGCGGCTATAGGGTTCAGTTATCTAAAGCCCCGATTTATCGGGGTTTTTTGTTATCTGACTACAGAATAACTGGGCTTTATGCCCTTTTTTTATGTCTTGGGGGTGGCCTTGTCCACATTAGAGCAAAAATTAACAGAGATGATTACAGCACCGGTTGAAGCATTGGGCTATGAACTGGTCGGCATCGAATTTATTCGCGGTCGTACATCGACACTGCGCATCTATATTGATAGTGAAGATGGCATTAATGTTGATGATTGTGCTGATGTGAGCCATCAGGTCAGCGCGGTAATGGATGTTGAAGATCCCATTACCGTGGCTTACAACCTGGAAGTCTCCTCACCTGGCCTCGATCGTCCTATGTTTACCGCTGAGCACTATACGCGTTTCCTTGGTGAAGAGGTGGCGCTGGTCCTGCGAATGGCGGTGCAGAACCGTCGTAAATGGCAGGGTGTTATTAAAGCAGTAGACGGTGAGATGATCACGGTTACAGTTGAAGGCAAAGATGAAGTGTTCGCGCTGAGTAACATCCAGAAGGCGAACCTGGTTCCCCACTTTTAACAGTCTGGATTGAGGTGAAAGGCCCCGATGAATAAAGAAATTTTGGCTGTTGTTGAAGCCGTTTCCAACGAGAAATCGCTGCCACGCGAGAAAATTTTCGAAGCGCTGGAAAGTGCACTGGCAACGGCAACAAAGAAAAAATATGAACAAGAGATCGATGTTCGCGTAGAAATCGATCGTAAAAGCGGTGATTTCGACACCTTCCGTCGTTGGGTTATCGTTGAAGAAGTTACCCAGCCGACGAAAGAGATCACGCTGGAAGCGGCCCGTTTCGAAGATGAAAGTCTGAACGTGGGCGGATACGTTGAAGATCAGATTGAATCTGTAACCTTCGACCGTATCACGACGCAGACGGCGAAACAGGTTATCGTACAAAAAGTACGTGAAGCTGAACGCGCGATGGTTGTGGACCAGTTCCGTGAACATGAAGGCGAAATCATCACTGGCGTAGTGAAGAAAGTAAACCGCGATAATATCTCTTTGGATCTTGGCAACAATGCTGAAGCCGTGATCCAGCGTGAAGATATGCTGCCGCGTGAAAACTTCCGTCCTGGCGACCGTATTCGTGGCGTGCTGTACGCGGTGCGTCCTGAAGCGCGTGGTGCGCAGCTGTTCGTAACGCGTTCTAAACCAGAAATGCTAATCGAACTCTTCCGTATTGAAGTGCCAGAAATTGGCGAAGAAGTGATCGAAATTAAAGCCGCAGCTCGCGATCCAGGTTCACGTGCCAAGATTGCTGTTAAGACCAACGATAAGCGTATCGACCCGGTCGGTGCGTGTGTCGGGATGCGTGGCGCACGCGTTCAGGCGGTTTCAACTGAGCTGGGCGGCGAGCGTATTGATATCGTATTGTGGGATGATAATCCGGCGCAGTTCGTTATTAATGCCATGGCTCCGGCCGACGTCGCGTCTATCGTTGTTGATGAAGACAAACATACGATGGATATCGCCGTTGAAGCGGGTAACCTGGCACAGGCGATTGGCCGTAACGGCCAGAACGTACGTCTGGCTTCACAGCTGAGCGGCTGGGAACTTAACGTAATGACCGTTGATGACCTGCAGGCTAAGCATCAGGCTGAAGCCCATGCGGCCATCGATACCTTCACCCAGTATCTTGATATCGATGAAGATTTCGCAACCTTGCTGGTTGAAGAAGGCTTTGCGACTCTGGAAGAACTGGCCTACGTGCCAATGAAAGAACTGCTGGAAATCGACGGCCTCGACGAACAGACCGTTGAAACACTGCGCGAGCGCGCTAAAACCGCACTGGCCACACTGGCGCAGGCTCAGGCAGAAAGTCTGGGTGATAACAAACCGGCTGACGATCTGCTAAATCTGGAAGGATTGGATCGTGATATGGCGTTCAAACTTGCGGCCCGTGGTGTTTGTACGCTGGAAGATCTCGCTGAGCAGGGCATTGATGATCTGGCTGATATCGAAGGGTTGACCGACGAAAAAGCCGGTGAGCTGATTATGGCTGCCCGTAATATTTGCTGGTTCGGCGACGAAGCGTAATAAACTGTAGCAGGAAGGAACAGCATGACAGATGTAACCGTAAAAGCGCTGGCCGCAGAGAAGCAGATTTCCGTGGATCGCCTGGTACAGCAACTCGCTGATGCAGGTATCCGCAAATCCGCTGATGACTCTGTGACCGCGCAAGAAAAACAGACGTTACTGGCACATCAGAACCGCGAAAGCGGCTCAGCGCCAGATAAGTTGACGCTGCAGCGCAAAACGCGCAGTACACTTAATATTCCCGGTACCGGTGGAAAAAGTAAATCGGTACAAATCGAAGTCCGCAAGACACGCACCTTTGTGAAACGCGATCCGCAAGAGGCTGAACGCCTTGCTGCGGAAGAGCAGGCGCAGCGTGAAGCGGAAGAGCAAGCCCGTCGTGAAGCAGAAGAAACTGCTAAACGCGAGGCGCAACAAAAAGCCGAACGTGAGGCCGCAGAACAAGCGAAACGTGAAGCCGCTGACAAAGCGAAACGTGAAGCTGCGGAAAAAGACAAAGTGAGCAACCAACAAGACGATATGACAAAAACCGCCCAGTCCGAGAAAGCCCGCCGTGAAAATGAAGCTGCTGAACTGAAGCGTAAAGCGGAAGAAGAGTCACGCCGTAAGCTTGAAGAAGAAGCTCGCCGCGTAGCGGAAGAAGCGCGCCGTATGGCCGAAGAAAACGAGAAGAATGGTGTGACGAACGCTGAACCGACTGAGGATACCAGCGACTATCACGTGACGACCTCTCAACATGCTCGTCAGGCCGAAGACGAAAACGACCGTGAAGTTGAAGGTGGCCGTAGCACCCGTAGCCGCCCTGCGAAAGCAGCGCGTCCGGTGAAAAAAGGGAATAAACACGCTGAATCTAAAGCCGATCGTGAAGAAGCGCGTGCCGCGGTTCGTGGCGGTAAAGGCGGTAAGCGTAAAGGTTCTTCTCTGCAGCAGGGCTTCCAGAAACCAGCTCAGGTTGTTAACCGTGACGTTGTGATTGGCGAAACCATCACCGTTGGCGATTTAGCCAACAAGATGGCGGTCAAAGGCTCTCAGGTCATCAAAGCAATGATGAAACTGGGCGCAATGGCGACCATCAACCAGGTCATCGATCAGGAAACCGCACAGCTGGTTGCTGAAGAAATGGGCCATAAGGTTATCCTGCGTCGTGAAAACGAACTGGAAGAAGCGCTGATGAGCGATCGTGACACCGGCGCTGCGGCTGAACCGCGTGCACCAGTGGTAACCATCATGGGTCACGTTGACCACGGTAAAACCTCTCTGCTGGACTACATTCGTTCAACGAAAGTTGCCTCTGGCGAAGCGGGTGGTATTACCCAGCATATCGGTGCATACCACGTTGAAACTGAAAACGGGATGATCACCTTCCTGGATACCCCGGGCCACGCCGCATTTACCTCTATGCGTGCTCGCGGTGCGCAGGCAACGGATATCGTTGTTCTGGTTGTGGCGGCAGATGACGGCGTGATGCCGCAGACTATCGAAGCTATCCAGCATGCGAAAGCAGCGCAGGTGCCGATGGTTGTTGCCGTTAACAAAATCGATAAGCCAGAAGCGGATATGGATCGCGTTAAGAACGAACTGTCTCAGTACGGCGTTATGCCGGAAGAGTGGGGCGGTGAGTCGCAGTTCATCCCGGTTTCGGCGAAAGCAGGTACCGGTATTGATGACCTGTTGAACGCTATCCTGCTGCAGGCTGAAGTTCTGGAACTGAAAGCCATCCGTAAGGGTATGGCAAGCGGTGCCGTTATCGAATCCTTCCTCGACAAAGGCCGTGGTCCGGTAGCGACGGTACTGGTACGTGAAGGTACCCTGAACAAGGGCGATATCGTACTGTGTGGCTTCGAATATGGCCGTGTTCGTGCAATGCGTAACGAACTGGGTCAGGAAGTGCTGGAAGCGGGTCCGTCTATCCCGGTAGAAATCCTCGGTCTGTCCGGTGTTCCGGCGGCGGGTGATGAAGTTACCGTAGTACGTGACGAGAAAAAAGCACGCGAAGTGGCACTGTATCGTCAGGGCAAATTCCGTGAAGTTAAGCTGGCACGTCAGCAGAAATCTAAACTTGAGAACATGTTCGCTAACATGACCGAAGGCGAAGTTCACGAAGTGAACGTCGTACTGAAAGCGGACGTTCAGGGTTCTGTAGAAGCGATCGCCGACTCCTTACTGAAACTGTCTACCGAAGAAGTGAAAGTACGGATCATCGGTTCCGGTGTCGGTGGGATCACCGAAACCGACGCAACGCTGGCTGCTGCGTCTAACGCTATCCTGGTTGGCTTTAACGTTCGTGCCGATGCGTCTGCACGTAAAGTTATCGAAGCTGAAAGCCTGGATCTGCGTTACTACTCCGTCATCTATCATCTGATTGACGAAGTGAAAGCAGCAATGAGCGGTATGCTGTCTCCGGAGCTGAAACAGCAGATCATTGGTTTGGCTGAAGTTCGTGACGTGTTCAAATCACCGAAATTCGGCGCTATTGCAGGCTGTATGGTGACTGAAGGTACGATCAAACGTCATAACCCAATCCGCGTTCTGCGCGACAACGTGGTTATCTATGAAGGCGAGCTGGAATCCCTGCGCCGCTTCAAAGATGACGTTAACGAAGTCCGTAACGGTATGGAATGTGGTATCGGCGTTAAGAACTACAACGATGTCCGCGTTGGCGATATGATCGAAGTGTTCGAGATTATCGAGATTCAACGTACCATCGCATAATCTTCGTCGTTTATACGTACACCGGGTAAGCGAAGCGCCACCCGGCAATTATTTCAAAAGGGGCTGATGCCCCTTTTTTGTCTGGAGAATTTATTATGGCGAAAGAATTTGGTCGCCCACAGCGCGTGGCTCAGGAGATGCAGAAAGAGATCGCAATCATCCTGCAACGCGAAATTAAAGATCCGCGTCTGGGTATGATGACCACCGTATCCGGCGTCGAAATGTCCCGCGACCTGGCCTATGCCAAAGTATTTGTCACCTTCCTGAACGATAAAGACGAAGATGCGGTTAAAGCAGGTATTAAAGCGCTGCAGGAAGCTTCAGGTTTTATCCGTTCATTGTTAGGTAAAGCGATGCGCCTGCGTATCGTGCCGGAACTGACCTTTTTCTACGATAACTCGCTGGTTGAAGGGATGCGCATGTCTAACCTGGTGACCAGCGTGGTAAAACACGACGATGAACGTCGTGTGAACCCGGACGACAGCAAGGAGGACTAATGAGTCGTCCTCGTCGTCGTGGTCGCGATATTCACGGTGTTTTGCTGCTGGACAAGCCTCAGGGGATGTCCAGCAATGACGTGCTGCAAAAGGTAAAGCGGATCTACAATGCTAATCGTGCCGGTCATACCGGTGCGCTGGATCCGCTGGCGACCGGTATGCTGCCGATATGTCTGGGTGAAGCAACGAAGTTTTCACAGTATCTGCTGGATTCCGATAAGCGCTATCGCGTCATTGCAAAACTGGGCCAGCGAACCGACACCTCAGACGCTGATGGTCAGATTGTCGAAGAGCGCCCGGTTACGTTTAGCGCCCAGGAACTGGAAACCGCACTGGACGGCTTTCGTGGCGATATCCAGCAAATACCGTCCATGTATTCAGCGCTGAAATACCAGGGCCGCAAGCTATATGAATATGCGCGCGAGGGGATAACTGTTCCTCGTGAAGCACGCCCGATCACTGTTTATGAGCTACGCTTTATTCGCCATGAAGGTGATGAGCTTGAACTGGAGGTTCACTGCTCGAAAGGCACGTATATTCGCACTATCATTGACGATCTGGGTGAAAAGCTGGGCTGCGGGGCGCACGTTATTTTTCTGCGCCGTCTGGCAGTCAGTAAATATCCGGTCGACCGAATGGTAACGCTTGAGCAGCTGCGTGAGCTGGTTGAACAGGCGGAGCAGCAACAGATCCCGGCGGCAGAGCTGCTTGATCCTCTGCTCATGCCAATGGACAGCCCGGCGTCTGATTTCCCGCAGGTCAATATTCCGCTGGTCGTGGCAGCCTACTTTAAGCAGGGGCAGCCGGTAAGAGCCTCTGGTGTACCGTTAAATGGCCTGGTGCGGGTCACAGAAGGCGATGATGCCGTCTTTATCGGTATGGGTGAGATAGATGATGAAGGCCGCATTGCGCCACGTCGTCTGGTTGTTGAGTATCCGGCATAATACTGCACCGTCTTGCGATAACATGGCGTAGCGAGTAGAATATCGCCGCTTAATGCCTGGTAAATTGTTTAACAAGATAGCGGGCATGACCTGGGGTTGCTGAATTAGAGATTGGCACCCTTACATTCTTTTAAATTTGGAGTTCTAAAATGTCTCTAAGCGCTGAAGCTAAAGCTAAAATCGTTTCTGAGTTTGGTCGTGGTACTAACGACAGTGGTTCTACCGAAGTTCAGGTTGCACTGCTGACCGCACAGATTAACCACCTGCAGGGTCACTTTGCAGAGCACAAAAAAGATCACCACAGCCGTCGTGGTCTGCTGCGCATGGTTTCTCAGCGTCGTAAACTGCTCGACTACCTGAAACGTAAAGATGTTGCACGCTACACCGCGCTGATCGAGCGTCTGGGCCTGCGTCGCTAAGTCTTGCGAGTTTCAGAAAAGGGGCCTTCAGGGCCCCTTTTTTCAATCGGAACGCAGCAATTCGCTGGAAACTAATGTATTGTTGCTATGAATGATTTTCCGTCGCAGAGGTTCGCGCGGCTAATGAGAGGCTTTACCCAAATCATGGGTCAGGGTTGTCATTAGTCGCGAGGATGCGCAGAAGATCGGTTGTTAACGACAGCGTGCCCGGGGCACGCTGTCATTTAATCAGAAAGGATATTACTTTGCTTAATCCGATCGTTCGTAAATTCCAGTACGGTCAGCATACCGTTACGCTGGAAACCGGGATGATGGCTCGTCAGGCCACTGCTGCTGTTATGGTTAGCATGGATGACACCGCAGTATTCGTGACCGTAGTGGGTCAGAAAAAAACCAAGCCAGGCCAGGATTTCTTCCCGCTGACCGTTAACTATCAGGAGCGTACCTACGCTGCTGGTCGCATCCCGGGCAGCTTCTTCCGTCGTGAAGGCCGTCCGAGCGAAGGCGAAACCCTGATCGCGCGTCTGATTGACCGCCCGGTACGTCCGCTGTTCCCGGAAGGTTTCATTAATGAAGTTCAGGTTATTGCGACCGTGGTTTCCGTTAACCCGCAGGTTAACCCGGACATCGTAGCTATGATCGGTGCTTCCGCAGCGCTGTCCCTGTCCGGCCTGCCGTTCAATGGCCCGATCGGTTCTGCCCGTGTTGGTTACATCAATGACCAGTACGTACTGAACCCGACTCAGGACGAGCTGAAAGAAAGCAAGCTGGACCTGGTTGTTGCCGGTACCGAAGCTGCTGTACTGATGGTTGAATCCGAAGCTGAACTGCTGAGCGAAGACCAGATGCTGGGCGCGGTGGTATTTGGTCACGACCAGCAGCAGATCGTTATCAAAGAAATCAACGAGCTGGTAAAAGAAGCCGGCAAACCACGCTGGGACTGGCAGCCAGAAGCCGTCAATGAAGCGCTGAATGCACGCGTTGCTGCGGTGGCTGAATCCCGTCTGAGCGATGCTTACCGCATCACCGACAAACAAGAGCGTTACGCTCAGGTTGGCGTGATCAAATCTGAAGCTATCGACGCGCTGGTTGCAGAAGACGAAACCCTGGACGCTAACGAACTGGGTGAAATCCTGCACGCTATCGAGAAAAATGTTGTTCGTAGCCGCGTGCTGGCAGGCGAACCGCGTATCGATGGCCGTGAAAAAGACATGATCCGTGGTCTGGACGTTCGTACTGGCGTACTGCCACGTACTCACGGTTCCGCACTGTTCACCCGCGGTGAAACTCAGGCGCTGGTTACCGCGACTCTGGGCACCACGCGTGATGCGCAGAACCTCGACGAACTGATGGGCGAGCGTACGGATAACTTCCTGTTCCACTACAACTTCCCTCCGTACTGCGTAGGCGAAACCGGCATGGTCGGTTCACCGAAGCGTCGTGAGATTGGTCATGGTCGTCTGGCAAAACGCGGCGTGCTGGCAGTGATGCCGGAACTGGATAAATTCCCGTACACCGTACGTGTGGTGTCTGAAATTACCGAATCCAACGGTTCTTCTTCTATGGCTTCCGTATGTGGTGCTTCTCTGGCACTGATGGACGCAGGCGTGCCGATTAAAGCCGCCGTAGCGGGTATCGCGATGGGCCTGGTGAAAGAAGGCGACAACTTTGTTGTTCTGTCTGACATCCTCGGCGACGAAGATCACCTGGGCGATATGGACTTCAAAGTCGCGGGTTCCCGCGAAGGTATCTCTGCACTGCAGATGGATATCAAAATTGAAGGCATCACCAAAGAGATCATGCAGGTTGCTCTGAACCAGGCTAAAGGTGCGCGTCTGCACATTCTGGGCGTGATGGAGCAGGCGATCACTGCCCCGCGCGGCGACATCTCCCAGTTCGCTCCGCGTATTCATACCATCAAGATCAGCCCGGACAAAATTAAAGACGTTATCGGTAAAGGTGGCTCTGTTATCCGCGCCCTGACCGAAGAAACCGGCACAACCATTGAAATCGAAGATGACGGTACCGTTAAAATCGCGGCTACCGACGGTGAGAAAGCGAAATTCGCGATCCGTCGTATCGAAGAGATCACTGCAGAAATCGAAGTAGGTCGTATCTACAACGGTAAAGTGACCCGTATCGTTGACTTTGGTGCGTTTGTCGCCATTGGCGGCGGTAAAGAAGGTCTGGTTCACATTTCACAGATCGCTGACAAGCGCGTTGAGAAAGTGACCGACTATCTGCAGATGAACCAGGAAGTTCCGGTTAAAGTTCTGGAAGTTGATCGCCAGGGCCGTATCCGTCTGAGCATTAAAGAAGCAACTGAGCAGTCTCAGCCTGCGAACGCACCGGAAGCTCCGGCTGCTGAACAGGGCGAGTAAGGTTGCCATTGCCCTCTGCTACGGCAGAGGGCTAATTAGCTGGCTGGACGCCTTGTTTGCAACTGGGGAACGGGAAGTTCATCCTTTTGTTGTCTTCGGGAGTGGGAAATGAAGCCTTTTTTGCGCTGGTGTTTCGTGGCAACAGCTCTTACGCTTGCAGGGTGCAATAGCGCTAACTGGCGTAAAAGCGAGGTCCTCGCAGTACCATTGCAACCGACTTTGCAGCAAGAAGTCATTCTGGCGCGCATGGAACAAATTCTTGCCAGTCGGGCTTTAACCGATGACGAACGCGCACAGCTTTTATATGAGCGCGGAGTGTTGTATGATAGTCTCGGTCTGAGGGCACTAGCGCGTAATGATTTTTCACAAGCGCTGGCCATAAGACCAGATATGCCGGAAGTATTCAATTACTTAGGCATATATTTAACGCAGGCAGGCAGTTTTGATGCCGCCTATGAAGCGTTTGATTCTGTACTTGAGCTTGATCCAACTTACAATTACGCGTACTTGAATCGCGGTATCGCCCTGTATTACGGTGGTCGCGACAAGTTAGCGCAAGATGATCTGCTGGCGTTTTATCAAGACGATCCCAATGATCCCTTCCGCAGTCTGTGGCTTTATTTTGTTGAGCAGAAGCTCGATGAAAAGCAGGCGAAAGAGGCGTTAAAACAGCGCTTCGAGAAATCGGATAAGGAGCAGTGGGGATGGAACATTGTCGAGTTCTACCTGAGCGACATTAACGAATCCGCGTTAATGGGACGACTCAAGGCGGACGCAACGGATAACACCTCGCTCGCTGAGCATCTCAGTGAAACCAACTTCTATTTAGGTAAGTATTACCTAAGTCTTGGGGACAAGGACAGCGCTACGGCACTGTTCAAACTGGCGGTCGCTAACAACGTTCATAACTTTGTTGAGCACCGATACGCATTGTTGGAATTATCGCTCCTGGGCCAGGAGCAAGATGACCTGGCAGAATCGGACCAGCAATAGCTGACGAACAGACATAAGCCCGAATTTTTATTGCAATCACCTTAACGGGTGAGGGCGTTGTTGTTCGTTAATACACCTACTTTGAGCCGGTTCACACTTTTCAATGAAAATTACTGAAAATTTTCACGATGAGTTATGTAGACTGGCCGCCAATAATTTTGAGGCACACGTACTACATGGCTGAATTCGAAACCACTTTTGCAGATCTGGGGCTGAAAGCTCCTATCCTTCAGGCCCTTAACGATCTGGGTTACGAAAAACCATCTCCGATCCAGGCAGAGTGTATTCCACATCTGCTGGGCGGCCGTGACGTTCTGGGTATGGCCCAGACCGGTAGCGGTAAAACCGCAGCGTTCTCTTTACCGCTGCTTAACAATCTCGATGGCGATCTGAAAGCACCTCAGATCCTGGTACTGGCACCGACCCGCGAACTGGCGGTTCAGGTTGCTGAAGCTATGACGGATTTCTCTAAACACATGCACGGCGTGAACGTGGTAGCCCTCTACGGCGGCCAGCGTTATGACGTGCAGCTGCGCGCCCTGCGTCAGGGACCTCAGATTGTCGTCGGTACGCCGGGTCGTCTGCTGGATCACCTGAAGCGCGGTACGCTGAACCTGTCCAACCTGAGCGGTCTGGTACTGGACGAAGCCGATGAAATGCTGCGTATGGGCTTCATCGAAGACGTTGAAACCATCATGGCGCAGATCCCGGCTGAACATCAGACCGCGCTGTTCTCCGCCACGATGCCGGAAGCGATCCGTCGCATTACCCGCCGCTTTATGAAAGAGCCGCAGGAAGTGCGCATCCAGTCCAGCATTACCACGCGTCCTGACATCAGCCAGACGTTCTGGGCTGTACACGGAATGCGTAAAAACGAAGCGCTGGTGCGTTTCCTGGAAGCAGAAGATTTTGATGCGGCGATTATCTTCGTTCGTACCAAAAATGCGACCCTGGAAGTGGCAGAAGCGCTGGAGCGTAGCGGTTACAACAGCGCCGCGCTGAATGGTGATATGAACCAGTCGCTGCGTGAGCAGACGCTGGAGCGCCTGAAAGATGGTCGTCTGGACATCCTGATTGCCACCGACGTTGCGGCCCGTGGCCTGGACGTTGAGCGTATCAGCCTGGTCGTAAACTATGATATCCCGATGGATTCCGAGTCTTACGTTCACCGTATCGGTCGTACCGGTCGTGCGGGTCGTGCCGGTCGTGCACTGCTGTTCGTTGAGAACCGCGAACGCCGCCTGCTGCGTAACATTGAACGCACCATGAAGCTGACGATCCCAGAAGCAGACCTGCCGAATGCAGAACTGCTGGGCAAACGCCGTCTGGAAAAATTCGCGGCTAAAGTACAGCAGCAGCTGGAAAGTAGCGATCTGGACAAATATCGTGCGCTGCTGACTCAAATTCAGCCGACGGCTGAAGGCGAAGAGCTGGATATCGAAACGCTGGCAGCCGCACTGCTGAAAATGGCCCAGGGCGAACGTGCTCTGATCGTGCCGCCAGATGCGCCGATGCGTCCTAAGCGTGAATTCCGCGAGCGTGACGAACGTTTCGAACGTCGTAACGACCGTGGCGATCGTAACGATCGTGGTCCACGTCCTGATCGTGCAGCAGGTGCTGCGGGTGAAGAGCGTCCGCGTCGCGAGCGTCGCGATGTTGGCGACATGCAGCTGTATCGCATTGAAGTGGGCCGTGATGACGGTGTTGAAGTTCGTCATATCGTTGGCGCGATCGCTAACGAAGGCGATATCAGCAGCCGTTACATTGGTAACATCAAGCTGTTCGCTTCTCACTCCACCATCGAACTGCCGAAAGGTATGCCGGGTGAAGTCCTGCAGCACTTTACGCGTACCCGCATTTTGAACAAGCCGATGAACATGCAGCTGGTCGGCGACGCACAGCCGCATACCGGTGGTGAGCGTCGTGGCGGTGGCCGTGGCTTCGGTGGCGAACGTCGTGAAGGTGGTCGTAGTGAGGGTGGTCGTCGTTTCAGCGGCGAACGTCGTGAAGGCAGCCGTGGGCCGCGTCGCGATGATTCATCTGCGGCACCGCGTCGTGATGACTCCTCCAGCCGTCGCCGTTTCGGTGGCGATGCATAATCTGCGCTAACCCCGTAAAGTAAAATATACAGCCCCGGTCTTAACTGGTACAGTGCAACACGCTTCACCAGGAGACGTTATTTTCAACGGAGAAAAAACCAGATGAGTACCCTTACAACCATACAAAGTAAACCCTCGCTATTGAGCGGCGTGGTGATTATTGGCGGCACAATTATTGGCGCAGGCATGTTCTCTCTGCCGGTCATGATGTCGGGTGCATGGTTTTTCTGGTCGCTGGCGGCGCTGGTATTCACCTGGTTCTGTATGCTGCATTCTGGCCTGATGATCCTTGAGGCCAATCTTAACTACCGCATTGGCTCCAGCTTCGACACCATCACCAAAGATTTGCTGGGTCAGGGCTGGAATGTGATTAACGGGATCTCTATTGCTTTCGTCCTCTATATCCTGACGTACGCCTACATCTCTGCCAGCGGCTCCATTTTGCATCATACCTTTAGCGAGATGTCATTAAACGTTCCGGCTCGCGTGGCAGGCTTTGCATTCGCTTTGCTGGTAGCGTTTGTGGTGTGGTTAAGTACTAAAGCAGTCAGCCGGATCACGGCGATTGTACTGGGTGCGAAAGTCATCACCTTTTTTCTTACCTTTGGCAGTCTGCTGGGACATGTTACGCCCGCCACGCTGTTTAATGTGGCCGAAAATCATGCCTCCTACGCGCCGTATGTACTAATGACGCTACCGTTTTGTCTCGCCTCTTTTGGCTATCATGGCAACGTGCCGAGCCTGATGAAATACTACGGCAAAGATCCGCGCACTATTATCCGCTGTCTGGTATACGGTACGCTGCTGGCCCTGGCGCTCTACTGCATCTGGTTGCTGGGTACGATGGGTAATATCCCCCGTCCGCAATTTATCGGTATCGCGCAGCAGGGTGGCAATATTGATGTGCTGGTGCAGGCGCTAAGCGGGGTGCTTAATAGCCGCAGCCTGGATTTATTACTGGTGATTTTTTCTAACTTTGCGGTAGCCAGTTCATTTCTCGGCGTGACGCTGGGGCTGTTCGACTATCTGGCGGATTTATGCGGCTTTGACGATTCTGCCAGCGGGCGCTTCAAAACGGCATTGCTGACCTTTATCCCGCCGGTCATTGGCGGCCTGTTGTGGCCTGACGGCTTCCTTTACGCCATCGGCTATGCCGGCCTGGCCGCGACCATCTGGGCGGCAATTGTCCCGGCGCTGTTAGCCCGCGCCTCGCGTAAACGTTTTGGCAGCCCGAAATTCCGCGTGTGGGGTGGCAAACCTATGATCGCCCTGATCCTGATCTTTGGGGTCGGTAATGCGCTGGTGCATATCCTGTCGAGCTTTAATCTGCTGCCGGTATATTCCTAATTACAGCGCCCGGTTTTCCGGGCGCCGTCGTTTAATTCAGCAACGCTTCCTTCACGTCCATCGCTAAATCGAACGAATGCAGGCGCGCCTGCTGGTCGAAGATCTGGCCGTTAACCATGATTTCGTCCGCATCCGTTTCGCGCAGGATCGACTGCAGGCCGTGACGAATTTTCGTTTTATCACCTACCAGCGACATACTCAGCGCCTGCTGAACACCATACTTCTCAGACGGCGACCAGAAGTGGTCGATATTTTCAATCGGCGGCGGAAGCTGCCCGGTTTCTCCCCGACGCAGCTTAACAAACGCCTGCTGCATAGAGGTAAACAGAAATTCGGCATCACGATTGCTGTCAGCGGCCACGATATTAATGCACACCATCGCATACGGTTTTTCCAGCCGTGCAGAAGGCTTAAAGTGTGTACGGTAGAGATGCAGCGCCTGGAACAGCATATCTGGTGCGAAATGTGAGGCGAAGGCGAACGGCAGGCCCAGCTGGGCAGCCAGTTGAGCGCTGTAGAGGCTGGAGCCTAATAGCCATACCGGGATTTTTTCGCCGTAGCCGGGAACCGGCCGCACCTGTGGTGCCGGATCGCGGGCGTCAAACCATTCGACCAGTTCATTGACATCGCGTGGGAAATTATCGACATCAACACTCATATTCCGCCGCAGGGCGCGCATGGTCGGCTGATCGCTACCCGGTGCGCGGCCCAGCCCTAAATCAATGCGTCCGGGATAGAGCGTATTCAGCGTGCCGAACTGTTCAGCGATCACCAGCGGAGAGTGGTTCGGCAGCATCACACCACCAGAGCCGAGATGTAAGGTCGTGGTATTCGCGGCGAGATAGCCAATCAGCACCGAGGTCGCCGCGCTGGCGATCCCCGTCATATTGTGGTGTTCAGCCAGCCAGTAGCGATGATAACCGCGCTTTTCGGCAAGCTGTGCCAGTGACAGTGAATGTGAGAAGGCTTCTCTTGCCGAGGAGCCTTGCGGGATCGGCGCGAGATCCAGCACCGAAAAGGGAATAGATTTATCAGTCATAGCCGCTCACTTTGTTACCGGTTAATCTTTAATACTGCATGAAGATTTCATTATAGTTGTTAACAAAGTGAGCTTTTTTACGCCTGGAGCTCAAGTCCCGCCAGTCGTTTCCAGTAACCGTTACAGTCGCTATGGGGGGCAAGCGCGAGCGGTGCCGCGCCCGTTTCGTTAGCGCGGAAGGCGTCCAGCATGGCAAAAGTTTCAGTCCCAAGCGGCGACAGGCGTACCATGTCGACCAGGCCCTGCATAGACGTCAGTTCATTACCAAGGTTATAGACATAGCCGCTCATGGTCTGAATACCGTTGAGCACGAAGACCTGCTGATCCTCCTGCGAAAGCACATCACGTCCGTTAGGGTATTTGATGCAGCAGGTTTCGCACTCATCTTTCGGCCGGTCTTCAGAGCGGGCGGTGAAGCAGCGTGCAGAATACGCCAGCGGTAAATGCCCGTAGCTTAGTACTTCCACTTCAAACTGCTGGCGAATACCTAAAGATTCACATTGATCGAGCAGGTTAATCAGCCAGTCGCGGGATAGTTCAACCGGCATACACCAGCGCACCATGCCTTGTTTTAGCAGAAGACGCAGAGTGACCGCGTTATAGCAGTTGAGCGCGTGACCAGCGACAAACGGCAGCTTACGTTCTGCGCACATATTGACCACGCCCAGGTCGCTGGCTTCCAGTAAAAACGCGCCATTGTCCACATAACGTTTCAGCTCGCCCAGTTCAGACGAGGCCTGCACCAGGGCCAGAGTAGAAAGCACCACCTGCTTGCCGCTGTCTGCCAGCGTTTTTGCCATATCCAGCCAGTCGCCCACTTTTGTGGCGCGCCGCTTGCTGCATACGGCTTCCCCGAGATAGATAACATCAGCGTGGCTTGACGCCGCCTGCTGATAAAAGTCTTCCAGCGTCTCTTTCGACCAATAATAAAGCACCGGTCCGAGTGAATATTTCATCTTATTTCCTACTGCCATTTGCGGTGATAAGCACCAAGCGTGGTCTGCGTGCCTTCGGACATTGCGCCAAGTGTCTCCATCCATGCCTGCTGCGGAACAAAATCCTGCGGCGAAGCCATGCAGCGATCGATCGCCTGTCGCCAGACCTTCGCCACCTGACTGACGTATGCCGGGCTGCGCTGTCGACCTTCGATTTTGACCGAGGCAATATTCGCCGCCAGCAACTCCGGCAGCAGTTCCAGCGTATTGAGGCTGGTTGGTTCCTCCAGCGCGTGATAGCGCTCCCCATCGACCAGATAGCGACCTTTACACAGCGTTGGATAGCCTGCATTTTCGCCGTCCTGATAGCGGTCGATTAACACCTCATTAAGACGCGACTCCAGGCCCTGCGGCGTTTGTTGCCAGCGAACAAAGCGCGCGGGTGAGCAGGCGCCCACCGTATTCGGTGACTCGCCGGTCAGATAGGAGGAGAGATAACAGCGTCCTTCGGCCATGATGCACAAACTGCCAAAGGCGAACACCTCCAGTGGAACAGGCGTGACGCGGGCAAGCTGTTTTACCTGATGGATAGATAGCACGCGGGGGAGGACGACCCGCGCAACGTCAAAGTGGCGATGATAGAAACGAATCGCCTCTTCATTGGTGGCTGATGCCTGGACTGAGACATGGCGCTCAATATGCGGATAGCGTTCAGCGGCATACTCTAGCATCGCAATATCAGCGAGGATAAGCGCATCTGCGCCCAGCTGCGCGGCCATATCGACCGCCCGCTGCCAGCGCGCATAGCCGTCCGGGTGCGCAAAGGTATTAATGGCGATGTGTAGCTTACGGCGATGCTGATGCACGAAGCTAACGGCTTCCTGTAATTTTTTTTCGGTAAAATTAAGCCCGGCAAAATGACGCGCATTTGTATCATCTTTTAGCCCGATATACACCGCATCAGCGCCGTTTTCGATAGCCGCCTTAAGCGCCGGGAGATTACCGGCAGGACAGAGGAGCTCCATAAAATTTCCTGAACGTTGCATCCCTCACAGGCTGCAAATTGTTAACGAACTGGAAGTTTAGTTAACCTGACCGCGACAAATTTTGATTTGAGGCAGTTAATCGCGTATTGATGATGCCAATAATAACGTCTTCATAACGTAATTGTTGATTTGCGCCGCCATGTTGTTTATTGGATGTGGCAGAATGATGGAATTATTGAATTGAGGGAGTAAAGCTCGTGTTGGATAAACTGCGTTCACGCCTGGTTCACCTTGGCCCGTCTTTGATGAGTGTGCCGGTGAAACTGACGCCTTTTGCCCTTAAGCGTCAGGTCCTGGAACAGGTCCTGCACTGGCAATTTCGCCAGGCGCTGGCAGATGGAGAACTGGAATTTCTCGAAGGCCGCTGGCTGAGTATTGAGGTTCGTGATATTGGCCTGCGCTGGTTCACTTCTGTTGATAACGGGCGTCTGATTGTCAGTCAAACGGCACAATCCGACGTTAGCTTTAGCGCCGATGCCAGCGATCTGCTGATGATTGCCGCGCGTCGCCAGGATCCCGATACGCTTTTTTTCCAGCGTCGACTGGTTATTGAAGGCGATACCGAGCTTGGCCTGTACGTGAAGAATCTGATGGACGCCATTGAGCTTGAGCAGATGCCAAAAGTATTGCGTACGATGCTGCTGCAACTGGCGGACTTTGTTGAAGCAGGGTTGAAGAAACCGTCGCAAATCCCAAACAGATCGGTAGGTGAACCATGCTGATACGCGTTGAAATTCCCATCGATGCGCCTGGTATTGATGCGCTGTTACGCCGCGCTTTTGACCGCGATGCCGAAGCCAGACTGATCCGCGATCTGCGCGAAGACGGGCTGCTTACTCTGGGTTTAGTCGCCACGGATGATGAAGGCCAGGTGATTGGCTACGTCGCGTTTAGTCCGGTAGACGTTGAAGGTGAAGATCTACAATGGGTTGGGCTGGCTCCGCTGGCTGTCGATGAGAGCTACCGGGGGCAGGGTCTGGCACGCCAGCTGGTTTATGAAGGGCTGGATTCCCTGAATGAATTTGGCTACGCCGCTGTCGTTGCCTTAGGCGATCCGGCGTTTTATAGCCGTCTGGGCTTTGAGTCCGCCTCGCAGTATGATTTACGCTGCCGCTGGCCCGACAGTGAAAACGCCTTTCAGGTGCATCGCCTGGCTGATGATGCGCTGATCAATGTTCACGGTCAGGTGGAATATCACGAGCACTTTAATCGTCTGTAATCAGGCTTTTTAAACAGACTTCTCCGGCGACGAGGCGCTCTTTCTGGCGCTTCGTCAGCTGCTTTATCCGGTATTCGAGGCGTAATGCTCGCGAACGCTCACCGACTTCTTCGACAAACGCCAGCGTCAGATCGCCCTTGCCGCGCAGGGCTTTTGCACCTTTTCCTGACTGATGCTGCACAAAACGGCGGGCAACATCGGTAGTAATGCCAGTATAAAGGGCATTTTTTTGCGTTCTGATGAGATAAAGATACCAGCACATGGTGTCAGGTCAGTGTGTTAAGGTGAACGCACCATAACATAAGGGAGAGCCGGTATGGAAACGCTTGCCGCCATCAGCCGCTGGCTGGCCAAACAGCATGTCATCACCTGGTGCGTAGCCCGGGAGGGTGAATTATGGTGTGCTAATGCCTTCTACATCTACGATCCGCACGCCGTCGCTTTTTATGTGCTGAGCGAAGACACCACCCGCCATGCGCAGATGAGCGGTACACACGCTCACGTCGCCGGGACGATTAACGGTCAACCTAAAACGGTAGCGTTAATCCGCGGAGTACAGTTTAAGGGTGAAATTCGCCGACTTGATGGTGCAGAAAGCGAGGCCATACGCATTCGTTATAACCATCGCTTTCCGGTTGCCAGAGTGGTATCGGCGCCCGTCTGGGAGATCCGCCCGGACGAGCTTAAATTTACTGATAACACCCTGGGCTTTGGTAAAAAACTCTACTGGCTACGCGACTCAGGCACCGAGCAGACGCAGTGATTCACGGTTAAAGGCGGGGAGATCGTCCGGCGTGCGGCTGGTAACCAGCTGCTCGTTATCGACTACTACTTCCTGATCGTAGAATTCAGCCCCGGCATTTTTCACATCAACCACCACGGGTTTAACGGTGGTCAGCTTACGCCCGCGCACCACGTCAGCGCTGATCAGCAGCTGTGGACCGTGACAGATAGCAAACACCGGTTTGCCGCTGTTGTAAAAATCGCGCGTGAAGTCGACAAAACGATCGTCACCGCGCAGAGAATCAGGTGAATGCCCGCCGGGCAGCAGCAGTGCGTCAAACTCTTCAGGGCTTACGTCGTCAATGCTCTTGTCGATCTTCACACTGGCTTCGCCCTGTTTACCTTTAATGGTCTTACCGGCTTCTTTTTCAATAGTGATAACTTCATGCCCGGCCTTTTTGTAGGCTTCAGCCGGAGAAGTGAATTCTGAATCTTCAAACTCATCGGTGATAAGGACCGCGATTTTCTTGCCCATGTTTCCTCCGTTATCTGGCTTCAGAGCATTTCTCTGGAAATGGTAAATAATTACCCTGTAACTCTAAGTGTGGTGCAGACCCCTGAGATTGCAACACGGACAAATCTGCATATTGAAAAGGAGAAGGTTATGAGTCAGGTTCTGATCACCGGGGCAACCGGGCTGGTGGGCGATCATCTGCTGCGCTTATTAATTCAGGAACCGCGTGTTACGGCTATTGCAGCGCCGACGCGGCGTCCACTGAAAGGCATCTCCGGCGTTTTTAACCCGGTAGATCCTCAGCTGACCGATGCCCTGGCACAGGTGACTACGCCAATAGATCTCGTCTTCTGCTGTCTGGGAACCACCCGCCGGGAAGCCGGCTCAAAAGAGGCATTTATTCATGCTGATTATACATTGGTGGTCGATACGGCATTGACCGGACAGCGCCTGGGGGCGACGCATATGCTGGTGGTCAGCGCCATGGGCGCGAATGCCAGTTCACCCTTTTTCTATAATCGGGTGAAGGGAAAAATGGAAGATGCGTTAATTGCGCAGCACTGGCCACGGCTGACCATCGCCCGACCGTCAATGCTGCTGGGCGATCGCGAAAAAAACCGGGTCAATGAATCACTTCTTGCCCCGCTGTTCAGGCTGCTGCCGGGCAATCTTAAATCAATAAATGGTCGCGATGTCGCGCTGGCGTTACTGGCTGAAGCATTTACCCCAGAAGGCGAGACAGTGAATATTCTTTCGTCGGCAACATTACGGGAAATAGCCGCGCGTAAACGGGATTAATAATTTCCATAAATATTTCGACAAGCGTACTATGCCCCGGCTTCTTTAAAACCATAAATTTTCCCGGGGAATGCTATGACTGGTCAGTCTTCATCTCAATTGGCACCGTCACGTCAGTGGTGGAAGCCCGCGCTTTTCTTTCTCGTTGTTATTGTCGGTCTGTGGTATGTGAAATGGCAGCCTTACTATGGTAAGGCGTTTACCGCAGCCGAAACGCACAGTATCGGTAAATCCATTCTTGCCGGGGCCGATGCCAGCCCGCTAAA
>Ga0302347_1001352_pt1 | contig 29891 bp, 28 predicted proteins | sample PhyWR1_FD_202178 | JGI IMG/M metagenome (GOLD analysis project Ga0302347, IMG submission 202178) | Leaf surface microbial communities from wheat plants in UC Gill Tract Community Farm, Albany, California, United States - DLSL W.R1 (v2)... | ecosystem: Host-associated > Plants > Phyllosphere >...
TCTGCGCCAAGCGGCAGCGGTGTTTGACTGCACCCGTGAAGGGGTGCTGGTCACTGACCGTACGGGTGCAATTGTGCATGTGAATCGGGCGCTGGTTGAAATCACCGGATATACGGTCGAAGAAGTGCTGGGTAAACGGCCCAACATGTTCAAGTCCGGTCACCATGACCTTGAGTTTTATCAGGGTGTTTTCAAGTCCTTGCAAGAAACCGGCGACTGGCACGGCGAGATCTGGAACCGGCGCAAAAACGGTGAAATCTACCCGCAGTGGCAAACCGTGCGGGCCATCACCGACGAAAAAGGCCAGCTCACCCACTATGTCGCGGTGTTCACCGACATTTCGGCGATTAAAAAATCTCAAACAGACCTGGCGCGGCTGGTCCACCATGACCCGCTCACAGACCTGCCCAATCGTTTGCTGTTCACTGACCGTACCGAGCAAGCCTTGACCTCTGCGCAGCGCCACAAGACAGGCTGCGCGCTGCTGATAATCGACCTTGATCATTTCAAAATTATTAACGACAGCCTTGGGCATAACGTCGGCGACCTGTTGCTCAAGGCGGTCAGCGGGCGTTTACAGCGCGTCTTCGGCAAAGGCTACACGGTGGCCAGGCTGGGCGGCGACGAGTTCGCCGTGCTGATCGAAAATTGCTCCAATGCGAGCCGCGCCGAGGTGCTGGCGCAGCAAGTGCTGGAGGCCATGAAAGCAGCGTTTGAGGTCACCAGCCATCAACTGTTTGTGAGCGCCAGCGTGGGCATCAGTGTGTTCCCCGGCGATGCGCTGAACGCCGAGCAACTGCTGCGCAATGCCGACTCGGCGCTGTTCAAGGCCAAAAGTGCGGGCCGCGAAGGCTACGCGCTGTACACCGAAGAACTGACCGTGCACGCCCTTAACCGGATCGAGGTGGCCAGCGACTTGCGTCGGGCGCTCGAGCAGCAAGAGTTGCGGGTGTATTACCAGCCGGTGCATGACCTGAAAACCAGCCGCCTGATCGGGGTGGAAGCCCTGGTGCGCTGGGAGCACCCGCTGCGGGGGCTGGTGCCTCCGGGGGAGTTTATCCCTATCGCTGAACGGACCGGCCTGATAGCTGAGATTGACGCCTGGGTGCTGGAACAAGCCTGTTGGCAGATGTGCCAGTGGCAATCGGCAGGCGTGCATTTGTCGTTCGTGGCGGTGAATATCTCCAGCCGTCTGTTCGCCCGCCCGGAGCTCTACACGCTGGTGTCCACCGTGTTGACCGACAGCGGTCTGGACCCGGCCTTGCTGGAGCTGGAAGTCACTGAAAGCGCGGTGATGGAAGATTCACAAGGGGCGCTGGAGCAGATGCACCGTCTGCGTGCGCTGGGGTTGCGCCTGGCCATTGATGACTTCGGCACCGGCTTTTCATCGCTGCTGCGTCTCAAGCAATTGCCTGTGCAAAAACTCAAAATTGATCAGGGTTTTGTCGCCGGTTTGCCCGGAGACAATGACGACGTGGCGATTGTGCGCGCGGTTATTGCCCTGTCCCAAAGCATGGGCTTGCAGGTGCACGCCGAAGGCATCGAGCACATCGAGCAGGCGCAGTTCCTGCTCGACTTCAAGTGCGATCTGGGCCAGGGCTACTGGTTTGGCCGCCCGGTGCCTGCCAGCGAACTGGATTGGCAGCGGGCGCCCGCCATTCGCACCTGAGCGCTGCCTCAGGCTTTCTCGGGTGGCAGCTCAGGCAGTGCGCGAAGGGCTGTCTCGTACCACTCGGTGTTGAAGGCGCGGTCCTCGTCGAGCATCGCGTCGATCTCGATGGCCAGTACGTGGGCCATCAAGTTCAAAATCTCTTCGCGCTCGTAACCGACCAGGGTCAGCTTATTGAAGGTGGCCTTGGCCGCGGGCGGGTTGTTGCTTTCGATCTGGTTTTCAATCGCCTGGGTCAGGGTGGATTCGGCGAATTCTTCTTCGTCGTTGTCGATATCAGTTGGCTCGCTCATGGGCAGGCTCCTTAAGGTAAGGCCGGCAGTTTAGCGGTATTCAGCGCAATGATGCTGCTGGTCAGCTTAGCGGCGAAGCTCTATAACAGCTGCTGCCAACCCCAACATGGCCTGGAGGCTTTGTGATGCTCAAGCTTTATGGATTCGCTGTCAGTAACTACTACAACATGGTCAAGCTGGCGCTGCTGGAAAAGGGCCTGCCGTTTGAAGAGGTCGCGTTTTTTGCTGGCAAAACCCCAGAGGCGCTGGTGGTCAGCCCTTGCGGCAAAGTGCCGGTACTGGGCGTCGAGCAGGGCTACGTCAACGAAACCAGCGTGATCCTCGACTACATCGAACAGACCCAGCCGGGCCCCAAACTGCTGCCGACCGATCCCTTTGAGCGTGCTCAAGTATTGGCCATCGCCAAAGAAATCGAGTTGTACATCGAGTTGCCCGCCCGTGCGTGCTACGCCGAAGCGTTCTTCGGCACGCAAGTCCCTGAGGCGATCAAGACCAAAGCCAAGGCCGAGTTGCTGCACGGCATTGCGTCGCTGGCGCGTCACGCAACATTCGCACCCTATGTTGCAGGCGACACCCTGAGCGTGGCGGACATTTACTTCCTGTACAGCGTCACCCTGGCCTGTGGCGTGGGCAAGAAAGTCTTTGGCCTGGACCTGCTGGCCGAGTTGCCAGGCGCCAAGGCGCTGCTAGAGCACCTTGAGCAAAATCCGCACGTTAAACGCATCGCGGCAGACAAAGACGCAGCCATGCCGCAGTTTTTGGCGTGGATTAGCAGCAAGAAGTAAATCTGTAGGAGCGAGCTTGCCTCGCGATCTTTTGACCTTAAAAAGATCGCGAGACAAGCTCGCTCCTACAAGCGCTGTGTTTAACGGCTGGCCAGCAAGGCCTTGCCGCGAACCACTGCCGCTTTCACCTGAGCGGGGGCTGTGCCGCCGATGTGATTACGGGCGTTGACCGAACCTTCCAGAGTCAACACGGCAAACACGTCGTCATCAATCTGATCGCTGAACTGGCGCAGTTCTTCCAGGCTCATTTCGGCCAGGTCTTTGCCGGTTTCCACGCCGTATTTCACGGCATGGCCAACGATTTCGTGGCAGTCACGGAACGGCAGGCCACGGCGCACCAGGTAGTCAGCCAGGTCAGTTGCTGTCGAGAAACCGCGCAGCGCCGCTTCACGCATGATCGCGTGCTTGGGCTTGATCGCCGGGATCATGTCGGCAAACGCACGCAACGAGTCACGCAGGGTATCGGCGGCATCGAACAGCGGCTCTTTGTCTTCCTGGTTGTCCTTGTTGTAGGCCAATGGCTGGCCTTTCATCAGGGTCAGCAGGCCCATCAGGGCGCCGAACACGCGGCCGCTTTTGCCACGTACCAGCTCTGGCACGTCGGGGTTTTTCTTTTGCGGCATGATCGAGCTGCCGGTGCAGAAGCGGTCAGGCAGATCAATGAACTGGAACTGCGCGCTGGTCCACAGCACCAGCTCTTCGGAGAATCGCGACAGGTGCATCATCGCAATGCTCGCGGCGGCGCAGAATTCGATGGCGAAATCGCGATCCGAGACGTTGTCCAGCGAGTTGCCGCCCACGGCGTCAAAGCCCAGCAGTTGCGCGGTCAGCTCACGGTCGATCGGGTAGGTGGTGCCCGCCAGTGCGGCGCTGCCCAGCGGCATGCGGTTGGTGCGTTTACGGCAGTCGACCAGACGCTCGTAGTCGCGGCTGAGCATCTCGAACCAGGCCAGCATGTGATGCCCGAAGGTCACCGGCTGAGCGGTTTGCAGGTGCGTAAAGCCCGGCATGATGGTCTCGGCTTCGCGCTCGGCTTGCTCCAGCAGGCCTTTTTGCAGGCGTGTGATTTCAGCCAGGATGAGGTCGATTTCATCACGCAGCCACAGGCGAATATCGGTGGCGACCTGGTCGTTACGGCTGCGCCCGGTGTGCAGCTTTTTACCGGTCACGCCGATGCGGTCTGTCAGGCGCGCTTCGATGTTCATGTGCACGTCTTCCAGATCGACGCGCCAGTCAAAAGTGCCGGCCTCGATTTCGCTCTGGATGGTTTTCAAACCGTCGATGATGCTGTCGCGCTCTGCATCGGTCAGCACACCGACCTTGGCCAGCATGGTGGCGTGGGCCACAGAGCCCATGATGTCGTGGCGATAAAGGCGCTGGTCGAAAGTGACCGAGGCAGTGAAGCGCGCAACGAAGGCGTCGACGGGTTCACTGAAGCGGCCGCCCCAGGACTGATTGGTCTTGTCGGTGCTCATGGATTCGCTCGTAATCGGCTGAGGGGGAGTACATAAAAAGTTACTGCGGATCATAACAGGGTTGCCATTCAAGGCGTTGACGCAGGTCGGCAGGTTTTAACGGATTTGAGGTATAAACAAAATACCGAAACGAATTGTATAGATTGGCCCCATTCGTCTTGGCAACCGTCTACAGTTGGTCGTATGGAGCAGTCTTTGCAGGTCTTTGTAGCTTGTTGGACGCATCCGGTATTAAATCGAGCAACAGACACAGGTGAATTTTGCTGTGCGACTTGCGGCACTTTTTGGCCTTCACGCTAGTCTTAGCGTGGATCGCTGTGACAGCCGTCACTTCACCTGTCTACGCTATCCTTGTGCGAGACTCACGCAGGAATACAGCGCTATATGAATGTCCTGATCGTTGATGACGAAACCTTGGCCCGAGAGCACTTGAGCCGTTTGCTCAATGCTGTTGGGGGTTATACGCCGCTGGAGCCCGCCGCTACTCATGGCGAAGAGGCTCTGAGCCTGATCGAAAGCCTGAAGCCCGATGTCGTACTTCTCGACATCCACATGCCGGGCCTCGACGGTTTGCAGGTCGCTGCCAAATTATGCGAGCGCGAATTGCCACCCGCCGTGGTGTTTTGCGTAGCGCCTGACGAGTTCTCCGTTCAGGCCCTGCAAGACAGCGGTGTGAGCTACGTGCTCAAGCCGGTCAGCGCCGAGGCCCTTACTGCGGCCTTAAAAGACGCGCACCGGCCTAACCGTGTGCAACTGGCGGCCCTGACTCGGCCTGCCGCGCAAACGGGCAGCGGGCCACGCAGCCACATCAGTGCCAGAACCCGAAAAGGCATTGAACTGATCCCTATCGACAAAGTGATTTATTTCATCGCTGACCATAAATACGTGACCTTGCGTCACGAGGGCGGCGAAGTGTTGCTCGATGAGCCGCTCAAAGCCCTTGAAGACGAATTCGGTGAACGCTTTGTGCGTATCCACCGTAACGCGCTGGTGGCGCGTGACCGTATCGAACGCCTGCAACGTACCCCGCTGGGGCATTTTCAGTTGTTCCTCAAGGGGCTCAATGGCGATGCGCTGATTGTGAGCCGCCGCCACGTGGCGGGCGTGCGCAAAATGATGCAGCAGCTCTGACACGGCAAATGGTCATTGTGGTGGGAGCGGGCTTGCTCGCGATTCAGGCGGCGCGGTATGCCTGAATCATAGGGTCGATGCCATCGCGAGCAAGCCCGCTCCCACGCGGTATTTATTCGCCCTCCTATAACAGATGGCCTGCTCTTGGCTTAATCGGCCACGTACTTTCTGATACAAGTCAAAGCTGTTTTGGCTGAGCTGTTATTATCAGCCGTATCTTTTCAGTACGGATTGATCCATGTCCTCTCGCGAAATCCGCATCGCTACCCGTAAAAGCGCCCTGGCTCTGTGGCAGGCCGAATACGTCAAAGCCCGTTTAGAGCAGGCTCACCCAGGTCTTGTGGTGACGCTGGTGCCGATGGTCAGCCGTGGCGACAAGCTGCTGGACTCGCCGCTGTCGAAAATCGGCGGCAAGGGTTTGTTCGTCAAAGAGCTGGAAACCGCCCTGCTCGAAAACGAAGCTGACATCGCCGTGCACTCCATGAAGGATGTGCCGATGGACTTCCCTGAAGGCCTCGGTCTGTTCTGCATTTGCGAGCGCGAAGACCCGCGTGACGCTTTTGTCTCCAATACCTTTGCCAGCCTCGAAGCCTTGCCGGCCGGCAGTGTGGTCGGCACATCGAGCCTGCGCCGTCAGGCTCAGTTGCTGACCCGTCGGCCAGACCTCGAAATCCGCTTTCTGCGCGGCAACGTCAACACGCGTCTGGCCAAGCTCGACGCCGGTGAATACGACGCCATCATCCTCGCTGCTGCGGGCCTGATCCGCTTGGGCTTTGAAGACCGCATCACCTCGGCGATCAGTGTCGAAGACAGCCTGCCAGCCGGTGGCCAGGGCGCCGTGGGCATTGAATGCCGCAGCGCGGACCACGAAATTCACGCGTTGCTGGCGCCGCTGCACCATGCTGACACGGCAGTGCGCGTGACCGCAGAACGCGCACTCAACAAACACCTCAATGGCGGCTGCCAAGTCCCCATCGCCTGCTATGCCGTGCTGGAAGGTGAGCAGATCTGGCTGCGCGGCCTGGTCGGTGAGCCCGCCGGTGGCACATTGCTGAGCGCCGAAGCACGTGCCCCGCACAGTGCCGCAACAGCGTTGGGTGTGCAGGTCGCCGAAGACCTGCTGGCACAAGGCGCCGGTGAGATTCTTAAAGCGGTCTACGGCGAGGCGGGTCACGAGTGACAGGCTGGCGCCTGCTGCTGACCCGACCCGCTGAGGAGTCGGCAGCACTCGCGAACGAGCTGGCCACTGTCGGTGTGTTCAGCAGCAGCCTGCCGCTGCTGGCCATCGAACCGCTGGCATTGACTCAAAGCCAGCGCGAGATGGTCGCCCACCTGGACCGTTATTGCGCGGTCATTGTGGTCAGCAAGCCCGCTGCGCGCCTGGGCGTGCAGTGGGTCAGCCAGTATTGGCCGCAAGCGCCTGAGCAGCCGTGGTTCAGTGTGGGTGCCGCCACTGCGCAGATTCTCGCCGAGCATGGCCTGGATGTTAGCTACCCTTTATCCGCAGATGACAGCGAGGCCTTGCTGGCGTTACCCGCGTTTACCCAAGCGGTGACGTGCAGCGAGCCCAAGGTGCTGATCGTACGCGGCGAGGGCGGACGCGAAATGCTCGCCGAGCGTCTGCGCCAGCTGGGCGCGCAGGTCGATTACCTTGAACTGTATCGCCGAACGCTGCCGTCTTACCCGGCTCACACACTGCTTCAACGCATAAAAGCGGAACGCCTGAACGCGCTGGTGGTCAGCAGTGGACAGGGATTTGAACATTTGCAGCAGTTGGCAGGTGATGCCTGGTCCCAACTGAGCGGTATGACATTGTTTGTTCCAAGCCCTCGCGTTGCGCAGATTGCGCGTGATGCCGGGGCCAAAAACGTTGTGGATTGCCGTGGCGCGAGCGCTACGGCTTTGCTGGCGGCGCTACGGGCACATCCCGTACCTGCTTTCTAACGCAAAGGATGGATACGTGAGCGAAACAGTCTTGCCAAAAGAACACGTGCAGCCCGCGCCAGAAGCGCCGGTTGAAAAACCTGTCATCAAGCCTGAACGCCGGGGCAATGGTCTGGCTGCCTTTGCGCTGCTGCTCGGCGCTGCCGGCATCGCGGTCGGCGGTTGGGCGGTGTGGCAGATGCGCCATCTGGAAGCCAGCACTGCCGAGCAGTTGGCAGAAGTGCAGGCGCTGGGCGCACAAACGCTGTCGATCAAACAAAGCGAGCAGCAACTGCTGACGCGGCTCAACCAGTTGCCTTCGGCCAACGACCTGGATAACCAGCGTCAGTTGGTGGTGCAACTGCAAGGCGATCAGCAACGCTTGAACCAACGCCTTGAGACCGTGCTGGGGGCGAGCCGCAAAGACTGGCGCCTGGCCGAGGCCGAGCACTTGTTGCGTCTGGCCAGCCTGCGCTTGTCAGCGCTGCAAGACATCAGCAGTGCTCAGGCGTTGGTGCAGGGCGCCGATGACATTTTGCGCGAGCAGAATGATCCGGGTTCGTTCGCTGCTCGCGAGCAACTGGCCAAGAGCCTCGCCGCCTTGCGCAGCGTCGAACAGCCGGACCGCACGGGCGTGTTTCTGCAGTTGGCGGCTTTGCGTGATCAAGTGTCGCAACTCACCGCGCTGGCGCCCGAGTTCAAGGACTCCGGGGACTCATTGCTGGGCCTGACCGCCGATGGCGACGGGGCAAGCCGCTGGGAGCAATGGTGGGATGAAATCTCCCATTACATCCGCATCGACTTCAATGCCGACAAAAACGTGCGGCCGTTGCTGGCAGGGCAAAGCCTGACCCAAGTGCGTCTGGCCTTGAGCCTGGCTCTGGAGCAAGCGCAGTGGGCTGCACTTAACGGCCTGGCCTCGGTCTACACCCAGGCCTTGGCGCAGGCGCAAGAGGTGCTCAAAGGCAACTTCAACCAGGACAACGCGCAAAGCAAAAAAATGCTGGAGCAAGTGGTTGAGCTGAGCAAACAGCCGGTCACGGTCAAGACGCCGGACCTGGCGGGCACCTTGAGTGCGATGCAGGCCTACCTTGAGCGTCGGCATGTCGAGGCTGACGAACCGGGTCGTGCGGCTGCCAAACCGGCCGAGGAGGCCCGCCCATGAAGCGTCTGTATGTGATTGTGTTCTTGTTGATTGCGGCCGCTGCGTGCGTCGGCCTGGCAATCTCCGAGGACGCAGGCTACGTGCTGGTGGCTTACAAAAACTTCCGCTACGAATCCAGCCTGTGGGCGTCTCTGGCTGTGCTGGTGATCCTGTGGCTGGTGATCTGGGGCATCAAGCTGTTGGTTGAGCTGTTCAGCGTCTCGACTGGCCTGGTCAACCCGTGGTCACGGCGTAACCGCAGTCGTCGTATTCAACTGGCGATTGAACAAGGCCAGATGGACTTGGCCGAGGGCCGCTGGGCCAGCGCGCAAAAACACCTGACCCGCGCCGCAGAAGCCGAGCGCCAACCGCTGCTGTTCTACCTCGGTGCCGCGCGTGCGGCCAACGAGCTGGGCCGTTACGAAGAGAGCGACAGCCTGCTTGAGCGCGCCCTTGAGCGTCAGCCCCAGGCCGAACTGGGGATTGCCCTCAACCATGCGCAATTGCAAGTTGATCGCGCCGATACCGAAGGCGCCCTCAACACCTTGCAAGCCATGCACGAACGCCATCCGCATAACGTGCAGGTGCTGCGCCAGCTTCAGCGCCTGCACCAGCAGCGCGGCGATTGGTCAGCGCTGATCCGCCTGCTGCCTGAATTGCGTAAAGACAAAGTCTTGCCTGCCCAGGAGCTGGCTGAACTTGAACGCCGCGCCTGGGGGCAAAACCTTGGCCTGGCGGCGCAACGCGACACGGGGGGCGAGGCCGGGCTGCAATCGTTGACCCTGGCTTGGCAGCAACTGACCTCGGCGCAGCGTCAGGAGCCCACCCTGATACTGGCTTATGCCGAGCAATTGCGCCGCCTGGGCGCACAGTCCGAGGCCGAAGAAGTAGTGCGCGGTGCGCTCAAGCGCACGTACGACAGCCACTTGGTGCGCCTGTATGGCTTGCTGCGTGGCAGCGACCCGGTCAAGCAATTGCAGACCGCAGAAGGCTGGCTCAAGGCGCACCCGGCGGACGCCAGCTTGCTGCTGACCCTGGGCCGCCTGTGCTTGCAGAACAGCCTGTGGGGCAAGGCGCGGGACTACTTCGAAAGCAGCCTCAAGCTTGAGCGCAACCCAGAAACCTGCGCAGAGCTTGCACGGCTCCTGGCCCAATTGGGTGACACGGCGCGCAGCAATCAGTTGTTTCAGGAAGGCCTGAACTTGCTGGATGAACGTTTGCTGGCGCTGCCTTTACCGCAATAGAGCGTTTTGTAAACACCCCCTGTGGAAACTGTCATCGGCTGTTATCACAGGGGGAACCGCTTTTTAGGTGCGCTAAGAAATTTCGTACGCTATCTGCACTAAAGCCTTTCAGCAGTTGTTGGTGATTCCCTACAAGCTTACGGAAGTATCCGTATTGGCTGGCCTTGAAAGGGCTATTGGCTTTCCTCTACCGTACCCGCCTGTCTATTTTGTTACGGAAAAGCCATGTTGTTGGCCTGCTCACGTTTCATATTCCTTTTGGCGTTGGTTGCCAGTGCTGCGGTGCTGGGCGCCTCTTTGTATCTGGAGTACGGGCCCGGGCTGAGCCCCTGTTTGCTCTGCCTGGTGCAACGCTATCTGTTACTGGCTTTTGGTGCGGTCAACCTGATCGCCTTTGTCCACGCGCCGCGTGCCATCGGCGTACTGGTTTACTCAATGGTGTCCATGCTGCTGGCTCTGGCGGGGTTGGCCAGTGCCACCTGCCAAGTGCTTTATCAGCGTTTGCCGGCCCAGCAGTTGATGATTTGTCAGCCCGATTTGGCGCAACTGTGGAACAACCTGTCACTGGGGGACCTGTTTACGTCGGTCTACCGCGGGACCGAAGCCTGCGCACACATCCAGTGGACACTCTTTGACCTGAGCATCCCCGAGCTGAGCATGCTGGCATTTGCAGGTTTGGCTGCGCTGAGTCTATTCCAGTGGGTGCGCTATTTTTTACCGGGTAAAAAGCCCCGTCCTGCGACCAGAAGTAGCACTTCGTATTAAACGCTTGTATGAACTTTCTCTCGTGCGTACCTTGAAGCAGTTGCTTGGCGGGCATAATCTGGCCCGCACGCATTGTTGGAGTTATGTCGCCCATTGCCGGTGTATCTGCACAGGTTTTGGTCCACACAGGCCCGGCTCGATCGGGTGGCATGGGCCCACTAGGGAAGAGAGATCATCATGCTCGAAAGATGTCAGAGTGCTCAGGAACGCTTCAATGGTGTTCACCAGTTGGTAGACCGCTGGTTGCATGAGCGCAGCAAGCTTGTGAGTGCTTATGCGGCTGTCCTTGATCAGCAGCGCAATCCCAAACGCGGGCCTCAAAAAGAGTTCTGCCAACTGCTGGTTGATTACGTTTCTGCGGGCCACTTCGAAATTTATGAGCAGCTCAACGCCGAAGCGAAAGCATTCAATGATGAGCGCGGGCTCGCGTTGGCTGAGATCATCCACCCCCGAATCAACGTCATTACCGAAGCCGCTTTGGCCTTTAACGAGCACTGCGACGGCAAAGCACATCGCCCGGATTGCGAAAAACTCGCCAGCGAATTCAAAACACTCGGCGCCTTGCTCGATGAGCGTTTTGAGCTTGAAGACTGCTTGATCGAAGTGTTGCACAGCGCGCACAAACAGAAAGAAGCCGCCCAGGCCTGAAACCCATTCGGTAGGAGCGAGCTTGCCTCGCGATCTTTTGATCTTTTAAAAGATCGCGAGGCAAGCTCGCTCCTACAGAAATTCGTCTTACTGCACCTTCAGCAGCTCGATTTCAAACACCAGCGGTGTGTAAGGCGCGATCAAATCCCCTGCGCCTTCAGCCCCGTACGCCTGATTGGACGGTATCACCAGCCGCCACGTCGAACCGGTTGGCATCTGCGCCAGCGCCAAGCGCCACCCATTGATCACGCTGTCCAGACGCAACCATTGTGGCTGCGTGCTCTGATCGAAAATCGTACCGTCCGGCAAACGCCCCACATAGTTCACGTACACCGAACTCTGAGCATCAGGTTTTACCCCGGCGCCTGCCTTGAGTTCAGTCGCCAAAATGCCGTTACCCAACTCGCGGACGCCTGCTTTTTGTTTTTCTTTTAATAAAAAATCACGCTCGGCATTCAGTGCAACTTCGCTCTGCGGTTGCGCGGGCTCGGCATCGATTTGCGCCTGGTGCGCCGTCAATATTTGCTCGATTTGTTCATCACTCAGCGCTAGCGGCTTGCCTTCATAAGCGCTGCGCAAACCGTCGATCAAGGCCTGGATCTGTAGCTGCGGCACGTCTTCGCGCAAACGCTCGCCAAGGCTCGCACCCAAGCTGTAGGCCAGGTCGTGCGCGGCTTGCGGGCTTTGCGCCGGGGCCGCATGGGCCGAACAGGCAACGCAGAACAGAGTCAATAAAAGGGCGCGCGACATGGGCAGTCTCCGGTCTTCAGTGCCAGCGATTATGCCAGTGCGAGCACGATTGTTTGGGGGAAATATCGGGGGCTTTAATAAACGCAGAAGTGGCCAAAAAATTTATCTGAACAGGCCTGTAAAAAGTGATCTGGCACAAGTTTTCCGGCGCTATGCAACCCGCTGCTATGGTTAGTGTCAACATGATCTAGCGGCGGTTCTTACAGAGGTCTAGTATGAGCCGCACTCACTTCAGCCAGGAGGTAAACCATGTCGGCCAACAAGAAGTCTGTTAATACGCCGTTGCACTTGCTCCAACAACTCTCAGGCAGCCTGCTTGAGCATTTGGAAAGCGCCTGTTCCCAAGCGCTGGCTGATGCTGAGAAGTTGCTCGCCAAGCTTGAAAAACAACGCGGCAAAGCTCAGGAAAAACTGCACAAGGCACGTGAAAAACTGCAAGAAGCCGCTCACGCTGGCAAGTCCAAGGCACAGGCTAAAGCCAAGTCTTCCGTGAAAGAACTTGAGCAACTGCTGGACTCGCTCAAAGACCGTCAAACCGAAACGCGCGCTTATATCCAGCAACTCAAGCGTGATGCTCAAGAAAGCCTCAAGTTGGCCCAAGGCATTGGCCGGGTTAAAGAGGCCGTTGGCAAGGCCCTGACGGCTCGCACCGCCAAACCTGCTGCCAGCGCTAAAAAGCCTGCGGCCAAAGCACCGGTTGCCGCCAAGGCGCCTGCTAAACCTGCTGCTAAAGCACCGGCCAAAGCGCCAGCAGCGGCCAAGCCTGCGGCTAAAACCGCTGCGGCAAAACCCGCTGCCAAAGCTCCTGCCGCCAAACCGGCCGCTGCTAAAGCGCCAGCCGCCAAGCCGGCGACAACCCGTACCGCTGCTGCAAAACCTGCCGCCAAGCCAGCCGCCGCTAAACCTGCTGCTGCCAAAGCCCCTGCATCCGCAGCCGCCAAGCCAGCGGCCAGAACCCCGGCGGCCAAGCCCGCAGCAAAACCTGCTGCTAAACCAGCGGCTAAACCTGCAGCGGCCAAACCGGCTTCCACAGCAGCCAAGGCACCTGCCAAGCCAGCGGTTAAACCTGCGGCCAAACCCGCTGCCAAGCCAGCCGTGAGAAAGCCAACCGCCGCCAAGCCTGCGGCAAAACCTGCGACTGCGCCTGCAACCACCGCAGCCACCGCAACCGCAGCGCCAACACCGGCCGCTGCACCCGCTGCGGCGACACCCGCAACGCCGGCGACAACCCCTACCAGCGCTTCTTAAGCGTGGTTGATTGCGGCGCGCAGCGTTTGCAGCGCGCCGTGATCAGGGTGTTCAACCCCGCTGACCAGTTTTTGCAGCCAGTCGCAGTCGTCTTGCGATTGCGCAGGTAACCAGCCCAGGGTTGCCGTCTCCAGACGTCGTAATAACGTCCGTTCTGCCTCCAGCTCCAAGCCTTTGATCAGCCCGCGTAACGCAGACAATTCGTCATCGTGCGTGGCCGCTTCGCGCCATTGCGTGCGTAATTGGCGCAAGGGCTGCACGACGTCGCGTTGCCAAGGCTCGGCGCAGGCCCGCAAGCACTCAAAACGCGCCTCATCACAGGCGATACGCCGGTGTTCCAGCCAGGCTGCGCACAGCAGCAGGCACACATCCAGGCCCTGACGTTGCAGGCTTAAACAGGCGTGTTCAATGCCGGGCAGGGCATAGACCTTCAAACAGTAATTCCACAGATCGGTCTGCATAGTGCAATTCGCGCCAGTTGAGAGGGAAGCTGGTAGACTCCGCGGCCATTATGATCCGACTTCAGAACCTGACTTTACAGCGTGGCCCTCAGCGTCTGCTAGAAGACGCCGAGCTGACCCTGCACGCCGGCCACAAAGCCGGTTTGGTCGGCGCCAATGGCGCCGGTAAATCCACTTTGTTCGCCTTGCTGCTGGGTGAGTTGACGCCTGATTCCGGGGATTGTCTGCTACCGGCCGACTGGCGGATTGCCCACATGCGGCAAGAAATCGACACCCTCGATCGCATTGCGATCGACTACGTGCTCGATGGCGACCAGCGCTTGCGCGAGGTTCAAGCCAATCTTGCCCAGGCTGAGGCCGCTCAGGACGGTGCCGCGCAGGCGCGCTGGCATGCCGAACTGGACAGCGCCGACGGTTACACCGCCGATGCCAGGGCGCGCAAAATGCTCGCCGGGCTGGGGTTTACCAACGAACAAATGGACCGCCCGGTCGCCGACTTCTCCGGCGGCTGGCGGATGCGCCTTAACCTGGCCCAGGCCCTGATGTGCCCGTCCGATCTGTTGTTGCTCGACGAACCGACCAACCACTTGGACCTCGACGCCATTTTGTGGCTCGAAGACTTCCTCAAAAGCTACCCCGGCACCATGCTGCTGATCTCCCACGACCGGGACTTCCTCGACGCCGTGGTCGATAACATCGCTCACGTCGAACAGCGCAAAATCACCCTCTATCGCGGGGGTTACAGCGCCTTTGAACGTGCCCGCGCCGAGCGTCTGGCCCAGCAACAACAGGCCTACGAGAAGCAGCAGGCGCAACGTGCGCACATGGAAAGCTACATCGCCCGCTTCAAGGCCCAGGCGACCAAGGCCCGTCAGGCGCAGAGCCGGATCAAGGCCCTTGAGCGCATGGAAGAACTGAGCGCGGCCCACGTCGACTCACCGTTCAACTTCGTGTTCCGTGAAGCGGTCAAACTCTCCAGCCCGTTGCTCGACTTGTCGGACGCGCGCCTGGGGTATGGCGACAAAACCATCCTTGAGAAGGTCAAGCTGCAACTGGTGCCGGGTGCCCGCATCGGCCTGCTCGGCCCGAACGGTGCCGGTAAGTCGACCCTGATCAAAAACCTGGCGGGTGAGCTGGTTCCGCTGGCGGGGCGTCTGGCCCGTGGCGAAAACCTGTCGGTCGGTTACTTTGCCCAGCATCAACTCGACTCACTGGACTCCAAGGCCAGCCCGTTGCTGCACTTGCAGCGTCTGGCGCCGACCGAGCGTGAGCAAGTGTTGCGTGATTTCCTCGGCGGGTTCGACTTCCGCGGGGCGCGCATCGACGAGCCGGTGCTGAACTTCTCGGGCGGTGAAAAAGCCCGTCTGGCCCTCGCGCTGATCGCGTGGGAACGCCCGAACCTGTTGCTGCTCGACGAACCGACCAACCACCTTGATCTGGAAATGCGCCTGGCCCTGACCATGGCCTTGCAAGAGTTCAGTGGTGCGGTGCTGGTGGTGTCTCACGACCGTCACTTGCTCAAAAGCACCACCGACGAGTTCTTGCTGGTGGCCGATGGCAAAGTCCAGGAGTTCGACGGCGACCTCGACGACTACGCCCGCTGGCTGGCTGATTACCGCCTGCGCAATGCGCCAGTGAGCAACACCGTAATCAACCCGGACAAGACCGATAAAAAGGCCCAACGCCAGGCAGCGGCTGCGTTGCGTCAGCAACTGGCACCGCACAAGCGTGAAGCCGACAAGCTCGAAAGCGAGTTGGGCAAAGTCACTGAAAAGCTCGCCCGGATCGAGACCAGCCTCGGTGACAGCGGCGTCTACGAGGCGGCGCGCAAAGACGAACTGCGTGAGTTGCTGGCCGATCAGGCCAAGCTCAAAGTGCTCGAAGGCCAGCTCGAAGAGCGCTGGATGGAAGCCCTGGAAGTGCTTGAGACCTTGCAAGCTGAGCTGGAAGCCCTGTCCTGATGGAGTCGCTCAACTTACCCGTACCGGCCGAGTTGATCGCGCCCCTATGGATCGGCGTGCAGATCTTGCTGATCCTGCTGGCGGGGTACTTCCTGCAACGCGTGGTTGCGCGTTTTCTGACCCGTCTGGGCGAGCGTTACCCTTTGCCGTCGCAGTTGCTGTTGCCGCTGCGAGGCGGGCTGCGCTGGTTCATCATGGGCAGCGCGGTGATCTTCGTTCTCGAGCGCCTGGGCGTTTCGGCCACGGTGTTGTGGACCGCGCTGTCAGGCTTTGTGGCGGTGGCGGCGATTGCCTTCTTCGCCATGTGGAGCGTGTTGTCCAACCTGCTGTGCGCGGTGTTGATCTTCACCGTGGGGCCGTTTCGCATTGGCGACGTGGTGGAGTTGCTCGATACCCTCGACAAGCCGGGGGTCAAAGGTCGCGTCGTGGCCATCAACCTGCTGTACACCACCCTGGTTGAGCCTGCCGAAGCCGGCAGTGGCAGCAGCATGGTGCAAGTCCCCAACAGCCTGTTCTTCCAGCGCTCCGTGCGCCGCTGGCGCGAAGGCGATCTGTAAGGCGCCATAACTTTGTAGGAGCTGCCGCAGGCTGCGATCTTTTGATCTTCAAGCAACGTCAAAAGATCGCAGCCTCCGGCAGCTCCAACGGTTTGGATTTAAAAACATCTGGTTAATTTTCAGCTCGCGCATTAGCTTAAGGACTTGTTACAGTTTTTGTCCGAGGTGTGCGATGTCGCTGGAAACGTGGTTGGCCTTTTTCGCTGCTTGCTGGGTCATCAGCCTGTCGCCTGGCGCCGGTGCCATTGCGTCGATGTCATGCGGCCTGCAATACGGCTTCTGGCGCGGCTACTGGAATGCGCTGGGCCTGCAACTGGGTCTGGCCCTGCAAATCTTCATTGTCGCCGCCGGTGTCGGTGCCATCCTCGCCGCGTCGTCCACCGCTTTCTACGCGATCAAATGGTTTGGTGTGGCCTACCTCGTTTACCTCGCCGTTAAACAATGGCGTGCCTTGCCGTCCGACCTCAGCGACGACTCGGCCATCCGCCCCATCGGTAAACCGCTGGCGCTGGTGTTTCGTGGCTTTCTGGTGAATGTCAGCAACCCCAAAGCGCTGGTGTTCATGCTCGCGGTGCTGCCGCAGTTTGTGAACCCGAACGAACCCTTGGTGAGCCAGTACCTGACCCTGGGTGTGACCATGATCGCCGTCGATTTGATCGTCATGGCCGGTTACACCGGCTTGGCGTCCAAGGTCTTGCGTCTGCTGCGCACGCCCAAACAGCAGCGCCGCCTGAACCGCACCTTTGCCGGTTTGTTCGTGGGTGCCGCAGGGTTTCTGGCGACGTTGCACCGCGCCACCACCTAAAAATCTTGAGTCGCGGTCATTGGAAGTGAACAATGTGTTACTTCTCATTTCCACCCGGATCTTTCAATGACCGCCCGATCGCGCTGTTTGGCCTGGCTGATGGTGCCAGTGCTCGCGTTGTGCAGCCTCGCTGTTTCAGCCAATTCCCCAGAAGGTGCTTCCCAAGCGTTGCACCTTATTGACTACATCGGTGCGGACTATCCGCCTACGGTCGAAGACGGCAAAGTCATCGACGAAACCGAGTATCACGAACAGTTAGAGTTCCTCACCGTCCTCAAGGGTCTGATTGCCGACTTGCCTGAACGCCCTGAGCGTGCGGAGCTGGCACAAGGTGTTGAGGCCCTGCAATCGGCCATTGAACAGCGCGAAGACGGCGCCAAGGTCGCCCGTGAAGCGCGCCAGTTGGGGGCCAAGCTGGCCGTCGCCTACGAAGTCAGCCAAGCGCCGGTGATTACCCCGGATCCTGCGCGCGGTGAGCCGCTGTACGCCCTGCATTGCTCGGTGTGCCATGGTGCCACCGGCGCCGGGGACGGCCCGGCCAGCATGGGCATGACCCCGCCACCGGCCAACCTGCGCGATGCTGCGCGTCTTGACCGCCTGAGCCTCTACGCGATTTTCAACACCTTGGCGCTGGGCGTTGAAGGCACCGACATGCCTGCTTTTGCCGACCAACTGGATGACCGTCAGCGCTGGGACCTGGCCACCTATGTGGCGGGCCTGAGTGCAGACCCTGCGGCGGCTAAAGCAGACAAAACCTACGACCTCGCTGAATTAGCCCGTCAGACCCCGGGCGAAGTGCTGGCCGCAGAAGGTCCGCAAGCCGCTGCCACGTTCCGCGCGCAGCGGGCACAGCCGCCGCAGGTCAAGCGCGGCCCGGCGCAGTTGCTCGACTACACCAGCCAAACCCTGGACAAAAGCCTGGCGGCCTATCGCGAGGGGGATCGTGAGCAAGCCTACGACCTGTCTGTAGCGGCGTATCTGGAAGGCTTTGAGCTGGTAGAAAGCTCGCTGGACAACGTCGACAGCAGCGTGCGTAAAACCACCGAAAAAGCCCTGATGGCGTATCGGCAATCGCTGCAGGACGGCTTGCCAATCGAACAGGTCGAGCAGCGTCTGGACGCGGCCAAAGCCTTGCTCAAAGAGTCTGCCGGACTGCTGGGTAGCGATGGCTTGAGCTGGTCCCTGAGCTACATTTCGGGTTTGTTGATTCTGCTGCGTGAAGGCCTGGAAGCGATTCTGGTGCTGGCGGCGATCCTCGCCTTCTTGCGCAATACCGGCCAGCAATCGGCGGTACGCAGCGTCAACATCGGCTGGGGCCTGGCTTTGGTCGCGGGCTTGGCCACATGGGCGCTGGCCGCCTATGTGATTGACGTCAGCGGCGCCCAGCGCGAACTGCTAGAAGGCTGCACCGCGCTGTTTGCCAGCGTCATGGTGCTGTGGCTGGGCGTGTGGATGCACGACCGCCGCCATGCCGATGCCTGGCAGGACTACATCAAAAGCAGTTTGGTCAGCGGCGGCGGGCGGTTTGGCTTTGCGGTGCTGGCGTTCTTCTCGGTGTACCGCGAACTGTTCGAAGTGATCCTGTTCTACGAAACCCTGTGGCTGCAAGCGGGCCCGGCCGGGCATGACGCCGTACTGGCGGGCGGTGCCACGGCGCTGGTGCTGCTGATCGGCCTGGCGTGGATCATCCTGCGCGGCTCAGCCAAATTGCCATTGGGCGTATTCTTCGGCATCAACGCGGCGCTGCTGTGCGCCTTGTCCGTCGTCTTCGCTGGCCATGGTGTCAAAGCCCTGCAGGAAGCCGGGGTCTTTGGCACACGACCTGTGCCGTTCTTCGAGTTCGACTGGCTCGGCATCCACGCAGACGCCTACTCGCTCAGCGCACAAGCCATCGCCATCCTGGCGATCATCGTGCTCTACAGCCGCAGCAGACTGGCTGAAAAGCGTCGGGAACAGGCTTCTTAAACACGGGTGGGAGCGAGGCTTGCCCGCTCCCACCGTTTTTTGTTGCTTATTATCAGGAGCTACCCCCATGCGTGTCTGGATCGACGCAGACGCTTGCCCCAAGGCTGCGAAGGATCAGGTCATCAAATTCGCGCTCAAGCGTCAGTTTGAGGTGGTGCTGGTGGCCGGGCAGAGTCAGGTCAAGCCGACGTATACGTTGGTCAAGCTGATTGTGGTGCCCAGTGGCCCGGATGCGGCGGATGACTATTTGGTCGAGCATGCCGTGCCCGGCGAGTTGGTGATTTGCAGCGATGTGCCGCTGGCCGACCGGCTGGTGAAGAAGGGCGTGGCAGCGCTGGACCCGCGCGGTAAAGAGTTCGACGCGCAGAACATGGGCGAGCGGCTGGCGGTGCGTAACTTGTTTACCGATCTGCGTGAGCAAGGCCAAGTCGGCGGCGGGCAGGGTGCTTATGGCGAACGCGACAAGCAGGCGTTCGCCAATGCACTGGACCGGATTCTGACCCGGCTCGCGCGGGGCTGATTACGCGTGCTGGGTCAGTTCCAGGACCCGGTCGACCATTTTGTTGATGCCAGAAGCGGCTTCGCTGATGGACTGGGCCAGCATGTAGGCCGGGGTGCTGACCAGTTTGCGGGCTTTGTCTTCGACGATGTCAGAGACTTCACATTCTTGGTGAGTGCCGCCCATTTTTTCTACCGCCGCGGCGGTGTCTGCATCTTTGCCGATGGTACAGATCACGCCAGGGCCGTAGATTTTGGCGGCAATGGCCGGTGAGATGCACATCAAACCGATCGGCTTGCCCGCCTCGGCAAAGGCTTCAGCCAGGGCCAGAACATCGGGTTGAACGCTGCAGGCAGCGCCTTCAGTGGCGAAGCTAGAAAGGTTTTTGGCGGCGCCAAACCCGCCGGGTACGATCAGTGCGTCAAAGTCGTCCACCGTGGCTTCACGTATGTCCTTGATCTCCCCACGGGCGATCCGCGCCGACTCGACCAGCACATTGCGCGATTCGGGCATTTCTTCGCCGGTCAGGTGATTGATGACGTGCAGTTGCGCAATGTTCGGCGCGAAGCATTGCACCTGGGCGCCGCGCTGACTGAGGCGCAGCAGGGTGATCACGCTTTCGTGGATTTCGGTGCCGTCATAGACGCCACAGCCGGAAAGAACAACGGCAATATTTTTGGTGGTCATGGTGGGTCTCCTTGTTCGTGGCGTTACTGTCTCTTTATTTGGCAACTGATGCCAGTGGGAGGTTCCGCGATCACGCAGGCGCTGCGGTGCAGCGCCCAGGGAGAGGGTGTGTGCGAGCGCACACACCGGCTTATTCCGCTGGTGGGGTGTTAACTTCAGCGGCTTTGTTTTTTTCTTCCAGCGCGGTCTGTTTGGCCAGGCGCGCGTTCTTGAAGCGCCGGCGCAGCCACAGGCAGCCGCCCAGCACCAGCAAGGCGCCCAGTACCCACAGCTCGTACTTTTTGACGCTGCCTAGCAGGCCTTCCAGCACGGCGCCAAAGTGGTAGGCGGCGGTGGCCAGGGCAACGGCCCAAATGGCGGCACCAATCCCGTTGAGCAGCAGGTAGCGGCCCGGCGGGTAGCCTGAAAGGCCAATGGCCACGGGCATGACGGTGCGCAGACCGTACACAAAACGGAAGCTCAAGACCCAGATGTCCGGGTGCTTGCGGATATGCTCCAGCGCCTTGTCGCCCATGAGTTGCCAGCGCGGTTTGCGCGCCAACAATTTGCGGCCGTGTTTGCGCCCCAGGAAGTACCACAGCTGGTCGCCGGCATAACTGCCGAGGAACGCCACGATCATGACCAGTTTAAGGTCCATGTATCCGCGGAACGCCAAGAAGCCTGCGAGAACCAGGATGGTCTCACCTTCAAAGAACGTCCCTAGAAACAGGGCGAAGTAACCGAATTCTTGAAGAAATTGTTGGAGCATTGTCTGGATGCTGGAGAAATGAACGCGCAGCCTACGCCTTAAGGGACGTTCAGGAAAGTATCGAACTGTGTCTTCTCATGAACAATTCCTACAAATCGTAAGTATTTGACCTACATCATAAGGGTTGTCATCTAGGATTCATGACACGTTGCTATAACGGTCGCGCGTAGATGGACAGTGCTCAACATCTGTGGGAGCGGGCTTGCTCGCGATTCAGCCGCTGCGGTTCTTCAGGATCGCCGCGGCGATGCCATCGCGAGCAAGCCCGCTCCCACAATAAGCATCGTTGCAGAACAAAATTGACAAAAAGCCCTCTAATCGGCTCCAGCCCGCATAAAGCGCCTATGAGCGGTTTAAACCCATTGGCGTTGGTGGCATTCTGGCAGCTTGATTGCACGCGCCGCTAAACGGTCACGAGAGTCAAACCCGCTCTTACAGGAACATTCAATGAATACCGAAGGACAGACAGAACTCGTTGCTACTGAGGCTGAGCCCATTGTGGAGCAGGCCACTGAGACACCGCCCGTGCCGGAAGCGCACGCACCTGCTGCGCCTGAAGCGCCAGCGGCGGCGCAACCAGCCATTGCCATTCCGGGTCTGGATGACAGCAGCCTGTATATCCACCGTGAACTCTCGCAGTTGCAATTCAACATCCGGGTGCTTGAGCAGGCGCTGGATGAGTCCTACCCGCTGCTTGAGCGGTTGAAGTTCCTGTTGATTTTCTCCAGCAACCTGGACGAATTCTTCGAAATTCGTGTAGCCGGCCTGAAGAAACAAATTACCTTCGCCCGCGAACAAGCGGGCGCCGATGGCTTGCAGCCGCACCAGGCGCTGGCCCGGATCAGCGAGCTGGTACACGGCCACGTTGATCGCCAATACGCGATCCTCAACGACATTCTGCTGCCTGAGCTTGAAAAGCATCAGGTGCGCTTTATCCGTCGCCGTTACTGGAACACCAAGATCAAGGTCTGGGTGCGCAAGTTCTTCCGCGATGAAATCGCGCCGATCATCACCCCGATCGGTCTCGACCCGACGCACCCGTTCCCGCTGCTGGTGAACAAGAGCCTCAACTTTATCGTTGAGCTTGAAGGCATCGACGCCTTTGGCCGCGATTCCGGCCTGGCGATCATCCCGGCGCCGCGCTTGTTGCCACGTGTGATCAAAGTGCCTGAAGAGGTCGGTGGGCCGGGCGACAACTACGTGTTCCTGTCGTCGATGATTCACGCCCACGCCGATGACCTGTTCCAGGGCATGAAGGTGAAGGGGTGCTACCAGTTCCGTCTGACCCGTAACGCCGACCTGGCCGTGGACACCGAAGATGTAGAAGACTTGGCCCGTGCCCTGCGCGGCGAGCTGTTCTCGCGTCGCTACGGCGATGCGGTGCGTCTGGAAGTGGCCGACACCTGCCCTAAACACCTGTCGGACTACCTGCTCAAGCAGTTCAACCTGCAAGAGACCGAGCTGTACCAGGTCAACGGCCCGGTGAACCTCACGCGCCTGTTCAGCATCACCGGTCTGGACAGCCACCCGGAGCTGCAATACACGCCGTTCACCCCGGCGATTCCGAAGCTGTTGCAGAACAGCGAGAACATTTTCAGCGTGGTCAGCAAGCAGGACATCTTGCTGCTGCACCCGTTTGAGTCCTTCACCCCGGTGGTCGATTTGCTGCGTCAGGCGGCCAAAGACCCGCATGTACTGGCTGTACGCCAGACCCTGTACCGCAGCGGTGCCAACTCTGAAATCGTCGATGCGCTGGTGGATGCCGCGCGTAACGGTAAAGAAGTGACCGCGGTGATCGAATTGCGTGCGCGGTTTGACGAAGAGTCCAACCTGCAACTGGCCAGCCGTCTGCAAGCCGCCGGTGCGGTGGTGATCTACGGGGTGGTGGGCTTTAAGACCCACGCCAAGATGATGCTGATTCTGCGCCGTGAAGCGGGCGAGATCGTGCGTTACGCGCACTTGGGTACGGGTAACTACCACGCCGGCAACGCGCGCCTGTACACCGACTACAGCTTGCTGACGTCGGATGATGCGCTGTGCGAAGACGTCGGCAAGTTGTTCAGCCAACTGATCGGCATGGGTAAGACCCTGCGCATGAAAAAACTCCTGCATGCGCCGTTTACCCTGAAAAAAGGCATGCTCGACATGATTGCCCGCGAAACGCAGTTTGCGTTAGAGGGCAAGCCTGCGCACATCATCGCCAAGTTCAACTCGCTGACCGACCCGAAAATCATCCGCGCCCTGTACAAGGCCAGCCAGTCCGGCGTGCGCATTGATCTGGTGGTGCGTGGCATGTGCTGCTTGCGTCCGGGCATTCCGGGCGTCTCGCACAACATCCACGTGCGCTCGATCATTGGCCGCTTCCTGGAACACACACGGGTGTTCTACTTCCTCAATGGCGGCGAAGAGCAGATGTTCCTGTCGAGTGCTGACTGGATGGAGCGCAACCTCGATAAACGTGTCGAGACGTGCTTCCCGGTAGAGGGCAAAAAGCTGATTCTGCGGGTCAAGAAGGAGCTGGAATGCTACCTGACGGACAACACCCACAGCTGGAGCCTGCAGTCTGACGGTCGTTACGTGCGCAACACGCCGACCGGCAACCAGAATCCGCGCAGCGCCCAAGCGACCCTGCTGGAGCGCCTGAGCCTGCCGGTACTGACCGTCAGCACCGGCCCGTCGGTGTAAACCCTACATAACCCTGTGGGAGCGGGCTTGCTCGCGATTCAGGCGGCGCGGTGTTTCAAACAAACCGCGTCGATCCCATCGCGAGCAAGCCCGCTCCCACATGTGTTTGAAAGCAGGGTGCCTTACGAAATAGTCAGCACTATCCCGACGCGCGTCAGCCATTGGGCTTCTTGTTCGAAGTCGGCCTGGGTCAGCGGGTTCTGTTCCAGCCAGCCTTCAGCGAAGATCACTTCCAGGTGATCGCCATCGGCGCGCAGCTTCACTTGCGACGCTTCCTGGTTGCCACGGATGTGGTAGAACAAAATCGCAAAACGCAGCAGCACGCACAGGCGAATCAGCTTGATGCCTTCGGCGCCGAACTCGGCGAACTTGTCTTTTGGAATGTTACGGCGATGACCGCGCACCAGCAGCGCGAGCATTTGCTGGTCTTCGCGTGAGAAACCGGCAAGGTCAGAGTGCTCGATCAGGTAAGCACCGTGCTTGTGGTAGTGGTAGTGGGCAATGTCCAGGCCGACTTCATGGACCTTGGCCGCCCAGCTCAGCAGCTCACGCCAGACCCCGTCTTCGAGCTCCCATGACTTGGCCACCTGGTCAAACGCGCGCAAGGCTTTGCGTTCAACCCGTGCGGCTTGTTCCAGATCAACGTGGTAGCGCTCCATCAGCGAACTCAGGGTGCGCTCGCGCACGTCTTCGTGATGATGGCGACCTAACAGGTCGTAGAGCACGCCTTCACGCAGGGCGCCGTCGCAGTGGTCCATGCGTTGCAATTCAAGGGCGTCAAAAATCGCCTCAAGAATCGCCAGCCCGGCCGGGAAAATCGCCCGACGGTCTGGCTTGATGCCTTCGAAGTCGATTTTGTCCACTTCACCCAGCTTGAACAGTTTGCGCTTGAGCCAGGCCAGGCCCTCGGCATTCACTTCGCCTGCACCGTGGCCGCCGGCTTTGAGGGCAAGGCCAATGGCGCGGATGGTGCCGGAGGAGCCGATGGCTTCATCCCACGTCAGGCGGTGCAGCGCGTGCTCAATGCTCATGAGCTCAAGGCGCGCCGCGGTATATGCCTGGGCATAACGTGCCGGGGTGATCTTGCCGTCGCGGAAATAGCGTTGGGTGAAGCTCACGCAGCCCATCTGCAGGCTTTCACGCAGCAGGGGCTCAAAACGTTGGCCGATGATGAATTCGGTACTGCCACCGCCGATGTCGGCCACCAGGCGCTTGCCCGGTGTGTCGGCGAGGGTGTGCGAAACGCCCAGATAAATCAGGCGCGCTTCTTCACGTCCAGAAATGACTTCTACGGTGTGGCCCAGGATTTGTTCTGCGCGCACGATAAATTCATTGCGGTTGCGGGCTTCACGCAAGGCGTTGGTGCCCACGATGCGCACGGCGCCCAAGGGCATGCCTTTGATCAATTGCGCAAAACGCTTCAAGCAATCGAGGCCACGCTGCATGGACTCTTCGTTGAGGTGGCGTTCTTCGTCGATACCGGCAGCCAGCTGTACCTTATCGCCAAGACGTTCAAGAATGCGGATTTCGCCGTTCTGAGCCTTGGCCACCACCATGTGAAAGCTGTTAGAACCCAAGTCTATAGCGGCGATCAGGGACGGATTCTTGCTTTTGGATTGGGGCATGTTTGAGGAGTCTCGGTCGATAACTTCGCCATCGTGCCACGATCAAACGCTCGCGCCAACGCGTGATGTGCGATGCATTGATATGGAGCACGTAAGAGATGACGTTAGCTTGTTCCTGACAACTCGTATTTTTTAAACGATCTAATTTTTGTCACACATCCCCTGTAAAAGCCCCCGCTAACGGTAGGAGCGAGCTTGCCTCGCGATCTTTTAAGGGTTGAAAAGATCGCGAGACAAGCTCGCCCCTACAGGGGTTAAACCTCAACCGAACCGATAAAATTCGCCAGCTCAGGGGTTTTCGGGTTGGCGAACAGCACTTTGGGGTCGCCCACCTCATGCACCTTGCCCTGGTGCATAAACACCAGTTTGTCGCCGACTTCGCGAGCGAAGCGCATTTCGTGGGTCACCATAATCAGCGTCATGCCCTCGCGGGCCAATTGGCGCACCACGTTGAGCACCTCGTTGACCAGTTCGGGGTCGAGCGCCGAGGTGATTTCGTCACATAGCAGCACTTTGGGCGACATAGCCAGCGCCCGGGCAATGGCCACGCGCTGTTGCTGCCCGCCCGACAGGCGTTCGGGGAAGGCATCGAACTTGTCGCCCAGGCCCACACGCTCCAGCATCTCGCGGGCCAGTTGCGCGGCCTTGGCCTTGGGCACTTTTTGCACCACTTGCGGGGCCAGCATGACGTTTTCGCCGACGCTCAAGTGCGGGAACAAATTGAACTGCTGAAACACCATCCCGACTTTCTGGCGCAGGCTGCGCAAGTCGGCGCGGGCCGCGTCCATGTATTCATCATCGACTTCTATAACCCCGTCGTTGATCGACTCCAGGCCGTTCAAGGTTCTCAGCAGCGTGCTTTTGCCCGAGCCGCTGCGGCCAATGATCGCGACCACCTGGCCTTGTTCAACGCTCAGGTCGATGCCTTTAAGCACGTGATGGTCGCCGTAGTATTTATGCAGGGCGGTAACTCTAAGCAGAGGCATGCAGTCTCCTTTCCAGATAGCGCGCACTGAGCGACAAGGGGTAGCACAAGAGGAAGTAACCGAGCGCCACCAAGCCGTAGACCATAAAAGGCTCAAAAGTGGCGTTGGCCAGCATGCTGCCGGTCTTGGTCAGCTCGGTGAAACCAATGATCGAGGTGACGGCGGTGCCTTTAATCACCTGCACCGAAAACCCTACAGTCGGCGCGATGGCCACCCGCAAGGCTTGCGGCAAAATCACGTAACGCAGTTGTTCCAGCGGGCTTAGCGCCAGGCTGGCTGACGCTTCCCACTGGCCATTGGCGATGGATTCGACGCTGCCGCGCCAGATCTCTGCCAGGTAAGCGCTGGTAAACAGCGTCAGCGCCAGGGCGGCGGCCATCCACGGCGAAATGTCGATGCCGAGCAAGGCGATCCCAAAAAAGATCAAAAACAGTTGCATCAGCAAGGGCGTGCCCTGAAACAGCTCTATATAGCCGCGTGCCAGCGTGCGGGCGAAGCGGCTCTTGGAGATGCGCATCAGCAGCACCAGCAGGCCGATCAGGCCGCCACCGATAAAGGCCACGACGGACAGCGCGACGGTCCATTGCAGGCCCGCCAGCAAATTGCGCACGATGTCCCAGAAGGTAAAGTCCATCAGCGACTCCTGCTCAGGTAGCGGCGGCCGAAGGCATTCAGTAACTGGCGAATCAACAGCGCCATGCACAAGTAGATCAGGGTGGTCAGGGCGTAGGTTTCAAAGGCCCGGAAGTTGCGCGACTGAATGAAGTTGGCGAAAAAGCTCAGCTCTTCGGTGGCAATTTGCGAACACACCGCCGAGCCGAGCATCACGATAATGATTTGGCTGCTCAGTGCCGGCCACACTTTGGCCAGCGCGGGCTGCAAGACCACATAGCGAAACGCCTCAAAACGCGACATAGCCAGCGCCGCGGCGGCTTCCAGCTGGCCTTTGGGGATGGCCTGAATGCCGGCGCGAATAATCTCGGTGGAGTAAGCGCCGAGGTTAATCACCATGGCCAGTGCCGAGGCTTGCCATTCGCTGATGTGCACGCCAAGGCCCGGTAAGCCGAAGAAGATAAAAAACAACTGCACCAAAAACGGTGTGTTGCGAATCACTTCAACGTACAGACCAAACAGGGCGGCGAAAGGGCGGATGTTCCAGGCCCGGACCACCGCCCCGACAATCCCCAGGCTGACGCCAAACAGCGTGCCGATGGCGGTCAGTTCCAGGGTGAACAAGGCGCCGCGCAGCAACAGGTCAGTGTTTTGCAGGACCGGTAAAAAGTCGAACTGATAAGCCATGATGACCTCGTTGCGGGTGATCAGAGGTCGGCTGGCAGCGGCTCTTTAAGCCATTGCAACGCATTCTTTTCCAGGCTGCCGTCGGCTTTGGCGGTGCTCAGAATCTGGTTCACCTTGTCCAGCAGCTCAGGCTGGCCCTTGTTGACCCCGACATACACCGGCGAATCTTTGAGCTTTAGCTTCATGGCCGGGATGCGTTTAGGGTTGCGCTCGCTGATGGTCACCATCACCACGTTGCCGCTGGCGATCAGGTCCACTTGCCCGGCCAGGTAGGCGGCGATGGTCGAGTTGTTGTCTTCAAAGCGTTTGATCGTGACACCGGCAGGCGCCACGTTGGTCAGCTCGATGTCTTCGATGGCGCCACGGGTGACGCTGATGGTTTTACCTTTGAGGTCATCCAGCGTCTTGATTTCTGCGTCTGGCGGACCAAACACGCCGAGGTAGAAGGGCGCGTAGGCGTGGGAGAAGTCGATGACTTTCGCGCGATCCGGGTTTTTACCCAGGCTGGAAATCACCAGGTCGACTTTACCCGTGGTCAGATACGGCACGCGGTTGGTGCTGTTGACCGGGGTGAGTTCCAGTTTGACCTTGAGCTGGTCGGCCAACAGTTTTGCCGTATCAATGTCCAGGCCGCGGGGTTTCATGTCAGGGCCGACCGAGCCAAACGGCGGAAAGTCTTGCGGGACGGCAACCTTCAAGGTGCCACGAGCCATCACATCATCAAGTTGATTGGCCTGGGCCGGAGCCTGAAACAGCACCAGGCTGGCGAACAAGGCACATATCAGGGCGCTGTAGCGCTGGGTCATGGCAACTCTCCAAATCGGGTGGACGGTGATGTCTGCCATTGGACAGAGCACAGGCCATGCCAACAGCGGTTTCAGGGCTGGGAGGCAGGGTTCAGAAGGCTTGCGGCGGTCGGACTGGTCTGAACAGTTGCCGAGCTTTTTGCACCTCTATCGGGCGTTGCGTGCACGGCTTGAACCGCCGTGGGGCGTGACTTGCCGAGCGCCGGCAATAGCTTTACAACTACGTTCCAACCTCAGCCGATCAAGTCGATTTGTGATGAATTCAAGCGCACGCGCGGTACCCGAAGTGGCGCTGTTGGCCATTCGTAAACTGATCGATGAGCGCGGCTTTGCGCCGGGTGATGCATTGCCTTCGCAGCGCGATCTGGCGGTGCAGTTGGGGGTCAGCCGGGCGTCATTGCGCGAGGCGCTGTCGTCATTGAGTGCGTTGGGCGTGGTCAGCGTCCAGCCCGGCAAAGGCGTGTACGTGCAAACGGTGGGTGAGCCCGCAGCGATCGCCACTGCGTCTGACTGGCCTTTTGCGGCGCAGGCCTGCCCTGAGGACATCTTTCAATTGCGTTACGCGCTTGAGGGGTTGGCGGCAGGATTGGCCGCCGTGAGGCTGACCCGTGATGAACTCGACGTGCTGCAAGACAATGTCGAGGCCATGCGCCTGGAGTTGCGCGCCGAGGACTTCGCCCGGGCGGCGCAACTGGACTTTGAGTTCCATCAGATTATTTTGCGCGCCAGTGGCAACCAGACCATGGCGAATATTCTGATAACCCGCGCCGATATCTTTCTTGAAAGCCAGAAATTGCCCTTTATTCGCCCTGAACGGGCGATGGAAACCTGGCAAGAACACCGCAAAATCCTTCGCGCATTGGCGCGCCACGCCAGCGGGCCAGCGCACAAAGCCATGAGCGAGCACATACGCCAGGCGGCTTCGCGCACCGGGATCGCTTTTGTCACCTCCGGCGTGTTCTGAAAGGGGGTCATACTCAGGCTCATGTGCGGCCATAGTAATAGACAATCATCCGTCAGCTTCCTGAACGCGGTGATGACGGCTATGATGTGCTACGTTTTTGCTTACAACCACGGAGACTTCCATGAGCAGCGATCTTATTAAACACGTTAGCGACGCTAGCTTTGAGGCCGATGTTCTCAAGGCTGAAGGCGCTGTATTGGTCGATTACTGGGCTGAATGGTGTGGCCCTTGCAAAATGATCGCGCCAGTTCTGGATGAGATCGCCGAGACTTACAAAGGCAAGCTGACTGTTGCCAAGCTGAACATTGACGAAAACCAGGAAACCCCTGCCAAGCACGGCGTTCGTGGTATTCCAACGTTGATGCTGTTCAAGAACGGCAACGTTGAAGCCACCAAGGTCGGTGCGCTGTCGAAGTCGCAGCTGGCTGCATTCCTCGACGCTAATATCTAAGCGTTGTTAAAAGCCCCGCAAATTGCGGGGCTTTTTCATGGCTCAAGGACTAGACGCTATGAAACTCAAGTGGTACATTCGGCCCCGCACTGGTTTCTCCACTGCCCCCTGCAAGCCGTCGCCGACGCACTCCTTATCGAATTAGTACGCGATCCTGTCGCCTTCTCTGCGGCGCGGCCTCATTAAGCCAAAAGCTTAATTTCCCCCTCCATAAATGATTACGTCATTCCTATATGAACCTGACTGAACTCAAGCAAAAGCCGATTACCGAACTGCTCGAATTGGCCGAACAGATGGGCATAGAAAATATGGCCCGT
>Ga0302347_1001353_pt1 | contig 29890 bp, 23 predicted proteins | sample PhyWR1_FD_202178 | JGI IMG/M metagenome (GOLD analysis project Ga0302347, IMG submission 202178) | Leaf surface microbial communities from wheat plants in UC Gill Tract Community Farm, Albany, California, United States - DLSL W.R1 (v2)... | ecosystem: Host-associated > Plants > Phyllosphere >...
AATATGGCCGGAGCACGTGCGCTGTGGCGTGCCACCGGAATGACTGATGATGATTTCGGTAAGCCGATTATCGCGGTCGTCAACTCGTTCACCCAGTTTGTGCCAGGCCACGTGCATCTGCGCGACCTGGGTAAACTGGTTGCGGAGCAAATTGAGGCCTCAGGTGGCGTGGCGAAAGAGTTCAACACCATTGCGGTGGATGACGGTATCGCCATGGGACATGGGGGAATGCTTTATTCACTGCCATCACGTGAATTGATCGCTGACTCCGTAGAATATATGGTCAATGCGCACTGCGCCGATGCCATGGTCTGCATTTCCAACTGCGATAAAATCACTCCCGGAATGCTGATGGCCTCACTGCGCCTGAACATTCCGGTGATCTTCGTCTCCGGTGGGCCGATGGAAGCCGGTAAAACCAAGCTCTCCGATCAAATCATCAAACTGGATCTGGTGGATGCCATGATTCAGGGCGCCGATCCGAAAGTGTCTGACGAGCAGAGCGATCAGGTTGAACGTTCCGCCTGCCCAACCTGTGGATCGTGTTCCGGGATGTTCACCGCCAACTCAATGAACTGCCTGACTGAAGCGCTGGGATTATCGCAACCGGGAAATGGTTCCCTTCTGGCGACCCATGCTGACCGTGAGCAGCTGTTCCTTAATGCCGGTAAGCGCATTGTGGAGCTGACCAAACGCTACTATGAGCAGGATGATGCCAGCGCGCTGCCGCGCAATATCGCCAATAAAGCCGCGTTTGAAAATGCCATGACGCTGGATATCGCGATGGGTGGCTCCACGAACACGGTGCTGCACCTGCTGGCCGCGGCGCAGGAAGCTGAAATTGATTTCACCATGAGTGATATCGACAAGCTTTCCCGCCAGGTGCCGCAATTATGTAAAGTCGCGCCAAGCACCCAGAAATACCATATGGAAGATGTCCACCGTGCGGGGGGCGTTATCGGCATCCTGGGCGAGCTGGATCGCGCCAGGCTGCTCAACCGTGATGTTAAAAATATTCTGGGCCTGACGCTGCCAGAGACTATTGAACAATATGACGTGGTGATCACTCAGGATGAGGCGGTCAAAAGTATGTACCGCGCCGGACCCGCAGGTATTCGTACCACAAAAGCCTTCTCACAGAATTGCCGCTGGGACACGCTCGACGATGACCGCGCGCAAGGCTGCATTCGCTCGCTCGAACATGCCTACAGTCAGGATGGCGGGCTGGCCGTACTGTACGGTAACTTTGCCGAAAACGGCTGTATCGTGAAAACAGCAGGCGTTGATGACAGCATTCTGAAATTTACCGGCCCGGCAAAAGTCTATGAAAGCCAGGACGATGCGGTTGAGGCTATTCTCGGTGGCAAAGTCGTTGCCGGTGATGTAGTCGTGATCCGCTATGAGGGGCCAAAAGGCGGTCCGGGCATGCAGGAGATGCTTTATCCGACCACTTTCCTGAAATCAATGGGCCTCGGCAAAGCGTGTGCGCTGATCACGGACGGACGTTTCTCTGGCGGCACATCCGGTCTTTCTATCGGTCACGTCTCTCCGGAAGCCGCCAGCGGCGGTAATATCGCGCTGATTGAAGACGGTGACATGATTGCTATCGATATCCCGAATCGGGGCATCCAGCTGCAAGTAAGCGATCAGGAAATCGCGGCGCGTCGTGAAGCGCAGGACGCACGCGGTGCTGACGCCTGGACGCCAAAAGCACGTGAACGTCAGGTTTCTTTTGCTCTGCGTGCCTACGCCAGCCTCGCCACCAGTGCGGATAAAGGCGCAGTACGCGATAAATCCAAACTCGGAGGCTAATGATGGCCGACTCACAGCCTCTTTCTTCCGCTCCAGAGGGGGCGGAATACCTCAGAGCGGTGCTGCGTGCGCCAGTATATGAAGCCGTGCAGGTCACGCCGCTGCAAAAGATGGACAAAATCTCCGCCCGGCTTGATAACGTCATCCTGGTGAAGCGTGAAGATCGTCAGCCGGTGCACAGTTTTAAGCTGCGCGGCGCGTACGCCATGATGTCTGGCCTGACCGAACAACAGAAGTCACACGGTGTGATCACGGCATCTGCGGGCAACCACGCGCAGGGCGTAGCTTTCTCCGCTTCGCGTCTGGGGGTGAAAGCGCTGATCGTCATGCCGGTGGCTACAGCAGATATCAAAGTCGATGCCGTACGTCGTTTTGGCGGCGAAGTTCTGCTTCACGGGGCAAACTTCGATGAAGCGAAAGCCAAAGCGATTGATCTGGCGCAGCAGCACGGGCTTACCTGGGTGCCGCCGTTTGATCATCCAATGGTGATTGCCGGGCAGGGTACGCTGGCGCTCGAGCTGCTTCAGCAAGATGCACACCTCGACCGCATTTTTGTTCCGGTTGGCGGCGGCGGGCTGGCAGCGGGCGTGGCCGTACTGATCAAACAGTTGATGCCGCAGATCAAAGTGATTGCCGTTGAGGCAGAGGACTCAGCCTGCCTGAAAGCCGCGCTGGACGCCGGGCATCCGGTGGATTTGCCGCGCGTCGGTCTCTTCGCTGAAGGTGTCGCGGTGAAACGTATCGGTGATGAAACGTTCCGCCTGTGCCAGGAATATCTTGACGATATTATTACCGTCGATAGCGATGCCATCTGCGCGGCAATGAAAGATCTGTTTGAGGACGTCCGCGCAGTGGCGGAACCGTCCGGCGCGCTGGCGCTGGCAGGAATGAAAAAATACATCGCGCTGCATGATATTCGCGGTGAACGTCTGGCACATGTGCTGTCCGGCGCAAACGTGAATTTCCACGGTCTGCGCTATGTTTCCGAGCGCTGCGAGCTGGGTGAGCAGCGGGAAGCGCTGCTGGCGGTCACTATTCCGGAAGAGAAGGGCAGTTTCCTGAAGTTTTGCCAGCTGCTGGGCGGACGTTCGGTTACCGAATTTAACTATCGTTTTGCCGATGCTAAAGAAGCCTGTATTTTTGTTGGCGTCCGCTTAAGTCGCGGGACAGAAGAACGTCGGGAAATTTTGCAACTGCTGACCGAGGGGGGCTACAGCGTAGTCGATCTTTCCGACGACGAAATGGCAAAACTGCACGTACGCTATATGGTCGGCGGTCGTCCGTCAAAACCGCTTCAGGAACGGCTGTTCAGCTTTGAGTTTCCGGAATCCCCCGGTGCACTGCTGAAATTTCTGCATACTCTTGGCACGCACTGGAATATTTCGCTGTTTCATTACCGCAGCCACGGTACGGACTATGGTCGCGTCCTGGCCGCGTTTGAGCTGGGCGAGCACGAGCCGGACTTCGAAACCCGGTTGAAAGAACTGGGCTATGAGTGCCATGACGAAACCACCAACCCGGCGTTTCGCTTTTTCCTGGCATAATGCGCCCTTTTAACGTCATCACACTCTCCGGCATTGCGGAGAGTGTGTCACTTCATTACTGTTTCGCGCACGTACTTATCCAGCGTCTGTGACTCATAAAACGCCATGCACTGCGCCAGCACGTTATTCGCTTTGCCGCTTTCGTCTTTTAGCGACATCGTTAATTTATCGAAGTCCTGGGTTTCTCTGGAAACAAACTGTGAAAACGCGTCCCAGACGCCGGCATTCCCCAGCGCGTAGCTTTCCACCTTAAAGGAAGCATCATGAGAGGGGGCGGAAAACGTATCAGCGGGCGTCAGATCGCCATAATTTTGGCTCAGACACTGCTTCAATGCCAGATGCTTTACATCCTGCACCGTAATGCCTTTTGGTTTAGCCTGTACGCCAAAGCACATCGCTATTAACACCGGTAATATCACTGTTTTTTTAAGCATTTCAGTTCCTTATTAACTCTGAACAATTTTCCAGAAGGCTTCAATAAGCGGTTCGTGCAGCCGTTTTTTCTGTACGCAAACGCCCAGCTCAAACGGCGATTCTTCATCGTTACGCTCCAGGATCATGACGCGATTACGTACCGGTTCCGGACTGTTTTCCAGTACGACTTCGGGTAACAGTGCCACGCCACAGCCGAGCGCGACCATTGAAACCATCGCTTCATGACCGCCAACGGTAGCATAAATCACCGGATTACTGATTTTATGCCGCCGGAACCACAATTCTATGCGGCGGCGTACCGGCCCCTGATCGGCCATGATGAAAGGAACGGTCGACCAGTCTGGTGCTGCCACCACAACCTGATTACGTACCGGACACGGCAGAGCAGGTGCAATAAGCACCACCGCCAGATCCTCCAGAATGGCAAAGTTAACTGCGCCGGGTAGCGTTTCCGGTTTACCCGCAATCGCCAGATCGGCCTCGCCGGTGACCACTTTCTCCATGGCGTCGGCGGCGTCTCCGGTGGTGAGCTTGATTTCAACGGAAGGATGTTCGGCGCGAAAGCGGTCAAGGATCGGCGGCAGGTGGCTGTAAGCGGCGGTAACAGAGCAAAACAGATGCAACTCGCCGGAGAGCGACGGCCCTTTCTGATCCATGGTATGGCGCAACTGCTGATACTGAAGCAACGTCTGCTGCGCAAAAACACGCAGTTCTTCCCCCGCCTCGGTCAGCGTAACGGTACGGTTATCACGAATAAACAACGGCTGACCCAGATCCTCTTCAAGCCGCTGGATCTGGCGTGAAAGCGTGGAGGGACTGACGTGCATCGCCCGGGCGCTGCGGCCAAAATGGCGGCTATCGGCCAGATGTAAAAACGTTTTGAGATCGCGTAAATCCACAGGTTGCTCCTCACCCGTTTACGTTGCATAAATTGCAACGTGACGTTGTGAATATATCAATTTCCGCAATAAATTTCCTGTCATATAGTAAGTTCAATATCGCAAAAGCGAACAATAAGACACAACATCACGGAGTACACCATCATGGCTAACTACTTTAATACACTGAATCTGCGCCAGCAGCTGGCACAGCTGGGCAAATGCCGCTTTATGGGTCGCGACGAATTTGCCGATGGCGCGAGCTATCTTCAGGGTAAAAAAGTGGTCATCGTCGGCTGTGGCGCTCAGGGCCTGAACCAGGGCCTGAACATGCGTGACTCCGGTCTGGATATTTCTTACGCGTTGCGTAAAGAAGCCATTGCGGAGAAACGCGCTTCCTGGCGTAAAGCGACGGAAAATGGTTTTAAAGTAGGGACTTACGAAGAGCTGATCCCGCAGGCCGATTTAGTGGTTAACCTGACGCCTGATAAACAGCACTCCGACGTGGTACGCACGGTACAGCCGATGATGAAAGACGGTGCGGCGTTGGGCTACTCGCACGGTTTTAACATCGTTGAAGTGGGCGAGCAAATTCGCCAGGACATCACCGTGGTTATGGTGGCCCCGAAATGCCCGGGTACTGAAGTCCGCGAAGAGTACAAACGTGGTTTCGGTGTGCCAACGCTGATTGCTGTTCATCCGGAAAACGATCCGAAGGGTGAAGGTATGGCCATTGCGAAAGCCTGGGCTGCGGCAACCGGTGGTCATCGAGCAGGCGTACTGGAGTCGTCTTTCGTTGCGGAAGTAAAATCCGATCTGATGGGCGAGCAGACCATCCTGTGCGGTATGTTACAGGCCGGTTCACTGCTGTGTTTTGACAAGCTGGTGGAAGAAGGGACTGACCCGGCCTATGCCGAGAAACTGATCCAGTTCGGCTGGGAGACCATCACCGAAGCCCTGAAGCAGGGCGGCATCACTCTGATGATGGACCGCCTGTCTAATCCGGCAAAAGTGCGTGCTTATGCCCTGTCTGAGCAGTTAAAAGCGATCATGGCTCCGCTGTTCCAGAAACACATGGATGACATTATCTCCGGTGAGTTTTCCTCCGGCATGATGGCTGACTGGGCAAACGATGACAAAAATCTGCTGACCTGGCGTGAAGAGACCGGTAAAACCGCGTTTGAAACTGCCGCGCAGTTTGAGGGAAAAATCAGCGAACAGGAGTACTTCGATAAGGGCGTCCTGATGATTGCGATGGTAAAAGCGGGCGTTGAGCTGGCATTCGAAACCATGGTTGATTCCGGCATTATCGAAGAATCGGCCTACTATGAATCACTGCACGAGCTGCCGCTGATCGCCAATACTATTGCCCGTAAGCGTCTGTATGAAATGAACGTGGTGATCTCTGATACCGCGGAATACGGCAACTATCTGTTCTCTTACGCGTGTGTACCGCTGCTGAAAGAGTTTATGACCACGCTGCAACCGGGCGATTTGGGTAAAGCGGCCGAAGGCACTGAAGTTGATAACGCGCAACTGCGTGATGTTAACGAAGCCGTTCGTAACCATGCCATTGAAGAGGTAGGTAAAAAACTGCGTGGCTATATGACGGATATGAAACGTATCGCTGTCGCGGGTTAAATACGCGTACTGGCGGGGCTGGTATCCGCCGGTATAACGTTTATCGGTAGGCTAAAGCCCGGAGATTCACACCTCCGGGCTTTATATTAATTGCGGTACAGCACTTTAATGATGTGATAGCCGAATTGGGTGTGCAGCGGGCCGGTCGGCTCCAGCACCGGGCAGGAGAACACGACTTTATCGAATGCCGGTACCATCTGGCCCTGACGGAACTCACCTAAGTGACCGCCTTTTTTACCTGACGGACAGGTAGAGTGCTTTTTCGCCAGCTTTTCAAAATCGCCGCCGTTTTTAATTTGCTCCAGAAGATCTAAAGCCAGTTTCTCTTCCTTTACAAGGATATGCATTGCTGCCGCTGTTTTTGCCATGATTGTGCCTTGAGTCATAAAGATTTCAGTCGCTATACTACCACGCACTTTTTCTTCCCTCCCGACTTTCATTGAGTGACTCTATGCGTTTAAACCCCGGACAACAACAAGCCGTCGAATTCGTCACCGGCCCCTGCCTGGTGCTGGCGGGTGCTGGCTCCGGCAAGACCCGCGTGATCACCAACAAAATTGCCCATTTGATCCGCGTTTGCGGTTATCAGGCACGTCACATCGCAGCAGTTACGTTTACCAATAAAGCGGCCCGCGAAATGAAAGAGCGCGTGGCGCAGACGCTGGGGCGTAAAGAAGCACGTGGGCTGATGATTTCCACGTTCCATACTCTCGGGCTTGAGATTATTAAGCGCGAGTACGCGGCGCTGGGGATGAAATCCAGTTTTTCACTCTTCGACGATACCGATCAGGTTGCGCTGCTTAAGGATCTGAGTGAGGGGATAATCGAGGATGATAAGGTCGTGCTGCAACAGTTGATCTCGACGATCTCAAACTGGAAAAACGATCTAATGACCCCCGCGCAGGCGGCAGCCCAGGCAAAAGGCGAGCGCGATCGGATCTTTGCTCACTGCTACGGCCTGTACGATGCGCATATGAAAGCCTGTAACGTACTGGATTTTGACGATCTGATCCTGCTGCCAACGTTGTTACTGCAACGTAATGAAGAAGTACGCGAGCGCTGGCAGAATAAGATCCGCTACCTGCTGGTGGATGAATATCAGGACACCAATACCAGCCAGTATGAGTTGGTCAGGCTGCTGGTGGGCAGTCGTGCACGTTTTACCGTGGTCGGCGATGACGATCAGTCCATCTATTCCTGGCGCGGTGCGCGACCGCAAAATCTGGTGCTGTTGAATGAAGATTTCCCGGCACTACAGGTGATAAAACTGGAGCAGAATTACCGTTCGTCCGGACGTATCCTGAAAGCGGCGAACATCCTGATTGCCAATAACCCACACGTGTTTGAAAAGCGTCTGTTTTCCGAACTGGGATACGGTACCGAGCTGAAAGTGCTCAGCGCCAATAATGAAGAGCACGAAGCGGAACGGGTGACCGGCGAGCTTATTGCCCATCACTTTATTAATAAAACGCAGTATAAAGACTATGCGATTTTGTATCGCGGTAATCATCAGTCGCGGGTGTTTGAAAAATTCCTGATGCAAAACCGCATCCCGTACAAAATTTCTGGCGGCACCTCGTTTTTCTCCCGGCCGGAAATTAAAGATTTACTGGCGTATCTGCGCGTGCTGACCAACGCTAATGATGACAGTGCGTTTCTGCGCATCGTGAATACGCCCAAACGTGAAATCGGTCCGGCAACACTGCAAAAGCTGGGGGAATGGGCGAATAGCCGTAACAAAAGTTTGTTTAGCGCCAGTTTTGATATGGGGCTGACTCAGACGCTCAGTGGACGCGGCTACGAATCCCTCACCCGCTTCACTCACTGGCTGGGCGATGTTCAGCGCCTGGCGGAGCGGGAGCCAGTGGCAGCGGTGCGCGATTTGATCCACGGGATTGATTACGAATCCTGGCTGTTTGAAACTTCTCCCAGCCCAAAAGCGGCAGAAATGCGCATGAAAAACGTTAATCAGCTTTTTAGCTGGATGACTGAAATGCTGGAAGGAAGTGAAATCGACGAGCCAATGACCCTGACCCAGGTGGTCACGCGCTTTACCCTGCGTGACATGATGGAGCGCGGCGAATCGGATGAAGAACTGGATCAGGTTCAGCTTATGACGCTACATGCCTCCAAAGGGCTGGAATTTCCGTATGTCTTTCTGGTCGGCATGGAAGAAGGATTGCTACCGCATCAAAGCAGTATTGATGAAGATAATGTGGATGAGGAGCGCCGCCTGGCCTATGTCGGCATTACCCGCGCCCAGAAAGAGCTTATCTTTACGTTGTGCAAAGAACGCCGTCAATATGGCGAGCTGATACGTCCGGAGCCGAGCCGCTTTTTACTGGAGCTGCCTCAGGATGATTTACTGTGGGAGCAGGAGCGTAAAGTGGTCACGGCTGAAGAGCGGATGCAAAAAGGGCAGGCGAGTATCGCCAACATCCGGGCAATGATGGCCAAAGCGAAAGGCCAGTAGGGAAAATATATGAAAAAAGCCATTTTTATTTTCTCATTTTCCATGCCGTTCGTGGCGTTCTCTGCGTTAAGTGCAACGATCACTAATGTGGTGCTAAGTGATGCTCCCGGCGCGCAACCGGCCAGAAGCTGTAGTCTTCCGCTCAAGAAACTGCTGGCCAGTACTAATCAACAGATGATCGCCAGTTTGCATCCAGAACCGGACGATCTCGACTTTCTTATTGAAGAGCATGACGATCGTAAAGGCGTGGAGTTTATTCAGATCTTCAATAAGCGCGAGGCGAAAACGGATGGTGCGCCTGGCGCAGGCCAGTACGGTTGGGTGGTTTATCATCCGGACAGCGGCGAGTTGTGGGATGAAAGTGCCGATGCGGAACATCCCGTCAAACTCACCTCGGATGCTAACGCCTTACAAGAATATCGCACCTGTCGTGCGTTAGATAATCAGTGTTTTCAGGCTATTCAGAACCTACATGACGATCCGACCGGCGGATTTACCCCAAATCCTTTCGACGTAGCGGGGGATGCCAGCGAACGTTATATAAAGAGTACCGAAAAGCGCCAACCCTTCTACTGGGCACCCAATAAAAACTGTCCGGTTAATGCCTTTCTTGTGAACGGCGATAAAATTCAGGCGCTGTCATGGGGACAAAGCCAGGGCTTTGTCTGGAGTCGCTATACTCATCCCGTCACAAAGAAAATCGTTGAAGGCTGGTTACCGCAGCAGGTGCTGGTTAACCACTAAACCACGTCCAGTGGCCAGTGGACATAGCTTTGCCACTGGCTTTCCTGCTCGATAAGCTCGGTGCCCAGCGGATGGTTATTCAACCAGCCCTCAGGCAGCCGCAGCGTTAACTTTTCACCGCTGGCGTTCAGCGCAATATCCGGCACCAGATCGTCCCGACGGCGGTTGGCAAACAAAATAGCCAGACGCAGCAGGCGGCACAGATGCTCGGCAACCCGTGGCGGAACGGCGTTCTGCTGATGCAGCGATGAAAGATCGATCGTGTTTGTCTGGTTCAGTAATAACGTAGCCAATAATTTTTTCTGTGCCGGAGTAAAACCGGGCAGATCGAGATTTTTGACCAGATAGGCGGCGTGCTGTGGCGCAGATTTAAAATCGACATTCAGGCCGATTTCATGCAGTAAGCAGGCATTTACCAACAGTTCGCGACTGATTAGCTCCAGATCCCATGCCTTTTCGAGCTGGTTGGCAAAATGGGATGCGAGTCTGGCGACACGCTGCGCCTGATCGATATCCACCATAAAACGGCGCTGGATATTACGCATGGTGCGACTACGAACGTCTTCATCGACGGTAAGATGCAGCATCCCGTATACCAGACCTTCGCGCAGTGCGCCGCCAGCCAGCGTCATACACTGGATATTCAGCTCACTGAAAATCGCAATCAGGATCGCAAGGCCGCTTGGGAACACCAGCGCGCGTTCCAGGGTCAACCCTTCAATTTCTAACTCTTCAAGCCGGCCGCACTGAATCGCCCGTTGTTTCAGCTGCTCAAGTTTGGGGAGCGTGATACGCTCGTCCATTCCCTGCGCCATCATGATTTCCTGCAGCGCCTGCACCGTACCTGACGCGCCGACGCAAATCTTCCAGCCGTGATAGCGTAATTCATCGGCAATCGGGCGCAGGACGTCACGCGCTGCTTTTTCTGCCTCATCAAAATTGCTTTTGCCCAGGTTACGACTGGAGAAATAGCGCTCAAGCCAGGTGACGCAGCCCATCGAAAGACTGAAGAGCGACGTTGTTTGCGCGCCGGTACCGGTGACCAGTTCGGTACTGGCCCCGCCAATATCGACCACCAGACGCTGGTCAGCACCCCCGGTGGTATGGGCGACGCCCTGATAAATCAGGCGGGCTTCTTCTTCGCCTTTAATGACCTGCACAGGACAGCCGAGAATTTCCTCTGCCCGGGCGATAAACTCGCCCGCATTGACGGCGAGACGCAGCGTTGCCGTGGCGACAACCCGAATTTGTGACTGCGGAATATCCTGTAGCCGCTCGGCAAACAGACGCAAACACTGCCAGCCGCGCTCCATCGCGTCAGGCGCGAGCACGTTGCTGCTGCTCAGGCCCGCAGCCAGCCTGACTTTCCGTTTGATACGGGCAACGGTCTGGATACTTCCCGCCACCTCGCGCACGACCAGCATATGAAAACTATTCGATCCCAGATCGATGGCGGCGTAAAGCGAAGCGGCAGACGGCATTTTCGTTAACCCTGACGACGGCGGTTGCGCGGTGCGTTAGTACGGCGCGGTCCATTTCCCGGACGCGGACGTGTCAGACGCAGTGGCCTTGGTAACTCAGTCATTAGCGCATCTGGATTGTATTTACTTACCGGAATGGAATGACCGATGTAGGTTTCAATCGCAGGAACGTTCAGCGCGTACTCTTCGCACGCCAGGCTGATAGAGTGACCGCTTGCTCCGGCACGACCCGTACGACCAATGCGGTGGACGTAATCTTCACAATCGTCCGGCATGTCGTAGTTAAAGACGTGAGTTACGGCAGGAATATGCAGACCGCGGGCCGCAACGTCAGTGGCCACCAGGATGTCGATATCGCCACGGGTAAACTCGTCGAGAATACGCAGGCGTTTTTTCTGCGCAACGTCGCCGGTCAGCAGCCCAACGCGATGACCATCGGCGGCAAGGTGGCCCCAGATATCTTCACAGCGGTGCTTGGTATTGGCGAAAATAATTGCGCGATCCGGCCACTCTTCTTCAATGAGCGTTTGCAGCAGGCGCATTTTTTCTTCGTTAGACGGGTAGAACAGCTCTTCTTTAATACGGTGGCCGGTTTTTTGTTCCGGTTCGACCTCAACGTATTCAGCATTGTTCATTTGTTCAAACGCCAGTTCACGTACGCGATACGACAGCGTGGCGGAGAACAGCATATTCAGGCGCTGGTTCGTTGCCGGCATACGGCGGAACAGCCAGCGAATATCTTTGATAAAGCCGAGATCGTACATGCGATCGGCTTCGTCCAGCACCACGACTTGAATCGCGCCCAGGTTGATATGGTTCTGTTTAGCGTAATCAATCAGTCGACCGGTAGTACCGATCAGAATGTCAACGCCGCTTTCCAGCACTTTAAGCTGCTTGTCGTAGCCGTCACCGCCGTAAGCCAGACCTAATTTCAGGCCTGTGGTTTGCGCCAGCGGTTCTGCATCGGCATGGATCTGCACCGCTAATTCGCGGGTCGGAGCCATAATTAATGCGCGCGGTTGATTCACCTGACGACCGTCGATCGGCGGGTGAGAGAGAAGATAATGAAACGTTGACGTCAGAAACGCCATCGTTTTCCCGGTACCGGTTTGCGCCTGCCCTGCAACATCACGACCTGCCAGCGTTAGCGGGAGGGCGAGTGCCTGAATGGGCGTGCAGTTATGAAACCCTTTAACTTCAAGGGCTTCGATCACCTTAGGGTGCAGGGCGAAGTCGGAAAACTTCTGTTCTGTTAAATGTGTTTTGCTCATAGTGTGGTAGAATATCAGCTTACTATTGCTTTACGAAAGCGTATCCGGTGAAATAAAGTCAACCTTTAGTTGGTTAATGCAACAACAGTTGCTGTTTAATGCTACACCAACATGCCAGGCCTATTCCTGTGGAGTTAAATATGAGCGATAAAATTATTCACCTGACTGACGACAGTTTTGACACGGATGTACTCAAAGCAGAAGGATTGGTTCTCGTAGATTTCTGGGCAGAGTGGTGCGGTCCGTGTAAAATGATCGCCCCGATCCTGGATGAAATCGCTGACGAGTATCAGGGCAAACTGACTATTGCCAAACTGAACATTGACCAGAACCCGGGCACCGCACCGAAATACGGTATTCGCGGTATCCCGACTCTGCTGCTGTTCAAAAATGGCGAAGTGGCTGCGACCAAAGTGGGCGCGCTGTCCAAAGGTCAGCTGAAAGAGTTCCTTGACGCTAACTTAGCGTAAGGCTGTTCTTTTCGTGGCGTCCGCGATCCTTAAATTGACAGGATCTCTGGACGCCCGGCCCGAGTCGTGCTAAGTTAGTTTTGTCTTCGTTTTAAACATATCTTGTTTTACCCGCTGCTTCCGATGTCTTAAGTCATTCGCGAGAGAAGCAGAGAATTTCCGGGCTTGTCGCTCAATCCGTCTTGTCGTTTCAGTTCTGCGTACTCTCCTGTGACCAGACAGCGAACAGACATGAGTCGATGGCCGTTAACAGGCATGGATGACCCTGCCATACCATTCACAACACTAAGTTCGAGATTTACCCCGAGTTTAAGAACCCACACCATTATGAATCTTACCGAATTAAAGAATACGCCGGTTTCTGAGCTGATTACTCTCGGCGAAAATATGGGACTGGAAAACCAGGCTCGCATGCGCAAGCAGGACATTATTTTTGCCATCCTGAAGCAGCATGCTAAGAGTGGCGAAGATATCTTCGGTGACGGTGTCCTGGAGATATTGCAGGACGGATTTGGTTTCCTCCGCTCCGCAGACAGCTCCTACCTCGCCGGTCCTGATGACATCTACGTTTCCCCTAGCCAAATCCGCCGTTTCAACCTCCGCACTGGTGATACCATTTCTGGTAAGATTCGCCCGCCAAAAGAAGGCGAACGTTACTTTGCGCTGTTGAAAGTCAATGAAGTTAACTACGACAAGCCGGAAAACGCCCGTAATAAAATCCTTTTTGAGAACCTGACCCCGCTGCACGCAAACTCTCGTCTGCGTATGGAACGTGGTAACGGTTCTACTGAAGATTTAACGGCGCGTGTACTGGACCTGGCATCGCCGATTGGTCGTGGTCAGCGTGGTCTGATCGTTGCGCCGCCGAAAGCCGGTAAAACGATGCTGCTGCAAAATATTGCCCAGAGCATCGCTTACAACCATCCTGACTGTGTGCTGATGGTGCTGCTGATTGACGAACGTCCGGAAGAAGTGACTGAGATGCAGCGTCTGGTGAAAGGGGAAGTGGTTGCTTCTACCTTTGACGAACCGGCATCTCGCCACGTTCAGGTTGCAGAGATGGTGATCGAGAAGGCTAAACGCCTGGTTGAGCACAAGAAAGATGTGATCATTCTGCTCGACTCCATCACCCGTCTGGCACGTGCTTATAACACCGTTGTTCCGGCATCAGGTAAAGTCCTGACCGGTGGTGTGGACGCTAATGCCCTGCACCGTCCGAAGCGTTTCTTCGGCGCAGCGCGTAACGTGGAAGAGGGCGGTAGCCTGACTATCATCGCAACGGCGCTGGTGGATACCGGCTCTAAAATGGATGAAGTCATCTACGAAGAGTTTAAAGGCACCGGTAACATGGAACTGCATCTGGCCCGTAAGATTGCTGAAAAACGCGTCTTCCCGGCGATTGATTACAACCGTTCCGGTACCCGTAAAGAAGAGCTGCTCACCACGCAGGAAGAGCTGCAAAAAATGTGGATCCTGCGCAAAATCATTCACCCGATGGGCGAAATTGATGCAATGGAATTCCTCATTAATAAATTGGCAATGACCAAAACGAATGATGATTTCTTCGATATGATGAAACGTTCATAAGTTAATATTTGTCAAAAAAATCGCCACGCTTTTGCGTGGCTTTTTTGTTTCTGGTTGCCTACGCTTTAAAAGATAAAACTAAAAGGGCAAGGAGCCTGCAGAAGGCGCTGTCTGACTGAAATCTTTGAGATTATCCTGAGTTCAGATTAGAGTTTTCCTTCTGAATAGGTTACTTCGTGGTTATACTTCTGATACAACTATTTTTTGAGAGTGTGAATTGTGAATTTACTGGCTGCAGCAGCTGATCTGATCAGTATATTTCTGTTCACTACCTTATTTCTTTTTTTCGCGCGTAAGGTAGCTATAAGGGTAGGGCTGGTTGATAAGCCTAACTTTCGCAAACGGCATCAGGGACTGATCCCACTTGTGGGAGGGATTTCCGTTTTCGCAGGAATTTGCTTCACTTTCGAAATCATCAATTATTATATTCCTCACGCCTCACTTTATCTGATATGTGCTGGCGTACTGGTATTTGTCGGTGCGCTGGACGATCGATTTGATATCAGCGTTAAATTTCGTGCCACAGTGCAGGCGATTGTCGGCATTGTGATGATAAGCATTGCAAATCTTCACCTGAGCAGCCTGGGCTATATTTTTGGTCCGTGGGAACTGGTGCTAGGTCCTTTTGGTTTTCTGCTCACGCTGTTTGCCGTCTGGGCGGCGATTAATGCTTTTAACATGGTTGACGGTATTGACGGGCTGCTGGGCGGACTGTCGAGCGTGTCGTTCGGGGCGATTGGTCTGATCCTGCTGTTTGACGGGCAAACCAGTCTGGCGATGTGGTGTTTCGCCATGATTGCCTCCATTCTTCCCTACATCTTACTTAACCTGGGCGCGCTCGGTCGTCGTTATAAAGTCTTTATGGGTGATGCAGGAAGCACGCTGATTGGTTTTACGGTTATCTGGATCCTGCTGGAAACCACCCAGGGTAAAACGCATCCTATCAGCCCGGTTACCGCGCTGTGGATTATCGCTATTCCGCTGATGGATATGGTGGCCATTATGTACCGCCGCTTGCGCAAAGGAATGAGTCCTTTCTCACCAGACCGTCAGCACATTCATCATCTTATTATGCGTGCCGGTTTTACTTCTCGTCAGGCTTTTGTTCTTATTACGCTTGCCGCTGCACTACTGGCCGCCATTGGAGTGATTGCCGAAGCGACTCATATTGTCCCGGAATGGGTCATGTTGATACTGTTTTTGTTAGCATTCTTCCTGTATGGCTACTGCATCAAGCGGGCCTGGAAAGTCGCACGTTTTATTAAACGTATGAAGCGCAGGGCACGTCGGCTCAGCGGTAGCAATCCAAAATTAACCAAATAAATCTGAGGAAGAGATGACTCAACCATTATCAGGAGCACGGGCAGTGAGCGCTGAGAATGAACTGGATATTCGCGGTCTGTTTCGTACATTGTGGGCAGGGAAATTTTGGATAGTGGGAATGGCGCTGCTGTTTGCCCTGGTTGCTCTGCTTTATACCTTCTTTGCTCGTCAGGAGTGGGGGGCAACGGCGATCACTGACAGGCCGACCGTGAATATGCTGGGCGGTTACTATTCGCAGCAGCAGTTTTTACGCAATCTGGATGCCAGAGCGAACCAGGCACCCGTCGAGCAGCCTTCGGTAATGGATGATGCGTATAAAGAGTTTATTATGCAGCTTGCCTCCTGGGATACCCGTCGGGATTTCTGGTCACAAACCGACTATTACAAACAACGTATGGTGGGTAACTCCCGGGCAGATGCCGCACTGCTGGACGATCTGATCAACGATATTCAGTTTATGCCGGGTGATTCGCTTAAAAGCGTCAGTGATAGCGTCAAGCTGACGGCAGAAACTGCGCCGGACGCCAATAATTTATTGCGTCAGTATGTGGCTTTCGCCAGCCAGCGTGCGGCAGGTCATCTGAATGATGAACTTAAAGGCGCATGGGCTGCGCGCACCATTCAAATGAAAGCGCAGGTCAAGCGTCAGGAAGAAGTCGCCAAAACGATTTACGAACGGCGGGTGAAAAATATTGAGCAGGCGTTAAACGTGGCGCAGCAGCATAATATTTCCCGCAGTGAAACGGATGTCCCGGCCGAAGAGTTACCGGATTCAGAAATGTTCTTACTGGGACGGCCAATGTTGCAGGCAAGGCTGGAAAACTTGCAGGCTGTAGGGCCTCAATTTGATCTGGATTACGATCAGAATCGGGCCATGTTAACGACGCTGAATGTCGGCCCTGTACTGGACCCGCGTTTTCAGGCTTACCGGTATCTGCGAACGCCGGAAGAACCTGTAAAACGTGATAGCCCACGTCGTGCTTTCCTGATGATCATGTGGGGCATTGTCGGCGCGTTAATGGGGTCCGGGGTGGCATTAGTGCGCCGCCGTGTTCGCTAAACGCCGCATCTGTAATGAAGGCCCTGAGGCCTTCATTACGTAATCGAAGAGAATCGATGTGAAAGTACTTACTGTATTTGGCACACGACCAGAAGCTATCAAGATGGCTCCTCTGGTTCATGCGCTGGCAAAGGATCCTCATTTTGAGGCAAAAGTATGCGTCACTGCGCAGCATCGGGAGATGCTCGATCAGGTGCTGCACCTTTTTTCAATTGTCCCGGATTACGATCTCAATATTATGAGTCCGGGCCAGGGACTGACTGAGATCACCTGCCGCATTTTGCAGGGTTTAAAACCTATTCTTGAATCGTTCAAACCGGACGTCGTGCTGGTTCATGGCGATACCACCACCACCATTGCCACCAGTCTGGCGGCGTTTTACCAGCGGATTGCCGTGGGTCACGTTGAGGCGGGACTGCGCACCGGCGATCTGAATTCTCCCTGGCCTGAAGAAGGCAATCGAATGCTGACCGGACGCCTGGCCACATGGCACTTTGCGCCGACGGAAAATTCGCGCCAAAATCTGCGCGATGAAAATACCGCTGATGAGCAAATTTTCGTCACCGGCAATACCGTGATTGATGCGCTGTTCTGGGTACGCGACAGGGTTATGGCAGATGAAACGCTGCGCGGTGAATTGACCGCCCGTTATCCTTTCCTGGGCAATGGTAAAAAGATGATTCTGGTCACCGGCCACCGTCGCGAAAGCTTCGGTAAAGGTTTCGAGCAGATCTGCGAGGCGCTGGCGGAGATTGCGGCGCAGAATCGCGATGTGCAAATTGTCTATCCGGTTCACCTGAACCCGAACGTTAGCGAGCCGGTAAACCGCATTCTCGGACACGTTGATAACGTCATCCTGATTGAACCTCAGGATTACCTGCCATTTGTCTGGTTGATGAATCACGCCTGGCTGATCCTGACCGACTCCGGTGGGATCCAGGAGGAAGCACCCTCGCTGGGTAAACCGGTACTGGTGATGCGTGATACTACCGAGCGCCCTGAAGCTGTTGAAGCGGGAACCGTGCGGCTGGTAGGTACCGATCGACAAGACATCGTTAAGCAGGTAACGCGTCTGCTGCATGACGACGACGAATATCAGGCGATGAGCCGCGCCCATAACCCTTACGGTGACGGCAACGCGTGTAAACGCATTTTGGATGCACTGAAAAATAATCAGGTAACACTATGAGTTTTAATACGATTTCTGTTATTGGCCTGGGCTATATCGGCCTGCCTACCGCTGCGGCTTTTGCTTCCCGACAGAAACAGGTTATTGGTATCGATATTAACCAGCACGCCGTTGATACTATCAACCGCGGGCAAATTCATATTGTCGAGCCAGACCTGGACAACGTGGTTAAAGCGGCCGTGGAAGGCGGCTATTTACGTGCCAGCACCACACCTGTTGAAGCCGATGCCTGGCTGATTGCGGTGCCTACGCCGTTCAAAGGCGATCACGAGCCGGATATGGTCTACGTTGAAGCGGCAGCGAAATCCATTGCGCCGGTGCTAAAAAAAGGCGCGCTGGTGATCCTCGAATCCACCTCTCCGGTGGGTGCGACTGAGCAAATGGCCCAGTGGCTGGCAGAAATGCGCCCGGATCTGAGCTTTCCACAGCAGGCCGGCGAGCAAGCAGATGTTAACATCGCCTACTGCCCGGAGCGGGTGTTGCCAGGCCAGGTGATGGTGGAACTGATCAAAAATGACCGCGTGATTGGCGGGATGACGCCGGTGTGCTCCGCGCGTGCCAGCGAGCTGTACAACATCTTCCTTGAAGGTGAGTGCGTGATAACCAACTCCCGCACCGCCGAGATGTGCAAGCTTACTGAAAACAGCTTCCGCGATGTCAATATCGCATTTGCCAATGAGCTTTCGCTTATCTGCGCCGATCAGGGGATTAACGTCTGGGAACTGGTGCGTCTGGCGAACCGTCATCCCCGGGTGAATATTCTTCAGCCAGGGCCTGGCGTTGGCGGTCACTGTATCGCCGTCGATCCGTGGTTTATCGTCGCGCAAAATCCTGAGCAGGCGCGGCTTATCCGTACCGCCCGCGAAGTCAACGACCATAAACCGCACTGGGTTATCCATCAGGTAAAAGCCGCGGTAGCGGACTGCCTGACCGCCAGCGGAAAACGGGCCGGTGACATCAAAATTGCCTGCTTTGGGCTGGCCTTTAAGCCCAACATTGACGATCTGCGTGAAAGCCCCGCCATGGAAATTGCCAGGCTGATTGCCGAGTGGCATAGCGGCGAAACGCTGGTCGTCGAGCCGAATATCCATGAATTGCCGAAAAAGCTGGCCGGTCACTGTACCCTGGCAGACATACAGCAGGCGCTGAACGATGCAGATGTGCTGGTGATGCTGGTCGATCATAACGAATTTAAAGCGATCGACGGTGACAGCCTGACGCAACAATTTATTGTTGATACTAAAGGCGTCTGGCATTGATTCTTCGCGCCCGCGTTGAGCCGCTCGACTGGGAAAGCCAGTTTTTTGGTCTGCAAAGCGCCATTGTGCGCGTTGATGAAAGCGCTGCAGCGTTGAGTGCTGAAACACTCTCCGGCTGGGAACGCGTACAGGCCAAAATTCCGGCTAATCGCCCTGACTGGCTGGATGCATTTCAGCAACTGGATTTTCGGCTGGTGGAAGGTGAAGTTGATTTGATCGTCCCGGTAACGGCAGGCGATGACGTTGACGCGGCGGTGGCAACAGAAGCAGATATTCCGGTCCTGCGCCACAAAGCGGCAGACGCTTTTGCGCTGAGCCGTTTTCGCGCGCCGTGGTATGCGCCTGACGCCAGCGGCCGCTTTTACGCGCAGTGGATAGAAAACGCGGTGCGTGGCACGTTCGATCATCAGTGCCTGCTGCTGCGGGCGGCTAATGGTGATATTCGCGGCTATGTTTCGCTACGTGAACTGAATGATACCGACGTGCGTATCGGCCTGCTGGCCGGGCGTGGGGCGGGAGCCGAACTGATGCAGGCCGCGCTGAACTGGGCGCAGGCTCGCGGCAAAAAAACAGTGCGGGTGGCGACCCAAATGGGCAACACCGCCGCACTTAAACGTTACATTCAAAGCGGTGCAAATGTGGAAAGCACCGCTTTCTGGCTATACAGGTGACAAGATGATTCCATTTAATGCGCCTCCCGTGGTGGGAACCGAAATCGATTATATGCAATCGGCAATGGGCAGTGGCAAGTTGTGCGGCGATGGCGGCTACACGCGTCGTTGCCAGCAATGGATGGAGCAGCGTTTTGGCAGCGCAAAAGTGCTGCTGACGCCGTCCTGTACCGCGTCGCTGGAGATGGCCGCCCTGTTACTGGATATCGGGCCGGATGATGAAGTCATCATGCCAAGCTATACCTTCGTTTCCACCGCCAACGCTTTTGTCCTGCGTGGCGCGAAAATTGTCTTCGTGGATATCCGCCCGGACACCATGAACATCGACGAAACGCTGATTGAAGCCGCCATCACAGAGAAAACCCGCGCCATTGTGCCGGTCCATTATGCGGGTGTGGCCTGCGAAATGGATACCATTATGGCAATCGCTAAAAAACACGATCTGTTTGTGGTCGAAGATGCGGCGCAGGGCGTAATGTCGACCTATAAAGGTCGTGCGCTGGGCACCATCGGACACATAGGCTGCTTTAGCTTCCACGAAACCAAAAACTATACGGCGGGTGGCGAAGGCGGTGCGACGCTGATTAACGACCGCAAGCTGATTGAGCGGGCGGAAATCATTCGTGAGAAAGGCACCAACCGCAGCCAGTTTTTCCGCGGACAGGTTGATAAATATACCTGGCGTGATATTGGCTCCAGCTATCTGATGGCCGATTTACAGGCGGCCTATTTATGGGGACAACTCGAAGCGGCGGACCGCATTAATCAGCAGCGTCTGACGCTATGGCAGGCTTACTACGATGCGCTATTGCCGCTGGCAAAAGCGGGGCGTATTGAACTGCCGTCCTGCCCGACAGACTGCGAGCATAACGCCCACATGTTCTATATCAAACTGCGGGACATAGACGATCGCAGCCGCCTGATTGCCTGGCTGAAAGAAGCCGAGATTCTGGCCGTATTCCATTACATTCCTCTGCACGACTGTCCGGCAGGCGAGCGGTTTGGACAGTTTGTGGGTGAAGACCGCTTCACGACCCGTGAAAGCGAGCGTTTACTTCGTCTGCCGCTGTTCTTCAATCTGGCTCCCGTCAACCAGCGTACGGTGATCAATTCGTTATTAAGTTACTTCGCCTGAGATGTCGCTGGCGAAGGCTTCAGTGTGGACTGCCGCGTCCACGCTGGTGAAAATCGGTACGGGTCTGCTGGTCGTCAAACTGCTGGCCGTCTCTTACGGCCCGGCAGGTGTGGGCCAGGCGGGTAACTTCCGTCAACTGGTAACGGTGCTTGGCGTGCTCGCCGGGGCGGGGATCTTTAACGGCGTAACGAAATTTGTTGCGCAGGCCCATGACGATCCGGTGCAGCTGCGTAACGTTGTCGGCACATCGAGCGCAATGGTGCTGGGCTTCTCCACGCTGCTGGCGCTGGTATTTCTTCTGGCCGCGGCTCCCGTCAGTCAGGCGCTATTTGGCCATACCCATTACCAGGGCCTGGTACGCCTGGTCGCGCTGGTACAGATGGGCATTGCCTGGGCAAACCTGCTGCTGGCGTTTATTAAGGGATTTCGTGACGCGGCCGGTAACGCGCTGGCGCTCATTGCCGGCAGTATTATTGGCGTTATCGCCTATTACGGCTGCTATCGATTTGGCGGCTACGAAGGTGCATTGCTGGGGCTGGCACTGGTGCCTGCGCTGGTGGCTATTCCGGCCGCGCTGGTATTGATCAAACGCGGCACCGTCCCGCTACGTTACCTCAAACCGCATTGGGATTCGTGGCTGGCGGGCCAGCTGGGTAAGTTTACCCTGATGGCACTAATTACATCGGTTACGCTGCCGGTCGCCTATGTGGTGATGCGAAACCTGCTGGCAGCGCATTACAGCTGGAATGATGTGGGTATCTGGCAGGGTGTAAGCAGTATCTCGGATGCATATCTGCAATTTATCACCGCGTCGTTCAGCGTTTATCTGCTGCCTACCCTCTCAAGGCTTACGACAAAGCAGGAGATAAGCCGGGAAATTGTCCGATCGCTAAAGTTTGTGCTGCCTGCGGTAGCGGTAGCGAGCTTAACCGTCTGGCTGCTGCGCGATTTTGCGATATGGCTACTGTTTTCAACAAAATTTGCGGCCATGCGCGATCTTTTTGCCTGGCAGCTGGTCGGCGATGTGCTGAAAGTGGGGGCCTACGTTTATGGCTATCTGGTGATTGCCAAAGCCTCGCTGCGATTTTATATACTGGCGGAAGTCAGCCAGTTTGTCCTGCTCATGGCATTTTCACACTGGTTAATCCCGGCGCATGGCGCACTGGGCGCAGCACAAGCCTACATGGCAACGTATATCGTTTATTTCACGCTGTGTAGCGGCGTATTTTTACTTTGGCGTAGACGGGCATGACAGCACTGATACACGTACTGGGATCGGATATCCCGCATCACAACCAAACCGTTCTGCGGTTCTTCAATGATGAGCTTGCCGCCATCGGCGAGCATGCGCGCGAATTTATGGTCGCGGGAAACATTGCGGACGCCGGAACGGCGTTCCCGGCGCTGACAGTGACCTGCTATTCAGGCAAAAAGGCGCTGGCAGAAGCGGTAATTGCCAAAGCAAAAGGTGACAGGGCGCAGCGCTTCTTCTTTCACGGCCAGTTTAATACCGCCCTGTGGCTGGCGCTGCTGAGCGGCGGCATTAAGCCGCAGCAGGTGAGCTGGCACATCTGGGGTGCTGATCTCTATGAAGTCTCTGGCGGGCTGAAATTCCGTCTGTTTTACCCTCTTCGCCGACTGGCACAGGGCCGGGTCGGCACTGTTTTCGCCACCCGTGGCGATCTGAGCGAGTTTGCGAAGCGTCACCCGGACGTGCGCGGTGAGCTGCTTTACTTTCCGACCCGTATGGAGCCGTCGCTGAATACAATGGCAGATGCCATACATCGTGAGGGCAAGCTAACCATCCTGATTGGCAATTCGGGAGACCGTAGCAACGACCATATTGCTGCGTTAAACGCGGTGCACCAGCAGTTTGGTGATACGGTAAATACGATCGTGCCAATGGGCTATCCGCCCAATAATCAGGCTTACATTGATGAGGTTCGCCAGGCCGGACGGGCGTTGTTCAGCGAGCAGAATTTGCAGATCCTCAGCGAGAAGCTGGAGTTTGATGACTATCTGGCGCTGCTAACGCGCTGCGATCTGGGCTATTTTATCTTTGCCCGTCAGCAGGGGATTGGCACATTATGTTTGCTCATCCAGGCCGGTGTACCCTGCGTTCTGAATCGGGAAAATCCGTTCTGGCAGGATATGACGGAAAACCATATACCCGTGCTGTTTACTACCGATACGCTCAATGAGGCAGTAGTACGTGAAGCTCAGCGCCAGCTTACCCGCGTAGATAAAAACAGCATTACCTTTTTCAGGCCAAACTATTTACAGCCGTGGCACCGCGCACTGCGGATCGCGGCAGGAGAGAAAGCATGAGCCAGATGCAATTTTGCGGCCTGCTGATAGTCTGGTTGCTCTCGACGCTGTTTATTGCCACGCTGACGTACTTCGAGTTTCGTCGCGTGCGCTTTAACTTCAACGTCTTTTTCTCACTGCTGTTTCTGCTCACCTTTTTCTTTGGCTTTCCGCTGACCTGCATCCTGGTATTTCGTTTCGACGTTGGCGTGGCGCCGCCAGAAATTCTGCTTCAGGCATTGCTGGCTGCGGTTTGCTTCTATGCGGTCTACTACGTGACGTATAAAACGCGATTACGTGCTGCTGACAGCGTCACGCCGCGCCGCCCGTTATTCACCATGAATCGGGTAGAGACGCATCTTACCTGGCTCCTGCTGATGGGTATTGCGTTGTTGAGCGTCGGCATCTTCTTTATGCATAACGGGTTCCTGCTGTTCAGGCTGCATTCGTACAGCGAAATCTTCTCCAGCGAAGTGTCGGGCGTTGCCCTCAAACGCTTCTTCTACTTTTTCATTCCGGCGATGCTGGTGCTCTATTTCCTGCGGCAAGACAAGCAGGCGTGGCTATTTTTCCTCGTTAGTACAATTGCCTTCGGCATGCTGACCTACATGATTGTCGGCGGTACACGCGCCAATATCATTATTGCCTTCGCCATTTTTCTGTTCATCGGCATTATTCGCGGCTGGATTTCGCTATGGATGCTGGCGGCTGCTGGGGCGTTTGGTATCGTGGGTATGTTCTGGCTGGCGCTGCGTCGCTATGGGCTGAACGTTAGCGGTGATGAAGCATTTTATACTTTCCTGTACCTGACGCGGGACACTTTTTCGCCGTGGGAGAATCTGGCGCTGCTGCTGCAAAATTACGATAAGATCGAGTTTCAGGGACTGGCCCCGATCGTGCGTGATTTCTATGTATTTATCCCCACCTGGCTATGGCCGGACCGTCCGGGAATTGTGCTGAATACGGCAAACTACTTTACCTGGGAAGTGCTCAATAACCACTCCGGGCTGGCGATTTCACCCACGCTGATCGGCTCGCTGGTCGTTATGGGCGGAGCGTGGTTTATTCCGCTGGGTGCAGTAACGGTGGGGCTGATTATTAAGTGGTTTGACTGGCTGTACACCCTGGGAAATTGCGAGACAAACCGTTATAAAGCAGCGATCCTGCACAGTTTCTGCTTTGGCGCTATCTTCAATATGATTGTGCTGGCACGTGAGGGGCTGGATTCGTTCGTATCGCGGGTGGTCTTTTTCCTCGCGATTTTCGGTCTCTGCCTGCTGGCCGCTAAATTGTTGTACTGGCTATTCGAAAGCGCGGGCCTGATCCGCCGGCGTTTTCGCTCGCTGCCGCAACCTCAAGTCTGATAAGGATACTCATGACGAATATGACTGCTGCACCGTCTTACACTCTGCGCGGCCTGAAGCTGATAGGCTGGCGCGATATGCAACATGCGCTGGACTACCTCTATGCCGAGGGTGCGCTACGCAAGGGAACGCTGGTCGCCATTAACGCGGAAAAAATGCTGGCAGTGGAAGACAACGCCGAAGTGCGCGGCCTGATTGAGGCGGCAGAGTTTAAGTATGCTGACGGGATCAGCGTGGTGCGCTCGGTGCGCAAAAAATATCCCGATGCGCAGGTGTCACGCGTGGCGGGCGCAGACCTGTGGGAAGCGTTAATGGCACGCGCGGGTGCGGAAGGTACGCCGGTCTTTTTGCTGGGCGGGAAACCTGAGGTACTGGCGCAGACCGAAGCAAAGCTGCGTGCGCAGTGGAACGTGAATATTGTCGGTAGCCAGGACGGCTATTTCAAACCGGAACAAAAGCAGGCGCTGTTCGGGCGCATTCGCGACAGCGGGGCACAGATCGTCACCGTCGCGATGGGTTCGCCGAAGCAGGAGATCCTGATGCGCGATTGCCGTCTGATCCATCCTGATGCCCTGTATATGGGCGTGGGTGGCACATACGATGTCTTCACCGGTCATGTAAAACGTGCGCCAAAGGTCTGGCAGAATCTGGGACTGGAGTGGCTGTACCGCTTACTGTCCCAGCCCAGCCGTATTAGCCGCCAGATCCGTCTGCTGCGCTATTTAGGCTGGCACTATACCGGCAAGATGTAACGCGGCTTCACCCCGCCGGATAGCGCGCCGCGTATCCGGCATCTGCCAAAGGGCGTCGGCATTATTCAACCGACGCCGTAGTAATCTCCCCATTCTGGCTGTTTAGTGTTCAATTCACTCACTTCTTTTCATCCTTTGTTTGCCATTTTGCAAAAATTGTTAAACCATTCGTGCGCGTTTATGCGCAATAAGAATGATTTTCACTCATAACAAGAACCGGCACTGCCCGGAAATTTGCAAGCACAGAGGATTTATGTCTGAGAAACAACCGGCGCTTCAGCGAGGACTTGAAGCCCGTCACATCGAACTTATCGCTCTTGGGGGCACCATCGGCGTGGGCCTGTTTATGGGGGCCGCCAGCACCCTGAAATGGGCCGGACCGTCGGTTCTGCTGGCGTATATCATTGCCGGCCTGTTCGTCTTCTTTATCATGCGCTCAATGGGCGAGATGCTTTTCCTTGAGCCGGTAGCCGGTTCATTCGCGGTCTATGCCCATCGCTATATGAGCCCGTTTTTTGGCTATCTCACCGCATGGTCATACTGGTTTATGTGGATGGCCGTCGGCATCTCGGAAATTACTGCGATAGGGGTTTATGTCCAGTTCTGGTTCCCGGAGATGGCGCAGTGGATACCGGCGCTGATTGCCGTCGCGCTGGTGGCAATGGCAAACCTCGCGGCCGTGCGTTTATACGGTGAAATAGAGTTCTGGTTTGCGATGATCAAAGTCACGACGATTATTGTGATGATTGTCGTGGGTCTGGGCGTCATCTTCTTTGGTTTTGGTAACGGCGGCCAGAGCATCGGCTTTGGTAACCTGACTGAGCACGGCGGCTTCTTTGCTGGCGGCTGGAAAGGCTTCCTGACGGCGCTGTGTATTGTTGTAGCATCCTACCAGGGCGTCGAGCTCATTGGTATTACTGCGGGTGAGGCGAAAAATCCGCAGGTCACCCTGCGTAGTGCGGTTGGTAAAGTATTATGGCGCATCCTGATTTTCTACGTTGGCGCAATTTTCGTTATCGTCACCATTTTCCCATGGAATCAAATTGGTTCGAACGGTAGCCCGTTCGTGCTGACCTTTGCGAAAATTGGAATTACGGCGGCAGCGGGGATCATTAACTTCGTGGTGCTGACGGCAGCGCTTTCTGGCTGTAACAGCGGAATGTACAGCTGCGGACGGATGCTCTACGCGCTGGCAAATAATCGTCAGTTGCCTGCCGCGATGGGGAAAGTCTCGCGCAGCGGCGTGCCGGTCGCGGGCGTGGCCGTCTCAATCGCGATTTTGCTGATTGGCTCGTGCCTCAATTATATCATTCCGAATCCGCAGCGGGTGTTTGTGTATGTCTACAGCGCCAGCGTGTTACCGGGGATGGTACCGTGGTTTGTGATCCTGATAAGCCAGCTGCGTTTTCGGCGTGCGCACAAAGAAGCGATTGCCAGCCATCCGTTCCGCTCAATCCTGTTCCCGTGGGCTAACTATTTAACGATGGCTTTCCTGATTTGTGTCCTTATTGGCATGGGCTTTAACGAAGACACGCGAATGTCGCTGTTGGTCGGCATTCTGTTTATGGCCGCCGTTACGCTTATTTATAAGGTATTTGGTCTTAATCACGTTAGTTCTGCCCGAAAAGTGAAGTAATAAGCAGCAAAATGCGCAAAATATAGTCGGTCGCGCATTTTATTTAAAAAAGGGGCTAGACAGGGGGTGGGTAAGTCCGTAATATCCAGCCCCGCAACGGCGCTAAGCGCCCGTAGCTCAGCTGGATAGAGCGCTGCCCTCCGGAGGCAGAGGTCTCAGGTTCGAATCCTGTCGGGCGCACCAATAACCCGGTGCTTGAGCTGCGGTGGTTTCAATACCGCGTAAAAGATTACAGTGGTGGCTGTAGCTCAGTTGGTAGAGTCCTGGATTGTGATTCCAGTTGTCGTGGGTTCGAGCCCCATCAGCCACCCCATTAGATTTAAAAGTTTTATACAGTTTAAGAGTTTTGTGGAATGCGAAGGTGGCGGAATTGGTAGACGCGCTAGCTTCAGGTGTTAGTGTCCTTAGGATGTGGGGGTTCGAGTCCCCCCCCTCGCACCACTACTTAAATTGAACTAAAAAGTCAAAAAGCAGTATTTCGGCGAGTAGCGCAGCTTGGTAGCGCAACTGGTTTGGGACCAGTGGGTCGGAGGTTCGAATCCTCTCTCGCCGACCAATTTTGAACCCCGCTTCGGCGGGGTTTTTTGTTTTCTGAGATCTCCCCTCCGTAATAGATGCCGCATCGGCATCCTGCCGCAACGATCATCCCCATTAGATCCATAAACAGCAAACAACGGGTGGCACTCACCTGCTGAGCGGTGAGCCTGCGTGGCTATTAACGATAGTGGCGCGAGTGGGGGAAGGATGAGGCCGGGATATGCTCAAGTTATTTAGCGGACTGGTTTAACAGGGTTTCAGGCCAGTACGCCATAGCGTGAATGCAGAATACTCCGGATTTGCTGACGCAGGATGACAGATTACGGCGCCTTGTGCGATAATTCCGAACGTAGATGCTCATTCCATCTCTTATGCTCGCCTCAGGGCCTCATAAACCAGGAATGATGCAGAGCCACTTATGGTGCTTATCGTCCACCTGCCAGATGTCGCTTCGGCCTCATCAAACATCATGGACATAACGTTGAGTGAAGCACCCATTTATGTTGTCAAACAGACCTGTTTTAACGCCTGCTCTGAACTCAGAGCAGGCGTTTTTTTATGGCCGGAGGCGGGAGAAACTACGGCTGTTTATTGTTTTGCAGGGTGAGCAGCAGCCCGTCACGCCGCATTTCCGCTGCTTCTTCAGGTTTGCGCTGGCGATCGAGCGTATCGGCAAGCCACGCATAGTCAAAAGCATCAGGACGTTGTTTTAACGCAGCGCGAAAAGCGAGGCTTGCTTCCTGCCACTCGCCGTGCTTCATCAATGATTGACCGAGGGTGCTCCACAGCAAAGGCCGGTCGCCTGCGGTTTTAATCTGCTGCCGGAGGATTTTTTCTATTTGTTCCGGATTATTGGTCTTCAGACGTGGGATCAACAGGGTCAGGCGATCGTCGTACTGACGTTTTAGTCCGTCGATGATGATCTGCTGAGCGGTATCATGATCGTTACACTCGATTAAGTGATCGGCCATGGCAACCTGGAGTGCCGTTTGTCGACGCGTCTTACGGCTCTGATTTTTCCACCACGCCTTCAGCCCTTCGCTGCCCTGATCGGCACGCGCCTGATCCATCAGGCCAATCCACGCCTGTTGTTCCAGCAGGGCACGATGTTCATCATCACCCACGTCGGCTTTCGCCATTGACGGAATGATCTCCAGCAGGGAACCCCATGCGCCGGTACGGGTATAGGCTTGTTCGGCCAGGCGCAGCACTTCCGGATGACGCGGTGCCACTTCCAGCAGACGATCAACATCGTGGCGCGCAGCATGATTTTCATTACGCGCCAGATGCAGGCGGGTACGGGTGATATCCACCGGGATCACGTCGTTGCCAGCCAGTTCGGCAGCACGTTCCAGATGCTGATTTGCGCGCGCTTCATCACCGCGCTGCTGAGCCGCTTCTGCTGCCAGCAAATAGTTCACTACCGGCTGTTCAGCATGGTCGGCATTTTTCGACATCAGCTTCTCAACCTGCTGATAATCACCTTCGGCCAGTTTTAACAGCGCCTGCTCGGTTTGTTTGCGCGCCCGACGGCGTTTACGACCGGTAAACCAGCCGCGCGTATGCGCGCCAGTGCGCATAATACGGCGCAGCAGCCACTCTACGATGAACAACACTACCATCGCGAGGATCAGGATAATGACCAGCCCCGTTACGCTGGTTTCAATATTGTAGTTATCCGTCTGGATAAGGACATATCCCTGATGCCCGGCAACGACAGGGCCAAGCACAATTCCCGCCAACAGCAATGCAAAAAGTAAGAGTACCTTGATCATGATTACTCTCCTTGTGGCGCAGCGGCAGGCGGTGTTTCAGCAGCCGGTGCAGGCGCTGATGCATCGGCAGCAGGCTGTGCCAGCAGGTTACGGACGCGCGTTTGCATCAGCTTTTCGAGGATCGGCTGGCTTTGCAGCGTATCCGGTATGTCCATAGTGATGTTTTGCTGACTGAGCTGTTCTACCTGTTCCAGAAACGCTTTAGTGGCGGCATCATCCGTATCATAATAGGCGCGAACCCAGGTAGAAACGTTATCCAGCGCTTGCTTATACGCTTCATCCTGATGACGCGGAACGGCTTGTGTCGCTACCAGCAGCTGTGAACGCAGGTTTTCACGCAGGTAGACATCCTGGTTTGGCGCAAGCAGGGGAACAGCGGTTTCATCGCGGCGGCGGACAGTAATAAAGCTATCCATAAAGCTCTGCCAGCTTTTTTTCAGATTAACGCGCCATTCGCCGAGGGAGCTGGACAACTCACTGCTGTCGGAATCCATCGGGGTGCCATCGTCGTTGCTGTCTGCCAGACGCAGATTATCAATCTGGTTC